>ERZ802821.1919-NODE-1919-length-10541-cov-13.394_pt1 | contig 10541 bp, 15 predicted proteins | sample MGYA00345648_ERZ802821 | MGnify/ENA primary metagenome ERZ802821 (study PRJEB30503, sample SAMEA104212357) | marine metagenome | biome: Westerlies Biome; feature: [SRF] surface water layer (ENVO:00010504) within the epipelagic zone...; material: water... | reverse complement strand
ATAATAGAAGAAAAAATAGAAATAGAAAAGCTTTGAAAATTAAGGCATTTGGCAAATTAAGATTAACTGTCTTTAGGTCAAGTAAACATATTTATGGTCAAATAATTGATGATAATAAAGGTATAACTGTTGCATCAGCTTCAAGTCTAGAAACTAACGTAAAAAAACAATTTAAAAATTGTGGAAATAAAGAAGCTGCTACCACTGTAGGTAAATTAATAGCTGAAAAGGCTCTTACAAAAGGAATAAAAAAAGTTGTCTTTGATAGAGGTGGATATATTTATCATGGCAGAGTAAAGAATCTAGCAGAAGCAGCTAGAGAAGGTGGATTAATATTTTAGGGGTTTGGAATGGCAAGAATTGATAAACAAGATAAAAAAAGTAATAAAGAAGATAGTGACTTAGTTGATAAGTTAGTTGGTATAAATCGTGTTGCTAAAGTTGTAAAAGGCGGAAGACGTTTTGGATTTGCTGCTCTTGTTGTAGTTGGAGACCAAAGAGGTAAAGTTGGATTTGGTACTGGAAAAGCTAAAGAGGTACCTGAAGCAATAAAAAAAGCTACTGACGATGCAAAAAAAAATATGGTTAAGGTTCCAATGAAGGAAGGCAGAACTTTGCATCACGATATGAAAGGTCACTATGGTGCTGGAAGAGTTGTATTAAGGAGCGCTCCATCTGGAACTGGTATAATTGCTGGTGGACCTATGCGAGCTGTATTTGAAACACTTGGGGTACAAGATGTAGTTGCAAAATCAATAGGAACCTCAAACCCACATAATATGATTAAAGCAACATTTGATGCCTTCAACTCGATGAATTCCCCAAGAAGCATTGCTAATAAAAGAAGTAGGAAAGTTGCTGAAATTTTTGGTAATCAACCAAAATCAGAAATTAACAAAAATTCTAAAGCTAGTTAGGTATTGTAATGTCAGATAAGAATACACTCGTTGTTACTCAAAAGAAAAGCCCTATTGGTAGACAATCAGATCAGAAAAAAACGTTGATAGGTCTGGGTTTAAATAAAATTGGTAGAAGCAAAACTTTAAATGATACTCCTTCAATTAGGGGCATGATAAATAAGGTCAAACATCTGGTTGAAGTTAGCTAAAAAATTAAATTAGACTGGATTAGGGGTTAAATATGAATTTAAATTTAATTAAAGATAACAAATACGCAACAAAAAATAAAAAAAGAATTGGCAGAGGTATAGGTTCTGGAACAGGGAAAACTTCTGGAAAAGGTCATAAAGGTCAAAAGTCAAGGTCCGGGGTATCTATTAAAGGTTTTGAAGGTGGCCAAATGCCTATCCACAGAAGATTACCAAAAAGAGGATTTACCAATATAAATAGAGTGCCTTATGTCGTATTAAATTTTAACCGAATACAAAGTCTAATTAATGATAACAAAATTGATCCAACAAAAATAATTAATTATCAAACGTTATTTGATTTAGGCATAGTTAAAACTATGAAATCAAAAATTAAACTTCTGGCTAAAGGCGAAATAAAAACTAAAATTAATATTGAAGTTGCTGCTGCTTCTAATTCAGCAAAAGAGATTGTGGAGAAGGTAGGCGGTTCAATCACTATCATAGAAAATAATAGACTTGTTAAAACCCCGACGAAGAAATCTGGAGTTTAATTAATGGCTAACGAAAGTATTTTCGGGGTTTTAGGTCAGGCTACTGAGCTACGTCAAAGAATTATATTTACTCTTATTGCTTTAATCGTATACAGATTAGGGACTTATATACCTGTTCCGGGTATTAATGCAGTTGCATTATCAGAAATTGTTAATAATGCTAATAATGGCGTTCTTGGAATGTTCAATATGTTTTCTGGTGGTGCTTTAGGTCGTATGACAATTTTTGCGCTAACAATTCTTCCATATATATCGGCTTCAATAATAATGCAATTGATGACTTCCATTTCTCCACAAATGTCTCAATTAAAAAAAGATGGCGAGTCAGGAAGAAAAACTATCAATCAATATACTAGATACTTAACTGTCTTATTAGCAACAGTCCAAGCTTATGGATTTGCAGTAGCTTTAGAAAGTACTACAGGTGCTTCTGGTTCACTAGTTAATAATCCTGGTGTTTTTTTTAAAGTAACTACTGTAGTTACTTTAGTTGGATCAGTTATGTTTTTATTATGGTTAGGAGAGCAGATAACATCAAGAGGCATTGGAAATGGTGTTTCTTTAATTATTTTTTCAGGGATAGTTGCTGAATTACCTAGAGCTATTGCGCAAATTTTAGAACAAGGTAGAACTGGGTCAATTTCTACATTCTTAATTATTGCAATTCTATTGCTTGCCATAGCAGTAATAGTTTTTATTGTATTTATAGAGCGTTCACAAAGAAAAATAATTGTACAATATCCAAAAAGGCAAATGGGCAATAAAATGTTTGCGGGTGATTCATCTCACTTGCCGTTGAAAATTAATGTTCCTGGTGTTATTCCTCCAATTTTTGCATCAGCCCTTTTACTATTACCTACGTCATTATCTTCTTTTTCGGGTTTGGATAATAACAGTTCTGAATGGATCTTGACTTTGAATTCATATTTTGGAAGAGGTCAACCTTTATATTTAGCATTATACATAAGCTTAATTGTTTTTTTTGCATTTTTCTATACAGCAATAGTTTTTAACCCTGATGAAACCGCAGATAACTTAAAAAAGAATGGTGGTTATGTACCAGGTATTAGACCAGGACCCCCAACTGCTGATTATTTAGACTTTGTGTTAACCAGACTTACAGCAATTGGAGCTACTTATTTAGCGGCTGTTTGTATTTTACCAGAAATTTTAATTTCAAAATACTCAATTCCTTTTTATTTAGGTGGTACTAGTTTACTAATCGTTGTTACCGTTTCTATGGACACAGTATCTCAAGCTCAATCACATTTAATTGCACACAGATACTCAGGATTAATAAAAAAATCAAAACTAAGAGGAAGTAGACGGTAAATGTATTTTATATTATTTGGGCCTCCAGGTGCTGGCAAAGGTACACAAGCTAAAATGTTAATAGATAAGTTTAATATAGTTCAAATATCTACAGGCGATATGTTAAGAGATGAAGTTAAGTCTCAGTCTGAATTAGGTAAGAGTGCTAAAGCTATAATGGACCGTGGAGATTTAGTATCAGATAAAATAATAATTGCTATGATTAAAAAAAGAATACAAATGTCAGATTGTAATAATGGGTTCATATTGGATGGTTTTCCTAGAACTTTAAATCAGGCAATAGAGTTAGACGGCTTATTAGAAGATTTAAAGATTAAAATAGATAATGTCATACAAATTGAAGTTGATGAAAACTTGTTGTTAGAAAGAATAAATAAAAGAGCATTAGAAAATGAAAGTATTAGAAATGATGATAACTCTTCAATTTTAAAAAATCGTATAATAGTATACAATAAGGATACTATGCCAGTGATAGATTATTATAAAAATTTAAAAAAACTTAACACAATAAATGGAATGCAAAGTATAGAAAAGGTATCTCAAGATATTCTCAACATTTTGTGATGATACAAAAAAGTTGACTGTGTCTTTTTAAAGATTACAATCCTGGATTTGTTTGGTTTAAATAGATCCTAAATTTTGGTTAAAAAGGAGAAATCAGTGGCAAGAATTGCAGGAGTAAATGTACCAACTAACAAGCGGGTTCATATTGCACTTACTTACGTTCATGGAATAGGATTAACGGGGTCAAAAAATATTTGTAAAAAAGTGGGAATAACTGAAGATAAAAGAATTAATAATTTATCTGAAGATGAACTTATCAAAATTCGAGATATAATTGACGCTGATTACCTTGTTGAAGGTGATTTAAGAAGGAAAACCTCCATGGATATAAAAAGGTATCTAGATTTAGGTTGTTTAAGGGGTTTAAGACATAGAAAAAATTTGCCAGTTAGAGGTCAAAGAACTCATACAAATGCCAGAACTAGAAAAGGTCCTGCTAAGGCAATTGCAGGTAAAAAGAAGTAATCCTTATAAGGAGAATTAAATATTATGGTTAAACAACCTACTCAAACAAGAATACGACGTAAAGAAAAAAAGAATGTTACAAATGCTGTAGCTCATGTTAATTCGTCATTTAATAATACAGTCGTTACAATAACGGACATTCAAGGAAATGCCATTTCATGGTCTTCATCAGGAAGTATGGGTTTTAAAGGATCTAGAAAATCCACTCCTTATGCCGCTCAACTAGCTGCAGAGGATGCTGGTAAAAAAGCTTCAGAACACGGTGTAAAAACAGTTGATATTCAAGTACAAGGTCCTGGCTCTGGAAGAGAATCTGCTTTAAGAGCTCTTCAAACCATTGGATTTCAAGTTAACTCGATAAGAGATGTTACACCTATACCACATAACGGTTGTAGACCAAAAAAAAGAAGAAGAGTTTAGACAATTTATTTAAAACAATTACAAAAACTAAGTTTTTTATTTATAGAGAGTAATCATGATCGAAAAGAATTGGAAAGAAATAATAAAGCCTTCTAAGCTAGAAGTCAGAAATGAGAAGAATCCTGAATACACTTCAAGTATAATAGCAGAACCTCTTGAGAGAGGTTACGGAGTGACCATTGGAAATGCCCTTAGACGAATATTATTATCATCTCTCCAAGGATCAGCTATTACTTCAATACAAGTTCAAGGTGTACTTCATGAGTTTTCATCAATACCAGGTGTGAGAGAAGATCTTACTGATATAATTTTAAATGTAAAAGGTATAAAGGTCAGAATGGATTTTGATGGAATAAAAAAAATTCAATTAAATGTAGATGGACCTTCGACAGTTACTGCAGGCATGATAGAGTGTCCACCCGAAGTTGAAATAATGAATAAAGATCATGAAATATGTACTTTAGATCAAGGAGCCAAACTTAATGTAGAGTTTTCCGTAGAAAATGGAAAAGGATATGTGTCCTCCGCTATTAATAGAAAAGAAGATATTCCAATCGGTGTCATCCCAATTGATGCAATTTTTAGCCCTGTTGTACAAGTTTCATATGACGTTGATAATGCTCGTGTTGGTCAACAAACAGATTATGATAAGCTATCTTTAATGGTTACAACTGATGGATCAGTTTCACCAGAAGACGCGGTTGCATTTTCTGCTAGAATTATGCAAGATCAGTTAAATAACTTCATTAACTTTGAAGAACCAGAAGAAGAAGAGGTTCCAGAAGTTCTTGAAGATTTACCTTTCAATAAGAATCTTCTGCGTAAAGTTGATGAGTTAGAACTTTCAGTTAGATCTGCAAATTGTTTAAAAAATGACAATATAGTATATATAGGTGATTTGGTTCAAAGATCAGAACCTGAAATGTTACGAACTCCTAATTTTGGAAGAAAAAGTTTGAATGAAATAAGAGAGGTGTTAAAAGTGATGGGCTTGGAACTTGGAATGGATGTAGAGAATTGGCCACCCGAGAATATTGAAGATTTAGTTAAAAGAATCGAAGAACCATTTTAGCTTTCAAAAACTTCCTTAGGAGACACAGATGAAACATAAAATTAAAGGTAAAAAATTAAATAGAACTTCTTCTCATAGGAAAGCTTTATTTAAAAACATGGCCCAAGCTATTATTAAGCACGAGCAGATAATAACTACTTTGCCCAAAGCTAAAACAATGAAACCTATTGTAGAGAAACTTATTACTTTAGCCAAAAAAGGAAGTTTACATGCTAAAAGACAAGCATATTCAAAGTTGCGAGATGATAAGATGGTAACAAAACTTTTTGGAACCCTTGCTACACGATATGCTGATAGAGCAGGTGGATATACACGTGTTTTAAAGGCTGGTTATAGGTATGGAGATGCTGCTGCAATGGCTGTCATAGAATTAGTAGACCGTGACGAAGATGCAAGAGGTTTAGACAGTGGGCCAGTTCAAAACATAACTGAGAGTTCAGACGAACCTAAAGAAGCTATTGCTAGTTAGTAACAAAATTAAATTAGAACATAAACCGTTCTTTTCTTAGGAACGGTTTTTTTTTGAGAAAACTATGCATTTTGAAAATTATATCGGAATAGATTGGTCAGGAGACAAAAATAATTTTCAAAAAGGTATAAGTGTTTCCTTATGTAAACATGGAGTTGATGCCCCAATAATCATTAAACCGCCTGAAAAGTATTGGTCACGTTATAACTTAATAAATTGGCTAAATAAAATATTAGCAAAAGAAAAATCACTAGTAGGATTTGATTTTGCATTTTCTTATCCATTTTATGATTATTTTTCATATTTTCCTGGTATCAAAGATAGCCCAACAAATGTCAAAAGTTTATGGTCAATGATTGATATTATAAACCAAGAAAATGAAAATTTATATGGTGGTGAGATATGGAACCAAAAACCATATTGTTACTTTTATAACGCTCCGAAATTAAAAGGTAAATTTTATATTACTAGAAGAAGGATAACAGAAATTGATGCTAAAAACAAAATACATTCACCTAGTCCTACTTTTAACTGTGTAGGTCCAGGTGCAGTTGGGACAGGCTCTTTGGCAGGAATGAGAACACTTAATTTATTTAATAAGCAAGTAAATATATGGCCTTTTGATAATTATAAAATATCAAATAAAAGTGTTTTTGTAGAAATTTTTCCTACTTATTATTTTAGACTTTCATCAGTTAAACCTGATAAAAATATTGGATATACGCTCAAAAACATAAATAAAGGTCTAACCTTTTTTAATTCTAAATCGCTTAAAAAAAATTATGTAATTAGAGGTCCTGACCAAGATGATGCTGATGCAATTATTTCTTCTGCAGCTTTAAGATATTTTACATCTCAAAAAGATGTATGGAATGTACCAAGTCCGTCTAAGAAAGAAGGTTGGATATTTGGTGTTTAATTAATTATTATTATTAAATATAAAAAGTCTCGAAATGAAAAATATTAAGATTCCACTCTCAGAAGACGGATCAAGATTTGATCGATGTTTGAGAAGACTTTTAGGATATATAAATCAGGCATTATTAGAAAAATTATTAAGATCCGGCTTGATTTTATTAGACAATAAAAAAACAAAATCATCGATTAAAGTTAAATTAGGTCAAATTATATCTTATTCAAACGACATAAATTTTGAAAAAAAAGATATTAAACACGTAGATGAAAGAACCAACATATATTATAAAAAATTATATAACAAAATTCTTATAAAAGAGACAAAAGAATATATTGCTCTAAACAAGCCATTTGGTCTTGCAGTACAGGGAGGAAGTTCGCAGAAATATCATATAGATGGTATGTTAAGATATGTATTCAAAGAGACTTATTCTCCAAAACTAGTTCACAGGATAGATAAAGAAACTTCAGGTTTACTAATAGTAGCAAGAGATCAACAAACAGCTAAAAAATTTTCAAATTATTTCAAGGGAAGAAAAATTATTAAAACATATTTAGCTATTGTGTCACCTTGTCCAAAAACTGAAACTGGTATTATTGACTTGCCAATATTAAAAGGAGAACATAAAGGTCAACGAAAAATGACTGTTGATCACGATAAAGGGAAACAAGCAATTACCGAATATAAAATTTTAGATAAAGTTAGTTCAAGAGTTGGTCTAATAGCTCTCTATCCAAAAACAGGTCGAACGCATCAGTTGAGAGTTCATTTAGAAAATATAAATGCGCCTATTGTTGGTGATAAAAAATATAATGGCTCATTAGGTGTATATTCTTCAGAAAACGATTTGCCGGGACATGAAAGTATTTCTCAAATTAAATGGAATGATGAAGATATAAAAAATTTACAATTACATGCTTATTCAATTAGAATGCCTTCAAACGAAGTAATAGAAGCAGAACTTTCAGAAAATTTTAAGAAGAATTTAAAGTTTCTTGGATTAACATTACCTAAAAACATAAATAATATTTTTATATAATATTTGGAGAAAATTGATTGTCTAAAAACTTAAAATTAGCGTTGTTTGATTATGATGGAACAATAGTAGATTCAGCAATTATGATAGTTGAGGGAGCTATTGCGGCTTTTAGAATGTGTGGTTTGCCAGATCCTAATCCCCAAAAAGTAAGAGAAAATATAGGAAAACCACTTGCAATTGCACTAGATGAATATATGCCACCAGGATATAATGTTACACCAGAACAAATATCTGAAGCATACAGATCTTGGTATGCAGAACAAGGAAGATTAGGATTACAAAATGAACCATTATATACTGGAGTCGTTGACCTCTTAAAAGAATTGAAAGCTGATGAATGGTTAATTGGAATAGCAACTAATAAATCACGTATTGGCTTAACGAATGGCTTAGCAAAACACCATATGTCCAATTTTTTTGATATTACTTTAACTACAGACGAGAATATTCCTAAACCAAATCCAGCTATGGCAATAAAAGCTATGAAAGATTTAGGAATTCAAGATAAATTTTGTGTAATTATTGGTGATACGATAAACGACATTGGTTTGGGTGTTAATGCAGGAATAATAAGTATAGGTGTAACTTGGGGGTATAATAATAGAGATTTATTATTGACTGCAGGAGCAACTCACTTGGTCGATAATGCCAGTGATTTAAGTAAATTAATGAAAACAATGTTTATTTAAAATGAGAAAATTCTGGAAAACAGTTCAATTAAAAAAAAAAAATATTAGTTCCTATGAAATTTTATTAGATAATAAAATTTTAAGAACTCCTTTGAAAAATAAATTAACAATCTCAAAAACAAAAATAGCAGAAGAAATATATAAGGAATGGAACCAAGATACAAATGTCATAGATACGGATGCTATGATTTTTTATGGAATTTTATCTACGTCTATTGATAAAATAAGCGGTAACAGAAAACTATATATTGACGATATATTAGATTTTATTGATACAGATCTTACATGTTATAGAGCAGAAAAGCCCAATGATTTAGTTCAATGGCAAAGTAAGAATTGGGATCCAATTTTATTGAAAGTTGAAAAATATATTAATAATAAGATAAATGTCTTTAAAGGTATAATGCCTTTAAAACAAGATAAAGAAATTCATATTAAAATTTCTAAGTTTTTAACTAAATTCACTGATTTGGAAATTGTAGTTCTTCATAGAATTACAAACATAACAGGATCTATATTTTTATCACTATGCATTTTAAGTAATGATAAAATTAAAGAAAAAGCCTTTGAATTGTCACATTTAGATGAATTATGGCAAGCAGAAAACTGGGGATATGAAGAAGAAGCCTCAAAAAATAGAAATAAAATTAATCTTGAGTTAAATAGAACCATTTATTTTTTAGATTGTCTGAAGTCGTAATGTTTATTTATGATAAATTTAACTTATAGTGACTTATTGAAATGACCTTAGATAATTATTCCAAATATTTAAATCCACAAAATAAAATTTTGTTAGAAGAATATAAAAGAGCTATACAAAATAAAATGTGGGTGACGACTATAATTTTAGCACTTACAATTATAGATAATATTTTATCAGATGAAAATAATTTAGACTATATAGACGGACTAGATATAAATCATTTTAAAAACTCTAGAGATTTTCATTGGCTAAGATTAAGAAGAAACCAAATACTTCATTATGAGGGGCCAAAAGAAGGTTTCTTTGAAAATAAAGATAGTTTCAACGTTTTGAAGATAGATAGTTTAAAAGCTGACAAGATAGTTAAAAAATGTTTTGTAGATCTTTTCAAATAAAATAATTTACCTTAGGCAAAATGAACCATTTTCACCAAAAAGTTTTTTAAAATACTTATTAAGACTATTATCCAATTCGTTAAGTGAAATATTCTTATTAAGTTTGCTCAAACTAGTTACACCACTATCTTGAACACCACATGGTATAATATTTTTAAATTCCTCAAGATTGGGATTTAGATTTATAGATATGCCGTGATAAGTCACCCAGCTAGAAATTCGTATGCCCAAAGCTGCAATTTTATCAAATTTATTTTTGTCTCTAACCCAGACACCAGGTTGATTTTTTATTCTAACGCCATCGATATTGAAATCACTTAATGTTAAAATAATTAACTCTTCAAGAGCATATACATATGCTTTTATATCAGGAAGCCTATTTTTTAGATTAAGCATAAAGTAAACCACTCTTTGTCCTGGACCATGCCAAGTCCATTGACCTCCTCTTCCAGTATGTCGAATTTTTACTTTATTATTAATTAAATCTTCATTTTTTGCAGAAGTTCCAGCTGTAAAAATAGATTTGTGCTCTAAAAGCCAAACTAATTCTTTATCGGAATTATTTTTTATTCTTAAGACTCTTTTTTCCATTTCTGAAATAGCAAAATCATAATCTATCAACTTGTTTGATATTTTCCATTCAATCAACTGTGTCAAATTAATAACCCTATCTTTATCATTTGCTAATATATTATTTAACTTGCATTATGCATATTGTTTTGTTATCGCAAACATGATCTTTTTATATGCGGCTGTGGCGGAACTGGTAGACGCGCAGCGTTGAGGTCGCTGTGGGGTAAAACCCGTGGAAGTTCGAGTCTTCTCAGCCGCACCAT
>ERZ802821.1913-NODE-1913-length-10552-cov-9.28237_pt1 | contig 10552 bp, 10 predicted proteins | sample MGYA00345648_ERZ802821 | MGnify/ENA primary metagenome ERZ802821 (study PRJEB30503, sample SAMEA104212357) | marine metagenome | biome: Westerlies Biome; feature: [SRF] surface water layer (ENVO:00010504) within the epipelagic zone...; material: water... | reverse complement strand
GCACGTCGACCACGCCGCCAGCGTGGTGCTGAGCCATTGGATTCGAAGTTTGATCAATGGATTGAAACGGGTCGGCAACTGGTGGATGGAGTCTCCGGTGCCCGTCCGGGTCGACGTGGTGGTGGGCGGCCGCAGTCCGGATCGCGCTTCGATGCCGTGGGCCGCTGGGTGGGTGATCGGATGGATTGGCTTCTGGATGAAGAGGACGACTGGAGTGAGCGGCCACCTGCCCCTGAGCCATCAACTGTTGTGAGGCCTCGTCCCTCAGGGAAGCGACCATTGGATGCGATGTCGCGGCGGCAACCGCTGTTGAAGCCTCCTGCCGAGATGAGTCCTCCGCCGTTTGAAGAGCCCGCTCAGGAGGATTGGCCCGACGATGATGACTTTCGTGTGGAACGCTGGAGTCGCTCGGACGGTGCACCTTTACCCCCATCTCCACCCTCCGCTCCAGCTTCCCGGGCCACGGGGCGACGCTCCCTTCCCCGCTCCAGTCGTCGGCGCGACGGAGCCTGACGTTCGATAGCCCCTAGGCTCCGCCCAACTGAATCAACCGACATGAGCAACCTTGTGGTTGTGGGCTTCCCGAAGGTCACTGAGGCTGAGGAAGTTAGGCGTGAGCTGGTCACCATCCAGCAGGAGCATCTGATCACCCTGGAGGATGCGGTCGTGCTTGAACACGGTGACGATGGTCATGTGCATCTGCGCCAAGCCATCAACATGACCGCTGCCGGTGCCATGGGCGGCACCTTCTGGGGTCTGCTCATTGGTCTGATCTTCGCCAATCCCCTGTTGGGTGCGGCCGTTGGGGCTGGCGCCGGTGCCGCTTCCGGTGCTCTCAACGACATCGGAATCAACGACAAGTTTCTGGAGGAACTGGCGGAGACGTTGCCCCAGGGCAGTGCAGCTCTGGCTCTATTGGTGCGCGATTCCACGCCGGATCGGGTGATCGAGCGCCTGCGCCGCCATGCACCCCATGCCCGGTTGATTCACACCAACCTCAGTCACACCGATGAAGAGGCCCTCAAGGAGCAGCTGGAAACGGCTCGCAAGCAGGCTGAGGCTCTCAGGCTTGCGTGACTTGCCGATGCACCCGATATGGGCAACCGCGCCGGTTCAGCTGCTGGTTCACCGCGTCAACGAGGTCAGGCGGCAGCTCCTCTGCCATCTGATCGGCGCTGGTGGTGATTGAAGGTGATCCATCAGCCATGGCTTCAAGAAGATCCGTCCATTGGCTCACGTGCTGCGCACGGCTGACCGGGTGATGTCCGTGACGCTCCAGAACTGCCGCACAGAGATCGGCATTCCAGAGGGCTGAGCGGCCTTTGCTGTGAGGAGCACGTTGCTCGGCGGCACCAATCTCGAGTGCTGCAGGGGTTGGACATCCATGGCGGTCTCGCCATCCTTCCTGCTCGAGCATGCGTCCGCAGTGACTTGCTGAGATTCCGAACCTGCGGCCGAGATCGTTGAGGTTCAACCAGGTGGAAGTCGCCATGGAATCGATACCGATAGACGCATGATTGCCCGTGCACGACATGCGGCAAGTTGTCAAGTTCAAATCCGCACTTAACGCTTGGTTTCTTCATGACGTTGTTTGAAGCGGTCGACGTGGAGCTTCCCCAAGCCAGCGTTCCAGGGCTGGGTTGAACACTTCGCGGATCACGGTCAGTTCCCGCCCCTGTCGGAAGAAGCGGTAATGGCGGCTCCAGAACGGTCCTTGTTCACCAAAGCCCTGTTCCAGCCAGGGAGCTGTCACTAGAGCCAGGCCATCCACTTCTCGGAATAGTTCCGAGCGTCCCTGGGTGAGGCTGAGCCAGATCGGCAGGTTGCGGTCCTGAAGATGCTGCTCCGCTTCCGTCTGGTTCCACCAGCTTTCCGCCCAGGCAAGGGTGGTGCCCCCGCACTCCAGCCAAACCTGGCGTCGCAGCAGGGGATGGCTGAGTTCACGCACTTCTTGTGGCGCGCCGTTCAGTGCTTGATCAGCCTCCATGGCAATGACGCGCACGGCGACTGGATGGTTTGTCAGCAAGCGCAGGTGCCTCGTTGGACTGCCATCACCGAGCAGCATCAATCGCCAGGGGCCAGGAAGCCAGCCGGGTTCTTCTCCCGCCAAAACAGCCGACGTGGGTGCTTCCCAGAGCACAGTTGGCGAGGGGGTCAGGGTTTCGGAGGGGCTCAGAATGCGCCTCCCACCGAGAGTGATCGGAGGGAACCGCCACGTTCGATCACCGCACCGTTGGCCGTCACGCTGCGCAGGGACCAGCCACTGTTACCGATGCTCTCTCCTGGTGCTGCCGATAGAGACTGGTCACCGAGTTGAAAAATGGCGGATCCCTGGCCCCCGCCGCTGTGGACCACACCCACGAGGAGGGGCTCCGGTGTGGCTGGCACCAGTGCTGCTGCCTCAGGTGGGGATTGGGATCGAATAGGAATGGTCACCGGCTCCAGTTGCTGAATGGTTGACGGGGCTTGAATCGGCTCCTGGGCTTCCTGAACCGCGGTGGTTGCATCTGCGGGCTTGGTTTCCAGCGCGCGCTGGCGCAGCTTTTCAATCAGCGCCAGGTTGCGTTCCTTTTGCAGTGCCTGTTGGGCGTTCCACCACTGGAGACCCAGGGTCAGGGTTCCCAGCACTCCCATCAGGGTCAGCACCAGCAGGCTGATTGGGACGCGCGAACTTGGCTGTGTGTCCTTGGACTTGGGCGTTATCGGCGTGGCGCCAGCTGACGGTGGCGCATTCACTTCACTCACTTGCACCTGAACAGCGTCGAGCGTGCGTTCCCCGCCGCTGAACACCCGATCCATCACCTGCTCAGCACGCAGGTTCCAGTAGGCCCGGGATGTGGAAAGGCGTGGCGACACCGCAGGTCTTTAGCTCCCGTAACGCTATCGAGCCTGGCCGGTGGGGGCGAGGTCTGGAGCGTTCGACGGATGACGCCGCTGTTGAAGCTCCAGCCACATCAACAGAGCGGTGAGGTCGGCCTGGCTCACGCCAGGGATCTGGCTGGCTTGCCCCAGGGTGATCGGGCGAACGGCCGTGAGTTTTTCACGCGCTTCCCGCGACAAGGTGCTGATCTTGGCGTAGTCGATGCTTGCGGGAAGCTTCCGCCGGCTCTGGCGTTTCACCTGATCGATCTGCTGCTGTTGGCGCTGCAAATAACCGCTGTATTTGATGTCGATTTCCGCGCCTTCTCGAACCGGCAGGGGGAGGTCGGCATCAGCAAGGCCGTGGTGCACCAGATCGTCCGCATGCATTCCGGGTCGACGCAGTAGGTCGGCCAGAGTGATGGAGCCCTTGATCGAAGCGCCCGTTTGCGCTTCCACTGCTGGGGCCACTGGATCGCTCACTTTCAGTCGTTGAGTCTCCAGCCGCTGCTTTTCGCTTTCCAGGGCGGTGAGCTTCTGTTCAAACATCTGCCAGCGCCGGTCATCGATCAGGCCGAGCTCACGGCCCAGGGGCGTCAGCCGGCGGTCGGCGTTGTCACCCCGCAACACCAGGCGGTATTCGCTGCGGCTGGTGAGCACCCTGTAGGGCTCGCGCAGATCCTTGCTCACGAGATCGTCGATCATCGTGCCGATATAGCTGCCTTCCCTGGGAAAGTGCACGGCGCTCTGTCCGCGGATGCGGCGCGCGGCATTGAGGCCGGCCACCAGCCCCTGGGCCGCGGCTTCCTCATAGCCCGTGGTGCCGTTGAGCTGTCCGGCGCTGAACAGCCCCTCCACCCGTTTGGTTTCCAATGATGGAAAGAGCTGGGTCGCGGGCAGGTAGTCGTAATCCACGGAATAGGCCGGGCGCAGCATCACGGCTTGTTCCAAGCCCGGCAGGCTGCGCAGCAGTTGCAGCTGAATCGGTTCGGGCAGCCCCGTGGAGAACCCCTGCACGTAAATCTCTGGGGTGTCGCGTCCTTCTGGTTCCAGAAAGATCTGGTGGCTGTCTTTGTCTGCGAAGCGAACGATCTTGTCTTCGATGGAGGGGCAGTAACGCGGGCCTTTGCTGTCGATCACGCCGCCATAGATGGCGGTGAGGTGGAGGTTGTCTTTGATCAGCTGGTGGGTGGCGGCTGTGGTGCGGGTGATGTGGCAGCTCATCTGCTCACCGCTCACCCAGGCGGCGGGATCAAATGAGAAAAACCGGTCGGCGGCGTCGCTTGGTTGTTCGTCGAGTTGATCGAGGGCAATGCTGCGCCGATCCACCCGGGCTGGTGTGCCTGTTTTGAGCCGATCGGTGTGGAACCCAAGCTGCTGCAGGGCGTCGGTGAGGCCTTCGGCGGCCTGCTCGCCGGCGCGGCCTGCTGCCATCGATTGATGCCCCACCCAGATGCGTCCGCCGAGGAAGGTGCCGGCGGTGAGCACCACGGCTTTGGCCTCGTAGGTGCTGCCGAAATAGGTGCGTACACCGGTGACGCGGGCGGCAGGACCCTGGCTTGGATCCCAGGATTCACCACCACCGCTGGCATCGCCCTCAATCTCCAGTCCGGTGACCATCGCCTCGCGCAGGGCGAGGTTGGGGGTGTGCTGTAGCAGCTGCAGCATCTGGCGCGAGTACTGGCGCTTGTCGGTTTGTGCTCGCAGGGCCCAGACGGCGGGGCCGCGGCTGGCGTTGAGGATGCGTTTCTGAATCGCCGTGGCGTCGGCGAGTCGGCCGATCACTCCGCCAAGGGCATCCACCTCGTGCACCAGTTGGCTTTTGGCTGGGCCGCCGACGGCGGGGTTGCAGGGCTGCCAGGCGATGCGATCGAGGTTGAGGGTGAAGAGTGCTGTGTTCAGTCCGAGGCGAGCAGCCGTGATGGCGGCTTCACAGCCGGCATGGCCACCGCCAACCACGATCACGTCGAAGGATTCGGTGGGGGCGGCGGAAAAGCTCATGTCCTCATTATCAATCGCTGTCCCTGACGCAAGGTTTGAGTGGGTCGCTGCGCAAGACAGCGGGCGCAGTGGTCAGATTTCGGTCTTGGGGGTATGCCCTCTGTTGTTGTCCGATGGCCTTTTCGATTGGATCGGCTGAGTGTTGCGACAAAGGTGCGTTTGCCAAAGCGGCGAACGTTATGTCGCCAAGGTGGCAACCATTTGGTGGTTCTGCGCAAAGCCTTGAGCCAACCTGCAACGTAATTCCGATGGGCTTGCGGGCTTAGAAGCCAACGGGCGATGTAGGACGAGCCAACACCAAGGAGCAGAATTCGACCGATCCACATGATGAGATCGCTTCACGCCGCCAGGTTGCGGAAGCGTGTGAATTGCGGCTCGAACAGAAGCTTCACAGTTCCCACCGGTCCGTTGCGGTGCTTGGTCACGATCACTTCGGTGATGCCGCGGTCGGGAGTCTCTGGGTTGTAGTACTCGTCCCGGTAGATCATCAGCACCAGGTCGGCGTCCTGCTCGATCGAGCCCGATTCGCGCAGATCGCTCAGCATCGGTCGTTTGTTGGTGCGCGACTCCACACCACGGCTGAGCTGGGAGAGGGCGATCACCGGCACGTTCAGCTCCCGGGCCATGCCTTTGAGGGCACGGGTGATGCGGGAAATCTCCTGCACACGGTTGTCGGGACTGGATCCCTCCATGAGCTGCAGGTAGTCGATCACCACCAGACCCAGTTCCTTGCCCTGTTCCGCCATCAGGCGCCGGCAGAGGGAGCGCATCTCCAGAACGCCGGAGTTGGGTTTGTCGTCGATGTAGATCGGCAGTTGCCCCAGGGTGTTGATGCCTTGGCCGAGCAGGGGCCACTCCTCCTGCTGCAACCGGCCAGTGCGTAGCCGGCCGGCTTCGATGCCCACCTCCATCGAGAGGAGCCTGTAAGTGAGTTGTTCCTTGCTCATCTCCAGGGAGAACACGCACACCGGCAGGTCGTGCAGCTGGGCCACGTTCTTGGCCAGGTTGAGCACGATCGAGGTTTTGCCCATGGCCGGCCGGCCGGCCACGATGATCAGGTCGCTGCGTTGCAGGCCCTGGGTCATGGCATCCAGGTCGTAGAAATTCACCGGGATGCCCGCCACAGACGTGCCCAGCGACCGGCTTTCGATCTCGTTGAACGTGCTGGTCAGGATTTCAGCGGTGGGCGTGAGGCCCTTGGAGGGTTTCTCTTGGCTGATCGCAAAAATCTTCTGTTCGGCTTGATCCAGCACCTGCTCCATCGGCAGGCTTTGGTCAAAGCCCAATTGGATCACCTCGTTGCCGGAGCGGATCAGCTGACGGCGTAGGAACTTGTCCATCACCAGGCGGGCCACCTGCTCGATCGAGGCCGTGGAGGCGACCCGTTCCACCAGCTCCACGAGCCTGCTGCTCCCTCCAACCTTCTCCAAGGCACCTGTATCAGCAAGCCAGGCGGTCATGGCTGTGAGGTCTGTGGGTTTGCCCTGGCTGTGGAGCATCACCGCGGTGCGAAAGATCTCCCGATGCGCACCGAGATAAAACGCCTCCGGCTGCAACACATCGGCCACCCTGCCAATGGCATCGGGGTCCAGCAGGATGCCGCCTAGTACAGCTTCCTCTGCCTCAACGTTCTGGGGCGGCACGGAATCCGGCAGGGCTTCGAAGTTGGGTTCGTCCCGCCGACGTCCCTTGCTGTAGCCGTGGCGATCCCCATCGGCGGACTCGCCGCCGGCATCCGTCAGGGGAACGCTCACCATGGGCCTGACCTTTCAACGCCGACGCCCACTCTGGCGTACTTGCGAACACGCAACAGAGTGGGCTGTGACGGCCTCACGCATCCAGCCGTGACCTGTGTCAGTAGCTGATCACTTCCAGGTTGATCTCAGCGGTGACTTCACTGTGCAGCTTGACGCTGACCTTGTAGTTGCCGGTGCGGTGGATGTCGGGAACGGTGATGTCGCGTCGATCCACTTCCTTCTTGGTGGCTTCTTCGATCACTTCCGCTACGTCGCCGTTGGTGACGGTGCCGAACAGCACGTTGTCATCGCCTGTCTGCTTCTTCACGGTGAAGCGACCGATGGTGTCGAGGGCGGTGCGGAAGGCCAGGGCCTCTTGCTTGAGTGCGGCCTGGCGCTCAGCCTCCTTGGCCCGACGATGCTCCACCTGCTTCATCACCGCTGGGGTGACTGGGACGGCTTTGCCATAAGGGAGAAGGAAGTTGCGGGCATAACCAGGAGCAACTTCCACCATGTCGCCATCCCGACCGAGGCTGAGAACGTCCTCATTCAGAACGACTTGTACGCGCTTGGCCATGGCGATGATTCCGGACGACGTCTAATGAGCGATCGAGAATTTTACGATGCCACGGGTAGGCGTACTTTTGTGGCCAGTCCCAGGGCCCGCATCAGGCGGATGTGCTCCCAGGTGAGGTCGATCTGTCCCTGCTGCAGTCCGTGGCGGGCCGAGTGCGGATACGCATGGTGATTGTTGTGCCAGCCTTCGCCGAAGGTGAGGGCCGCAACCCACTTGTTGTTACGGGAGGCATCACCGCTGTCGTAAGCCACGGTCCCCCAGCAGTGGGTGGCGGAATTCACAAGCCAGGTGACGTGATACACCAGCACCAGGCGCAGGGGAATGCCCCACAGCACCAAGGCCCAGCCGCCGGCTCCGGTGGCGGTGCCAATCCAGAACAGCAGGCCGGCCAAGGGCAACTGCAGCAGCAGGAAATTGTTGTTCAGCCAGCGGTAGTAAGGATCCTGTACCAGGTCGCCGGTCATGCGGGGCACGGCCTGCATGGCTGTGACGGGCTGGAGCATCCATCCCATATGGCTCCACCAGAAGCCGCGATGGCTGTTGTGGTGATCCGCATCCGTATCGGAAAACTTGTGGTGATGGCGGTGCAATCCCACCCAATCAATCGGACCGTGCTGGCAGCTGAGGGCGCCGCAGGTGGCGAAGAAGCGCTCGAGCCAGCGAGGGAGTTGGAACGATCGGTGTGACAGCAGGCGGTGGTAGCCGATGGTCACGCCCAGGCAGGCGGTGACCCAGTAGAGCACCAGCAGGCTGGCGGCGGCTTGCCAGCTCCAGAACATCGGCAGCAGGGCCAACAGGGCCAAGCTGTGGATCACGATCATGAAACCGATCGTCACCCAGTGAAGACCTTCTGCCGGTGCTGCGGGGGTCTCGCCGTTGCGGGGCCGGCGCAGCAGGGTTGCAAGTGCCTGGGCCCGGTGCGAAGCTGCTGGTCGACTGGGTGGTGATGGCGCAGTGATGACGCTGGAAGCCATGGCCTAATCCGGTTAATACTCGAAAGTTTATACCCGATACGGATCCGTATCAAGCAATGAGCAACGTCAGTGATACTGATCCTGTGACCAGGAGTTACCGCGACCAGCTTGAGGAGGGCCGGCGGGCGATGGCCCATCTCCTTCACGTCTGGCATGAGCGCAATGGTTGGTCGCACAAGGTGTTGCCTGCCTTGGCTGACGCGCTCGATCTAGGGCGTGTGCATAACTCCCAGATCTCCAACCTCCGCAACGGCAAGCTGGCATCACCAGGCCCAGAAGTGTTTCTTGCTCTCGGTCAGGCCAATGCTGTCCTGCATGCCGGTCTTGCTCCGATCCAAGAGCACCTCGCTGAGGTTCATCCCGATCTGCTCAAGGTGCTGACAAACGGAGCCGTGCCGTTGCTCGATTCCCAATCGAATCCTCTCGGTGCCGGTGACCTTTTCGAAATCTTTGTCGGTTTGGCCTCGCTTCCACCTGGTTTTGATTGGCGAATTGCACCGGAGGAGTCGGCTGTCCTCAGTGCCTCCATCGCTGACAGGCTTTGTCGCGGGCAGTCCTGGCGTCAGTGCCGTGATGCCGTGATGGAGGCCTATCCGGTCACCAAAAGCCAACGCCGCGAACGTTTCGCAGAAGTGATGGCAGGAATGCGGGACTACAGCGCTGAGGAACTCGATGGTGAGTTCCTCGATCTCCATGCCACTCATCTCAAGCTTGAGGGCCGGCAGGGGCTCAGCGCTGAAGACTTTCTTGCTGAGCTTCGCTCGGGCTCTCAACCGGGGTAGCGAGCCTGGCGAACACGGCGGGTCAATCCCAATTTCTGAAGCAATCGGATGTGCATCCAGGTGATGTCGAGTTCGAACCAGCGCAGACCATGCCTGGCGCTGGCCGGATGGGCGTGATGGTTGTTGTGCCAACCCTCACCGAAGGACAGCAGCGCTACCCACCAGCAATTGCGGGATAGGTCCGGGCAATTGAAATTCCGATAGCCGAATGCGTGGGTGGCGGAGTTCACCAACCAGGTGACGTGATACACGACCACGAGTCGTAAAGGAATGGCCCAGAGCACGAGTCCGAGTCCCCCGCCGTGCACATCAGCCGCATTGCCGTACCAGTACAGAGCAAGACCGAGGGGGATCTGCAGCAGCAGGAACCAACGATCAAGCCACACATAGAAGGGGCTACTCAGCAAATCTCCGGCAAAGCGCTCCTTATGTTCCAGAGCCGGGATTTCATGAAGCATCCATTCGCTGTGGCTCCACCAGAGGCCGCGACCGGCGTCGTGGTGATCATTGGGCTGGTCGGAGAAGCGATGGTGATGGCGGTGGAGCGCAATCCATTCGATTGGACCGCTCTGGCAGGCAAGGGTGCCCATGAGCACCAAGGTTTTCTCAAGCCATGACGGCACCTCGAAGCTGCGGTGCGCCACCAGTCGGTGCAAACCCAGGGTTACACCGAGCACCGTCATCCAATACAGAACAGCGAAGGTGGCGATGCCTTGCCAGCTCCAAAACCGGGGCAGCAGGGCCACTGTGGCGAGCACGTGCATCACCACCATGAAGCCTGTGGTTCCTCCCTTCAAGCGCCGCTGGCGCTGCGGCAAGGGTGCACGGGGTGCCATGACGGCTGCGCGCATGCGCAGGTCCCGTTGGCTGCCGCTGTCGACTGGGTTGGTGGTGACCAAGAAAACTCTCCATGATCCGATCCAGCTGCTGTCCGAAGGGATACAGAAGGAGCGAAAACAGACGGTTGGAGATGTGAATGTAAAAGAACACAGCAGGTTCTTCGCGGGTTACCGATGGCAATGGGTTCAGAACGGTCGGGGACACGTCCCTCTCAAACGCCCTTGGAACCCAGCCAGGCTCTGGCTTTGGCGCGAGCAAGGGTTGAAGCCGTTCGCGAGCGCTTGGAACCTGTCGCCCGAATGCGAACAGCCGCTGTCGCTCCTCGGTTGCGACGGGTTCTGGACGCTTTTGCGGCGGAACGGGTGGGTCCGCAGCACTTCGCCTCGGTGAGCGGTTACGGCCATGGCGATCAGGGGCGGGAGGTGATCGACCGGGTGTTCGCCCGGGTGTTGGGCGCAGAAGCCGCAGCGGTGCGACTGCAATTCGTCAGCGGCACCCATGCCATTGCTGCAGCGTTATTCGGAGTGCTCCGTCCAGGGGATCGCATGGTGTCGATCACCGGACGCCCTTACGACACCCTGGAAGAAGTGATCGGTCTGCGGGGTGAGGGGCAGGGATCCTTGAAGGACTTCGGCGTTGCCTACGAGGAGCTTCTCCTGCGTCCGGACGGGTCGGTGGATGAGCAGGGAGTGGAGCAGGTGCTTGATCAGCCCTGCCACCTGGTGATGATTCAGCGCAGTGGTGGGGACAGCTGGGCACCCCCGCCCAGCGTGCACACGATTG
>ERZ802821.1912-NODE-1912-length-10553-cov-9.18327_pt1 | contig 10553 bp, 12 predicted proteins | sample MGYA00345648_ERZ802821 | MGnify/ENA primary metagenome ERZ802821 (study PRJEB30503, sample SAMEA104212357) | marine metagenome | biome: Westerlies Biome; feature: [SRF] surface water layer (ENVO:00010504) within the epipelagic zone...; material: water... | reverse complement strand
CGGCGACGGATATTCTCCGATTCAGCAATGGTGCGCAGCAACTGGTCTTTGGTTTTGGCTAACTCCGCTTCCAATCCACCTGCCTCGGGCGACTCGCTTACCTGCTCAAAGTTCTCCGGATCACCATTGCCGTCTTCCGGCATTTGCTCGCTGTTTTGTGTTTCGATGTTTTCGTTGTCGCTCATAGGCGCCCCGTGTCTAATCCGTCGCGGTTATATGCGGCTACAAACGACGAAAACAAGGGCTCTGGGCCGATAATTTGGACAAATTTTGGAACGCTTCGAATTGTGCCGGATCACGCGTTGCGCATGGCTGCGCTGAGCACTCGCGCAGTCACGTCAACCACCGGGATCACGTCCTTGTAATCCATACGCGTCGGGCCAATTACCCCTAGCACACCCGCCAGCTGCCCGTTGACCTCATATGAGGAGGTCACAAGCGACATGTCTCCCAGAGGTCGATAACCTGACTCCTGTCCAATGTAGAGTTGCACGCCACTGCTCTGCAGGCATTGATCCAGCAAATGCAACACCCTGCCTTTGCGCGAAATCGCATCAAACAAGGCCCGTGCAATGTCTGTATCTGCTGTGAAATCCAATAACCGCCGCTCGCCGCTGACCACCAATTCTTGATCTTCGGTAGGTGGGCGCTGCGCTGGCAATGCGCTTTCTGCCATGGTCAAAGCGCTATGCAACACCTCGTCCATGCGGGCGCGATCGGCTCGCATACTCGACATTACCGCCTCGCGCATTTCTTTTAATGGGCGCCCGCCAAATTCCTGATTAAGCAAATTAGCGGCCTGAGCTAATTCTTGATCGCTAAAGCTTTGATCCAAATGGATGACACGATTTTGCACGTCTCGGTCATTCAAAACCAAAATTACCAGCACTCGCTGATCGTCAAGCCGGAGGAATTCCAATTGACGCAGATGGCTTTGATTACGCCGCGGGGTCGTTATAAGGCAGGTCATTTGAGTGAATTGAGACAACAGCTCGGAGGCTGTACTGATCAGTTCCGACGGGCTTAGGTTCGGGTCGAGTTCCGCTTCCACCTCGCGCACTCGTTCTTCGTTCCACGGTTCTACACTCAATAACGTATCAACGAAAAAACGCAGCCCTTGTTGCGTAGGAATCTTGCCCGCAGAGGTATGGGGAGAACGCACCAGCCCCATGGACTCAAGATCGCTCATGACATTTCTAACCGTCGCTGAGGAAACCTCGACGCCAGGCAGGGTTGCAAGCGCCTTGGACGCTACCGGAGTGCCTTCAGCGATATAGTGCTCGACTAATAATTTGAGCAGCTGCTTAGCCCTTGGATCAGGATCTGCCGCGGTTGGCGCAACGCCGGTCAGATCAATATCTGTCATTGTCCAGCATCCTAATTCTTATGCTTTGCATATGTGTAAAGAGGTTCATTAAATACGTTGCCCTAGCCTAGTGAATTTTATACCAGCCAAGCAGCGTCGATGCATCATTTGATGATGGCTTGAGAGGCCTCGGGGGATTAGGATAAAGATGCCGTTCACGCACTGACCAGCAAACGACTATAACCATGCTGAAACAATTGACCATCCAGAACTATGTCCTCGTCGAACATCTCGACATAGGGTTTAACGGCGGTTTAACCACCATTACCGGCGAATCAGGCGCTGGCAAATCTATATTGCTCGGCGCGCTCAGTCTTTTATTAGGCGAACGCGCGCGCAGCGACACGGTTCGGCCGGGTGCAAGCAAGGCGGACATCAGTGCAGAATTTGCTCTATCGGCTAATGCCCCGCTGCAACAAAAACTCATCGCCGATGAACTGATTGACGCGGACACTCAGGATTGTTTATTGCGCAGAGTCATCAGCGCCGAAGGCCGCTCGAGGGCATTCATCAACGGTGTGCCTGTCACTTTGAATTATCTTAAAGAAATTGGCGATACGTTGGTGGATATACAGGACCAGAACGAGCATCAAAGGCTCACTGACCGGAGCGTGCAGCGCGCCCTGCTGGACGACTATGCCAAGCAAAGCGCACAAACTGCAAAAGTTGCAGGGTGCTACCAGACTTGGCAAACCACCGAGCAGCGCATCAGCGAATTGCAAGAACAAGTGGCCTCTCAGGACGATCGACGCGAGTTACTGAACTACCAGCTGCAAGAGTTTAATGCCGCCGCCCTGCAAATTGGCGAGATCGAACACTTAGAACGCGAACAAAAGCGTTTAGCTCAAGCCCAAGAAATCTTGCTGACCTTAAATCAAGCACACGCCGAATTAGACGCGTTAGATCATCTAAGGTCGACTGCTCGCAGCATTGCCGACATCGATGACCGGCATCCACAACTGCAATCGAGTCAGGACACCTTAATGTCGGCGCTCAACTTGTTAGATGATGCGGGTCGCGACTTACGCCATTACCAAGACCAAGTTGTTGTCGACCCGCAGGCGCTACAGGACACAGAAACGCGTCTGCAACTGATTTACGACCTCGCACGAAAACATCGGGTACAACCCGAACAGCTGGTAGAACATGCGCAGTCATTGGCTAATGAGTTAGACAACATGAGTTCAGCAAGCAGCGATCTGGCTGAACTCATAGCCGTCCAGCAACAGCAGCACGAGACTTATTTAGGCGAGGCGCAAAAACTGTCAAAGGCGCGCCGCAAACATGCAAAGCCTTTTTGTTCTGCTGTCGATGAATATATCCGCGCGCTTGGTATCGCTGACGGCGAGCTCAGCGTGATATTTCACGAACAACAGAGCGAGCATGGTCTGGAACAGGTGGAATTAAATGTCACCACCAACAAAAACTTTGCTGCGGGGCCACTGGGCCGAATCGCCTCGGGTGGCGAGCAAACGCGTATCAGTCTGGCCATCCAAATCGTCGCTGCGGCAAACAGCGCCCTGCCCTGTCTGGTGCTGGATGAAGCTGATGTCGGCGTCGGCGGTACAACAGCGGATACCGTTGGGCGGATCTTGCGTGATCTTGCGGCGCACACCCAAGTGCTTTGTGTCACTCATGCCCCACAAGTAGCCGCCCTTGGGCAGAATCATATGCGGGTTAGCAAGGACGGCGACCATACCAATATCCAACCCCTAAACGACGATGACCGAATCGAGGAACTTGCGCGCATGCTCGCAGGCGCCGACGTCAATACTAAGGCACGCACCTACGCCAAAGAGCTGTTGTCGCAAGCCGCTACAGGATAAACCCCCAAGGCTAAGATCATGTGTATTGCCTCTGGCCAGCACCGCTTCGCGTGAGTAGTATGCGCGCCATGAAAGTTCTCTTAACAATTAGCGTGAGCTTGTGCCTTCTGAGCGGCTGTGGCCTTGCCAATATTAAGCTTCCAACGCTTTATAAAGTCGCGATACAACAGGGCAATGTCATCACCCAAGAGATGGTAGACAAGCTCAAGCCTGGCATGACTCGTCGCCAAGTCGCCTTCGTCATGGGAGAGCCGGTACTGAGAGATCCTTTTGATGACACGAAGTGGGTGTATTTGTACTCCATAGACGTCCCCGGCGTGTTTAACGATGAGTCCCGTTTGGTATTAGCGTTCGACGAGAACAATTTACTCACCACGATCAGCGGCGATTATGCGCCAGGCGCTGGCACAGAGGCTGCTGACGAAGCTGCAGACCCGGCAGCAAGCGGTTAACGCTCTGAACCGGCCCCGTGCTGCTGTTGTGCACGCAGTCGACGAGCCGTTTTCGCATCGGTAACCAGCGGTCGATAAAGTTCTACGCGGTCACCAGGTCGCGCGACTCGTTCCAATCCGCACTGTTCGCCAAATATCCCCGTAACTAGTCCAGTGCAGTCCACTTTTTCAAAATGCGGGTGTGTTGATGCGATGCTCAAACAAGCGCCCACCGTACTGCCCTCGAGCACCTCGATCTGACAGCGCAGAATCCGTTCGGGTTCTGCATAGATGACTTCAATCTGCACACCAATATCCTTTAGGCTTTTGCTTGGATGCGCTCAGCAAAGGCATCCACCATGCGGTCACTCACCGGTCCCACAGCACCACCCAAAGTTTTCATCAGCAGGCCTTTCGCAACGAAATCCAGATCGAGCGCTACGCGGCAACCTTCCGCTCCTAAGGCCTTAAAGGTCCAACACCCCTCGAGCCGCTCGAACGGACCGTCGCGTAGCGACATCTGAATCCGCTGGGATGGCTGGCACAAATTCGCAGTGATGAATTCTTGGCGTAAACCACGCGCTGACGCCGTGACTTTTGCCAGAACCTCGCTGGCGCCATCAGCAAGGACTCGAGTGTCCAGTATCTCGACGGACTCACATCCCGGTAGGAACTCCGCATACGCCTGCACATCGGCAACCACCTGATAGGCGGTGGTTACCGGCACCATTAACAACAAGCTGCGCTGGACCTGGGACACCTTATCAACCGATGAAAAAGGGTAAAAACGTGTAGACAAATACCGCAGCCACCCCAAGAGGCGCCATCACCCCTCCGACCACCCGCCAGCAAAACATTACCCGCTTGCTGGTCACTTGAAGCTGCTCACGTGCGATACTTTGGGGCAATACCCAGACCGCAAACAACGCAATTAACAGGCCGCCCAATGGCAACATGATGTTTTGCGACAGTTGATCCACCAGTTCGAAAAAATTCAGGCCGAACAGCGGTTTTAGATCTGCCCAGATGTTAAAGGAGAACACCGTGCCAAGGCCGAGTAACCAACAAAAGATGCCAAGGCTGATCGCTACCCGAGAACGCTTGGCATTGTATTCTTCGACAACATAGGCGATTGCCGGCTCTGTTAGCGAGATTGCCGAGGTGATCGCAGCAAAACTGACCAAGACAAAAAAGACGGTGCCAAATAATGCGCCCATGGGCAGTTGTCCAAATGCCAACGGCAGCGTTACAAACATCAAGCCGGGGCCCTGGCCTACCTCTAAACCATTAACAAACACCAACGGGAAAATCGCCAGACCGGCCGCGACTGCTACAAACGTATCCAGTGCGACGATGGTCAAAACCGTTGAGCCAATATGGGAGTCGCCCGGCACATAGGCACCGTAGGCCATCATGGTGCCCATACCCAAACTCAGGGTAAAAAAGGCCTGGCCCATGGCTATAAGCCAAGTCTCTGGGCCCACCACTGACCAATTGAAGTCAAACATGAATGCCCAGCCCTGAGCGAAACCACCTGAGCTTATGCTGTATCCCAGCAAAACCAGCAATAAGACAAACAGCAGCGGCATAAACCATCTGATGGCCGCTTCCAGCCCCCGACTGACACCCCGCGCCACGATCCAGATGGTGATAACCATAAAGGCACTGTGCCAACCCATCATTTCCAAGGGGTCTTGTTGTAATTGGTCAAAGGTCGTTATAGCCACTTGCGCCGACGCGGCATCGAAGGTTCCTGAAGCGGTCAGCCAGATGTAGTTCAGCGCCCAACCCGCAATAACCGCATAGTAGGACAAAATTAATACGCCAGCCAAAACACCCATCCACCCCAGAAAGGTCCAGCGCGCACCGGCTCCAGCCTCTTGGGTGAGCTTACGCATGGTATTAATTGGGCTCGCTCGCCCCTTTCGACCTAGCATCACTTCGGAAATCATGATCGGCGCACCAACAAAGGCCACGCATACCAAGTAGATCAGCACGAACGCACCGCCCCCATTTTCACCGGCGATGTAGGGGAATTTCCAGATATTGCCAAGGCCCACTGCAGAACCTGCAGCGGCAAGTACAAACAGCCAGCGGCTGGACCAACGGCCGTCGGTGGATTGGGTGGAGATTGACATGCGCTATTCCTTAACCAAACTGGTCACATTCTACATTCGCAAGAGCCTAATGGCGAAAACTCGCCGGTCAGCCAGCGATTGCGGATTTACAAGCTGCTACACTTACCTCTGACCTCCCTATTACTTATAGTCCCCGCATGGCCAAGTCCGCAAAAAAAGCAGCCCCCGGCACCATCGCGCAAAACCGACGGGCACGCCACGACTATTTTATCGAGCAGAAGTTCGAGGCGGGTGTAATGTTGATGGGCTGGGAAGTTAAGAGCATTCGCGATGGCAAAGTGCAACTCGCCGAAGCGTATGTGCAATTACACAAAGGCGAAGCTTTTCTCGCCGGCTGCAACATCACACCGCTACTTAGCGCCTCGACCCATGTGGTTGCGGAGCCCCAGCGCGTACGCAAATTGTTATTGCATGCCAAGGAGCTGGCCCAGCTGTTCAGCGCCAACCAGCAAAAAGGTTATACGATCGTGCCGCTGGCGATGTATTGGAAAGGCAATAAAGTAAAATGTGAAATCGCTTTAGGTAAAGGTAAAAAACAGCACGACAAGCGGGACAGCTTGAAACAAAAGGATTGGCAACGAGACAAACAGCGGCTGTTTAAAACAACCGTACGTTAATTCGCAGCAACAACGCCGCGACGCCAGTGGATCATTTCCAAAGCAGCAACAGCTGCTTCAATGCCTTTGTTGAATTCGTCATCGCTGCTGCGATCAATCGCTTGCTGAATATCAAAAACCGGTAATATTTCGACCACCACGGGCCGGCGAAATTCGCGCATCACTTGGCCCAGGCCACGCATGCTCTCTTCGCTGATCATCTCAAAATGCAGAGTGTCGCCTTTAACAATGACCCCGAAACAGATGATCGCGTCGATATTACTGGCAATGTCTTCGGCAAGCAGATCTCGCGCAGCAAGCGGAATTTCTAATGATCCGGGTAAGGTGTGCTGCTCGATATCGGCATAACCCGCTTGGCGAAGTATGGTGTCGCAGGCGCCCGCCATGCTTTCGACATGCGCGGGGTACCATTTCGATTTAAGGATACAAATACGACCCGGCGCCGCAATGACAGGCAATGCTGAGGTATCGACCAAAGTTTTCATGTTAACCAGTGTTTTTTAGTGACCGGTCGGAACACATCCGCCAAGTCGCAGTTTCTTGGTCCAATTCGATTTCGCCTTCTGCGGCCAATTGCGAAAAATCCGCGCGCAGCTGCCAAACCGGGATGGGTGAGTTGTCCGCTCTAAGCTGCTCCGCAACGTCGGCTGGCGTCGTCTGCTTACTGCCATCGGCAGTAAGATCACGAATGATCGATAAGACCTGTTCAATACGGCGGCGGTCGATGCTCAAAATCCTCTCCAGATCATTCTTTCCAGCGCGAGTTTGTACCAGAAACCGGCTACTCTCGCCAGAGTTGGGCTTGTCGATATCCCTGCAAGCGCCGCTCTAGCCCAGCGCGCAAACCATCATCGGACGGTAAAAGCGCAGCAAGCGCCTCGCGTTGGATGACTATCGCGCGATCAAATTGTCCAGTTTCGGCATAGGCAGCCGCAAGAGTATCCAGATGCGCGGGGCTGGGTTCTGCCTCAACGGCCACTGAAGCATGGGCCAAGGCGCGCTTTCCATCGCGTAATTCTACATCATCGAGAGTGGCTAGCAGCCACGCCAAGTTATTATGCGCAGCAATACTGTCTTGTCTGGCAGCAGCAGCAAACCAATCCCTAGCCTGCCGGCTTCGGCCTTTGTCCAGCAACATGCGCGCCCAGCGTAACTGCCCTTCCACATTCCCAGCATGGGCGGCGCGCTCATACCAATAAGCCGCTGACCGATCTGATGATAGTGGCATTAGCTCTGCTTGATAGAGATAGCCCAAACCCACATCGGCATCTGCGTTACCGAGCGCCGAGGCCTGCAGAAACAATGCTTGAGACTCAACATAGTCCTTTGGCACCCCCGTTCCTGCGAGGTAATGGTGGGCCAGTCGAACCATCGCCGTAGCTGATCCTGCTGCAGCCGCTTGCCGCAACAATCTATTGGCCTCAGACAGCGGCTCAGAGGCCGTTAACTCGCCGCCAATGTGCATAAAAGCCAGCGCCACCAATGCGTTGGCGTCGCCGGCGGTGAAAGCTTTTCGATACCAGTCTGCTGCTTGCTCCGCGCCTGTTGGCGAGGCGCGCAAACTGCGCGCCAGATGAGACATTGCCCGGGCGTCGCCGTTTTCCGCGAAATCTGTCAATAAGTCACGAGCCAGCGGAATATTTTGATCAATCCCACGGCCGTATAAATGACCTAGGGCCAAAAATAAATCGGCATCTTGATGGCCTAACTCACCCGCTCGAGCAAACAAATTGAGCGCCAAGCCGTCGTCTTGGTCTACACCTGCCCCATCCCAATAGAGCCGCGCCAAGGCAAACAAGGCCATTGGATTTGCCGAATAGAACTCTATAGAGCGGTTGAAATCGCGCGCGGCGGATACAGGCATCCCCTCGGATGCAAAAGAAAAGCCGCGCAGATAGTAGGCGCGAGAGCGCTCAATCGCGGAGATCCGCGGATCGACTAGAGCCGGAGCGAGGTAGGCTCGGGCAAGACTGTTTTCGTCCTGATCGATTAGTTGCACCGACTTTTCAATAGCGACTAAAGGATCGGCCGCTAGCGCGGGCAACGCGCAGATGGACAGCGCAAAAGAGCATATAAAGATCAAAGTTCGACGCGACATTGTACGGATCATAACACCGAGAATTGACAGCATCTTGGACGCCGCTGGCAAGACCTTTACACCAATCGTTTTGTCGGTTACTTTCCCGCCGCTTTCTTTGGGCAATAGACATTGATCTTACGGATTCAGCAAAGTTTTGGCTTACGCAGATGGCTCGGCGGCTTTTTGTTGCTGGCTTTTTTGTGCCAGCAGAACATAGCCGTCAGTCACGATCATCAGCAGCATCACGACCATAGCTCTCAGCATGGACTTGCAGACCATCATCAAAGCGCACCTGCTGATGCTGAAGGGTCATGCGGCCCTTGCACTGCATCCGACCAATCTATGGCAACAGGGTTCATCGACACCCTATTCGCAATCCAAACCCTGGCGGGGACCACCGAGGGCGCGGCAACCAGACCACCTTGGGTCAATTCGGACGAACAGCATTTCCCCAGGGCACCACCCTTGTACCAACAAATCTTTTGATTCCTTAACTGAGGGGCCCGCCGCCCAAACTTAGTAGCCGCTGATTCGCGGCCATAGATATATTGTTGGTAAAAAAATGAAAAAGCATAATCCATATGCACTTGCGACATTATCGCTGTGCATTTCTTCTATACCGGTCGTGGCGCACAGCGACGATCATGCGGAAACTGTTGATGAAGTAATCGTTACTTCCTCCTACGTCCGCTCTAGTCAGATTGAAAAACATTCACTAGTCATTGATGGCGACTCGATAAATCAAGGCGCGACCCAAAGCCTCGGGGAGACGTTAGACGACTTCGTCGGCATTTCGACCAGCGACTACGGAGCAGCGGTGGGGCATCCCATCATCAGAGGCATGTCTGGTGATCGCGTAAAAATCATGGCCAACGGGGTCCCGGTGAGGGATGTATCCGGAATCGGGGCTGATCACCTCAATGAGGTCGATCTATCCAACGTACAACAAATAGAGATAGCTAAAGGACCTTCATCACTGATGTATGCGAGCGGCACAGCTGGTGGGATCATCAATATCGTTGACGGCGCAATTGCAAAGTCGGACATCACCACTAGTAGTCTCCGCATTAGCGCAGAGACCCAGACGGTGAACGATGGGTCATCAGGATCTTTGTCCTACAGCGGCAACATTAGCGGCTTAAATCTCACCTATAGCTTTAAGGATGAACGATTTGGCGACTACGATATCCCCAGTGGCGCCGTCGTCCACTCAGAGGATGAGCATGGCGACGAAGGCGATCATCACGACGAGGAAGATACCGGATTTCTGCCAAATACCGATCTCGCATCAAGAAGCCACAAACTAGGCTTATCCAAGACCGGGGACTGGGGCCATTTTGGTGTTTCTTACTCTGACATCGAAAGCACTTTTGGCGTGCCGTTCCATGGTGATGATCACAGTGAAGATGGTGACGATCATGGCGACGACCATGATGACGATCACGGCGATGACCATGATGACGACCACGGCGATGATCATGATGACGATCACGGCGATGATCATGATGAGCACGAAGGCGAGAGGATTTTCTCCAATACGGACTCAAAAACTATCGATCTAGATGGTTCTTTTAATCTTAACCTCGGCATGCTGAACAAGCTGTCCTTTACCTACCGCGACTCTGATTACTCACATACAGAGCAACATGCAGAGGAGGAGGGAGAGCACGGCGACGAGCACGATGAGCACGGCGACGACCATGATGACCATGGCGACGATCACGATGAGCATGGTGATGAACACGGCCACGCTGGCCCAACCACCTTCACCAACGACTCGAGCGAGTTGCGTGTTGTATTCAATCTAGACACCGCAAGCTTTAACCAAAGTTTGGTACTGAACCTAGTTGATGAGGACACAGCGATCGTCGGCGATGAAGCGTTCATGAACCCGGTGGATTCTTCCGAAACTTCGTTCGGTTACTACATGTCTAAAAATTTCGATGCCTTTGAATTCGACTTTGGGGCTCGAATAGACAGCGTAGAACGGAACGGCTCGATCACCATGCACCACGAAGACGAGGATGATCACCACGATGACGAGGATCACCATGACGAGGGCGACCACGACGAGCATGAGGAAGTGCACGAAGAA
>ERZ802821.1908-NODE-1908-length-10572-cov-15.9341_pt1 | contig 10572 bp, 6 predicted proteins | sample MGYA00345648_ERZ802821 | MGnify/ENA primary metagenome ERZ802821 (study PRJEB30503, sample SAMEA104212357) | marine metagenome | biome: Westerlies Biome; feature: [SRF] surface water layer (ENVO:00010504) within the epipelagic zone...; material: water... | reverse complement strand
TGCCCGTCAGGTATTGGGAGAGATGTGCCTTCCAAATGTCGTCGAATCGGGCAAATAACTCCATCCACAGGCCATCTTTCGAGCCGAATCGATAGCTTGCGAGACCGCGGCTGTAACCCGCGCCCTCGCCAATGTCTTTGAGCGTAGTCTTGGCGGTGCCCCTCTCATTGACCAACTCGATCGCGACTTCAAACATCTTCTGATCTGATAGCGCGGTGCGCTCGGCCTGCGTGCTCCCTGTCGAAGATTCCGGCACTGCGGCGTCAGTCATGTCTCTCTCCCAACTCCAAATGTTTTTGCATGGCCAGCTGTCCCCCAGCCAACTGCTCGCGGAGCAGCTTTTTATCAATCTTCCCAACGCTGGTCTTGGGAATATCTTCCACAAAAGCCCAGTACTCAGGCACCCAAAACTTAGCCACTCTGGTCGTCAGAAAAGTACGCAGCTTCAAAGGCAAGCCGTTGCGGTCGACCTGATTTTTACTGCGCACTATCGCGAGCGGACGCTCCTGCCAACGCGCATCATCGACTGCAATCACTGCCACCTCCGCCACACTCTCGTGCTTGAGAAGCACGTCCTCAAGATCCACTGAAGAGATCCATTCACCGCCTGACTTGATAACGTCCTTTGTGCGATCCGTGAGCTGAACATAGCCCCGCTCGTCGACGATACCGACGTCTCCAGTTCGCAACCAGCCATCCTCGGTGAAGGCATCACTGCTCTCATTTAAATAGGCACCAGTGACCCAAGCTCCCTTTAGCTGGAGCTCTCCCACAGACTCACCATCTTGTGGCAGACACTGACCCTCATCGTCTACGACGCGCACCTCAATACCCGGTACGGGTCTGCCACTTTTCAGGCGCCAATAGGTCTCTGTCTCACCACTGAGATCCTTGGGCGGATGCGACAGCACGCACATCGGACTGGTTTCAGTCATGCCCCAGCCTTGAATCACTGGCACATCCCACCGCTCTCTCACGGCCTCTATCATAGAGGAAGGAACGGCAGACCCTCCCGATACAATGGCCCGAAAACACGAAAGGTCCAGAGGTGACGCTTCATCAGCCAGCAAGAGGTCGCCCAAAATGGTCGGCACCATTGCCGTCAGCGTCGGCCTCGCCGATTCAATCATCGCGCGCAGATGCTGTCCCTGCAGATGCGGACCCGGCATAACCATATCGGCGCCAGACATCCAGCCGCTATAAGGAAACCCCCACGCATTGGCATGAAACATCGATGGCAGCATCAAAATCACGTCTCGCTCGTGAACCGCAAAACTATCAACGGACCGAGACGCTAGCGCGTGCAGATAAGTTGTTCTCTGGCTATATGCCACACCCTTGGGATTTCCGGTGGTGCCGCTGGTATAGCAGATCCCAGCGGCAGCGTTCTCGTTCGGTTCTGGCCAGCGAAACTCGCCAGAAGCATCGTGGAGCAAACGCTCATAAGACAGGGCTCGCTTGTCGTCGAGAGAGGCCAAGTCTTCCTCACCTCCTCCCACAACAATTAAATACTCTACATTCGGAATGTGCGGCAGCACGGACAAAAAGCTGTCGATCAAACGAGCGTCTAAGATCACAAACCGGTCACTGGCGTGATTGATGATGTAAGCAACATGCTCAGCCGAAAGTCGACAATTCAACGTGTGAAGAACACACCCCATCGACGGCACCGCCAAATACGCCTCAAGGTGCTCAGTGCTGTTCCACATGAAGGTGCCGACGCGGTCTCCCGCCTCAATGCCAAGATTTGTTAGCGCCTGCGCTAGACTTGCGCTATCTGCATCGATCTCCGCATAGCTACGCCAACGGATTTGCTCACCATCGTAATCTCCTACCCGGCTGGTGGCGAAGTGCCGAGCGCCGAACCGGTGCAATGTACTCACGCCCAGAGGCGTATTCATCATCGTACTGAGCATGGCGCCTACCAGTCCCCCGCCGCCGCCGCGCGCGCCTCATCCAGCAAGGCGGGCACGTCATATTCGAGACCGCGGGCATAGTCAGAGTCGAGCTTACCAGCAATATGAAGGCCGTATGCACCCTCGATAATCGCGGCCAATCGCCAAAAGGCCAACGCCATATAGAAGTTCATATGATTAAGCGGACGCCCTAACGCCTCTGCCCAACGGCCCGCCAATTCTCGTCGGCTGATCACGCCAGTCCGTCGTGAAACAGCCTGCAAGGCGCGAAAAGCGGGTGGCTCTTGAGTTCGATAATCTCCCCAAAACATGAGCATCAGCGCGACGTCCATATAGCAATCACCGACGGTCGCAAGCTCCCAATCGATAATCGCCAAAATCTCTGGCCGATCCTTTGCTGCCAACGTATTGTCCAAGTGATAATCACCGTGAATGACGGCCGCCGCCGACGAAGCGGGCACATTGCGGCCCAACCATTCTCCCAAGGAAAATAATTCCGGGAGATCGCGCACCGCGTGATCCTTGCGCACTCCAAGCCAACGTTCTATTTGCCGCTCAACAAATTGTTCCGGCCGACCCAATTTTTGCAGGGCTTCTAAATCGGTCGGCACAGAGTGCAGCGCAGTCAATTGATCGATCAAACTCTCGCCAAGTCGATTCACGCTGTCGCTAGAGTCAGAGTAGGCTGCGGGCAACGCATCTGTGAGCGCGACACCATCAATCCATTCCTGCACTAAGAAGGGCCTGCCTATTACCGCTTCGTCTTCGCACCAGGCAAGCACCCGTGGAGCACGAACAGAATAGTTTTCTATCGCCTGCAAAATCTGGGCCTCGCGCTGAATACCTCGTGCTGAAGTAGGCGAAATATCATCGACAGGAGGAGTTCGAACAACGCAGGCACGCGCGCCGTCTCGAAACTGCCATGTCAAATTGGAGTTACCCCCGCTGAGGGCTGAAACAAACTCTGCACCTTCCCATCCCAATGAGGATTGCAGCCACGCCGCAACCTGATCAGTGGCGTCTGAGTCCATCACACCACACCAAAGCTAGACAGCAGTCCGCCATCCACAGGCACTAGCGCTCCGGTCATGTATTGGCTCTGGGCAACCCAACACACCACTTCTGCGATTTCGTGATCCTCGGCGAATCGGCGCAAGGGGATTTGCTGGGTCATTTTGTCCAATGCGGCCTCGCTGAGCTCTGAGGTCATTTCGGTCAGCACCAGGCCGGGAATAACGAGATTCGCTGTAATCGCCTTGGGCGCAAGCTCGATCGCCAGCGCCTTAGTCAGGCCTGACAATCCCGCCTTGGAAGACGCATAGGCAGCGTCGCCCGGAAAACCGCGGAATCCGACCACTGCGCCGACGTTAACCACCGAGCTGCCCTCGGCCATATGTACAACTGCGGACCGGGTCATGTTCATGGCCCCCGTCAAATTGACCTGCAGGACCTCCTGCCACGCCTCGTCGGTCAGACGATGAACCTTTCCGCCACGATGAACGCCTGCGTTGTTAACCAGCGTGTCAATTCGACCAAAGCGAGCCAAGATCGCGTCAATCGTTTTACCGACTGACTCTGGATCTGCGACATCACATTGAAAACCCGCCGCGGCATCCCCCATAGACTGAGCCAACTCAATAACCGCGGCGCCCCGCGCAATCAGCGCGACGTTGTCGCCTTCCTCAAGCGCCATTCGAGCGATGGCAGCACCTATCCCCCGTGAGGCACCCGTCACGACCCATACTCTACCGCCTGACATATGTTCCACTCCTGATTGCGCATCAATGCGCCGCAAACCCTTGGATTTCTTATCGGTCTCGTTGCTTGTTTGCGTCTAGCAAGTCTAAACTAGCATCCTCATTTGGCAACCCTGCAGGTTGTCTCAGGGCATCAGAGCCCAAGATAGGTAGCCCGAGGAGGCAAAAGCGTGTGGTCATTTGAAACAGACCCGGAATTTCAGGCATCACTGGACTGGATCGACGAATTCACCAAAGAGGAAATTGAACCTCTTGATCTTGTTTTTCGCGAACCTGGCGACCCCTGGGATCCCAACTCCCCCGCTTTTGCAGCGATGGCGCCGCTAAGAGAGGTCGTCAAGCAGAAGCATCTTTGGGCCTGCCATCTGGAACCTGAATTGGGGGGGCAAGGCTATGGCCAGGTCAACCTTGGTTTGATGAACGAAATTCTAGGGCGAAGTCGTTTCGGGCCTAGTGTCTTTGGCTGCCAAGCACCGGACTCAGGGAACGCAGAAATTCTGGCTAAATTCGGCACGCCTGAGCAAAAAGAGAAATACCTAAAGCCCCTGCTCAATGCAGAAATCGCCTCCTGCTACTCGATGACAGAGCCCCAAGCGGGCGCTGATCCCGGAGAGTTTCTGTGCACCGCAACCCGAGATGGCGATGACTGGATCATCAACGGTGAGAAGTGGTTTGCCTCCCACGCCCGCTTTTCGGCTTTCCTACTCGTGATGGTCGTGACCAATCCGGATGCCCCCATCCACGAGGGTGCTTCCATCTTTTTGGTCGAGCAAGGCACGCCCGGCATGGAGATCATCCGCAACTCGGCGGTCGGCCCCTACATAGAACAAGGCGACGGTGTGCATGCCTATATCTCATTCAAGGACTGCCGAGTCCCCGCAGAGAACCTTTTGGGTAGCGAAGGGCAGGGTTTCCATGTGGCGCAAACCCGTCTAGGCGGTGGTCGTGTGCACCACGCCATGCGCACAGTCGGCGTAATCAGGCGCGCAATTGACATGATGTGTGAGCGCGCCCTGAGCCGTCGCACCAAAGGCGAACTGCTGGCCGACAAGCAGATGACCCAAGAAAAAATTGCCGACGCTTACACCATGATGATGCAGTACCGACTGCACGTGCTATATACCGCATGGTTGATCGACAAACACAAGGAGTACAACCGGGAGGTGCGCAAGGAAATTGCTGCCATCAAGGCAGCCACACCGAAAGTGCTGGTGGAGATCGTCTCTCGAGCGATGCATCTGCACGGCAGTCTCGGCAGTTCTGACGAGACGCCACTCGCGAATATGTGGGCTAACATCCCGGAGCTGGGCGTGGTCGATGGGCCGACAGAAGTCCATAAGGTTGCAGTCGCTAAAGCCGTATTGCGTAACTACTCTGCTCACGATGCGCTCTTCCCCAGCTATCACACACCGACCCAACGCAACAAAGCGCTGGAAAAGTATGGGCATTTTTTGCCAACCTAAGGGAGCGACACGGTCGCATCAATGAGCGCTGGCGGAGCCTGATCATCCGCCCGTCCGAGCAAAAAAAAAGGGGATGCTCGATGAACGATTCTTTGCTTCTCAAGGCCACGCAGGCCCGCATCAAACAGATCACAACAATTGGTCTGGCTGCGGCGATATCACCGCTCTCCTGGGCAGCCACGGACACCGGCGAGAGCCTTTACGGTCAGCACTGTGCGGGCTGTCATGCCGCGACATTGAGAGGCTCTGCCCACGGCGCCGCCCTCTCCGGCCCGGCTTTTGCAGACAAGTGGTCCGCGGCCTCCGCTCAATCTTTTCTTGCTTATCAGATGGCGGAGATGCCGCCGGGTGAAGCCCAAAGCCTGTCGCCGGTGCAGCATGCCGCGATTGCGCAATACGTGATTAGCCAATCCGATCTTGAGGCGGATTCATTGCTGGTGAGCTCAGCGCAAACACTCACCAGCGCTACCCCAGACGGTGTCGAAATGGTGGAGTTTGCCGAGGCAGGGAGCGTTATGGATATGGCGCGGAGTGCCGGCGCATTCTCGATGCGGCGCGTTGACCCGTTCAGGCCGGTGAGTACTGAGGAACTCAACCAGCCTGACGCAGCAGATTGGCTGAATTGGCGCAGAACTCCCGACGGACATGGACACAGCCCTCTGACGAAAATCACCAGAGACAACGTGTCGCGCCTGAGCATGAGCTGGTCAATGGCCATGCACGAAGGTAGCAATCAGCCCACACCGTTGGTCCGAGACGGGGTCATGTTCCTGACCCATGCCCACAACAAGATTCAAGCCATTGAAGCTGCGACAGGGGAGTTGATCTGGGAATATCAATACACATTCCCTCCCGCCTCAAAGATGCTTGGCGGGCCCACCCGCAATATCGCGCTCTGGCAGGACCGACTGTTCCTGACGACCTATGACGCCGCCATCGTGGCCATCGATGCGACAACCGGAGCCGAACTCTGGCGCACCGAAAAAGCCGACTATCGAGAAGCCTTTACCCACAGCGCCGGCCCTATAGTCGCCAACGGCATTGTCATAAGCGGCATCAATGGCTGTGAGCTGTTTACTCAAGACGGCTGCTTCATTACAGGGCACGACCCGACAACAGGCGTTGAGCTATGGCGCACCGCCACGCTGGCAGAGCCGGGCACGCCTGAATACGCCACCTGGGGTAATGTCGCACCGGATCGCCGCGGGGGTGGCGATATCTGGATCGCCGGATCCTACGACCCCGAGCTGGATCTGGTGTACTTCGGCACGTCGCAGCCTAAGCCCTGGGCGGCGCCCAGTCGCGGCATGTCGGTCGAGGATGCCGCGCTCTACACCAACGCCACGCTGGCAGTAAGACCCAAAACAGGGGAGCTGGTCTGGCACTTCCAGCATATCCCCGGCGAAACCATCGATATGGAAGTCGGTTTCGAACGGATACTCGCTGATATTGACGGGGAGCAAACACTGCTGACCGTCGGCAAAGACGGCATTTTGTGGAAACTGAATCGCGCCACCGGCGAATATCTGGATCTACTCGACACCATGGGACAGAACATTTTTTCGGTGGATCGTGAAACCGGGCGACTGACTTACCGAGAGGATATCGCCAAGGCCAACATCGGTGACACCTACACCGCCTGCCCCGGTATCTATGGTGGTCACAACTGGCAGTCTGCAACCTACGACGACGCCCGCCACTTGCTGTTCTTACCCGTGCATCAATTGTGCTCCGACATGACCCCTCGCGAGGTCGATTTAGGCCCCGGCGGCGGGGGTTACGGGGCTGATGCCGCTACCTACCCTATGCCGGGCAAAGAGGGACTGGCTGGCGCTTTACTCGCAATCGACGTGCGCACGATGGAGGTTCGCTGGAAAATTGAACAGCCTGCTTTGTTCTTGAGCGGCGCTCTATCAACCGATGGCGGACTGCTATTTATTGGCGATCTGGACAGGCACTTCCAAGCTTTTGATACGCAGACGGGCGCGCGATTATGGTCAACGCGACTGCCGGCGCCCGCCCACGGGTACCCCGTCACGTATGAAGCTGAGGGAAGACAGTTCGTAGCGATCCCAGCGGGAATCGGGGTCTTTCGGGCGCTGACTGCGGTGATTTTCCCCGATATTTATCAGCCCCCGGATGGCCAGGGGCTGTTCGTTTTCAGCGTGCCACAGTAGCCAGGGCGGTTCGTCAGTCGACACCCTTTCTCCCCGCCTCACGTACCATGGGTGCATACTCAGCAAACGCTGGTGGTTCTGCGGTGGAACCTGTTGTCGCCCCTGCATCTACTGTGAGGGTCAAACCACTGGTGTAGCCTGACTCGTCGCTGGCCAACCAGAGCGCTGCATTGGCCACGTCCTGCGCCAGACCAGCGCGGCCTTTCAAAGGAGACAACTCGGCAAGGGTAGCAATCGTCTCCTCCAGGTTTTGATGATCCCCTGTCATGACATCTGCCACCATCGGCGTCGCCATGCCTGCGGGAGCGATACAGTTCACGCGCACGCCGTACCCACCCACTTCGGCCGCAAGGTTTTTCGTCATCCCCACAACGGCATGTTTTGCTGCCGCGTAGGCATGCGGCCCAAGGCCGCCCATAACACCCGCGGTACTAGACATGCTAATAATGGAACCGGAACCGGCCTCTTTCATGTAGCGGCTAGCATGTTTCATGCCGTAAAAGACGCCATTGATCATAATGTCGATGGTCAGCTTCCATTCTTCCGCTGGCGTCGTCGACATCGGTCCCAACGCGCCAACGATGCCGGCACAGTTGAACATAATATCGATCTGTCCAAACTCAGCTATCGCCGCCTCGACAAGCGCTTCCACCTCGGCTTCGCTAGTCACATTGCAGTGACGAAAAATGGCACGACTGGCACCACCTAATGCAGCGGCCATGCCCTCGCCCGCCTCATCCTGAATGTCGCCCAATACCACCCGTGCACCGTGATCTACATAAGTCTTTGCCGTTGCCGCACCAATACCGCTGGCAGCACCCGTAATGACCGCGACTTTACCCTCTAGACGCTTATCCATTGGTCTCTCCGTTCACTCTACTTCTGCCCGAGCCGCAACACCGTGCTGAAAACCTCGCCTAGGCCTTTATAAAAACGCCCGAACGATAGAGATCTCGTTCGGGCGCACTTTGTATCAATCAGGTGCTGCTATCAGTCACCAAATCGATAAATCGCTTCCAGCCCATAAGTTCTGGGCGGGCGAACCGCCGAGTATGACCACAAGCCTGCCACATCATACCCGTGGGTATAACCATCTTCGTCGGTCAGGTTGCGGCCAAAAAAGCTGAACTGCCAGTCGTTGAACTCCCAGTTCACAGAAGCATCGAGCAAACCTTGACTCTCGTTCCGGAGCTCTGGTGAGTTGGTCACGTTGACCCAGTGAGAACCGAGGAAGTGATACGAGGCACGCACCCATGCCCGGCCCGTTGAGGTATCCCATTCGTAAGTGCCGTCCACTGTCGCCGTTACATCCGGCGCTCTCCGGAACTCCAGATAGCTCAGGTCAACGGTCTCAAGAGACACTGCGTCCGTGTACTGGAAGTTGTCATACTCGGTGTCCAGGAACCCAATATTCGCACGCAAGGAGAAGCCCTCTCCAATCAAAGCTTGCGCTTCCAGCTCCAAACCTTGAATCGTCGCCTCGGAAGCATTGGTCACTACCGTCTTCTGACCCGTACCGGTATCGGAGGGCAACTGCAGTTCTTCCTGCTTGTCGTCGTAGTTCATGACGAAGTAAGAGGCGTTGAACCGCACACGACTGTCCATCCACTCGGACTTAAAGCCCACTTCGATGTTATCGACCGTCTCGGGATCGTAGGGCTGAATAGCCTCCTCAACCGAGTTCACCCGGCCATTAAAACCACCCGCGCGATAACCGGTTGAGTAGGTTGCGTAGGCCATGATGTTGTCAGAGAACTCGTAGCGCACACCCACTCGCGGCGTGAACTCGTTCCAGGTTTCATCATTGGACGCATTCACCATGCCTGTCTGCACGGTCTCCTTGTCGTCCTTGGTGTAACGACCGCCGAAGTTAACCGTCAGAGCATCATTAATTCGCCAGTCAACGTCCGCGAAGATCGCCTGAGACTCGCTCTCCTGACGAGATTTCTGGAGCAGATCCAGAATGACACCCGGCACGACGAAGCCTACCCAGCTACGCAGCGGAATTTCATACTCCGAATCCCATAGATAACCGCCGACAACGGCGTTGATGGGGCCGCCGTTATCCCAGGAGACCCTCATCTCGTGCGTGGTTTGCTCGTAGGTCGCAGGCCGGGTGGTACCGTAAAGAAATTCCGGCGTGCCGTCCCAGTTGGAGATGATTGTCTCATCAGACTCGTAAGATCCGAAAATGTAGTCAACCTTGATCGCGTCTGTCGCCTGCCATCGCGCCTCGATAATGTGAGTGTCGGCGTCGAAGGTCGCGAGCATCTCGGCTTCTTGAGCCTGATCGGGGGTCGAGGTAGCAAAGGCCGCACCGCCGGGATCGGGCGGGATATAACCAACATTTGCAGTCTTGTATCGGCTACCCGTGATAGTCGAGTCTAAACTGGGGGCACAGAAGCCATAGGCAGAACAAAACAGGTGCCGGGGCTGGGCGTTGTTCAAAAGCGGCGGCGTGTCTTGGTCGGTCTCCTCGAACTGGCCCGTGTATTCCAGCTCTAACGAGTCAGTCGGTGTCCAGAGAATATTGGCACCCAGTGATTGGTAATCATTGCGGCCCACATCGCGGCCCACATACTCATTGCCGTAGTAGCCCTCCTGCTGATCGCGTGTTGCCGCAGACAGCTTTACGGCAAGGTTTTCACCGATGCCAAAATTGAAAATACCGTCTGCATAGAAGGTGTCGTAGTTCTCATATCCGACGCGCACCTTGCCGCCCAGCTCTCCGGTGGGGCGTGAACGCGTGATATTGATCGCACCGCCAATGGTGTTTCGACCAAAGAGCGTGCCCTGCGGGCCCCGCAGTACCTCCATCCCTTCAAGATCAATGCTGCGCAACAAGCTGCCTGCGTTGGAACCGATGAACATGTTGTCGACAACCACGGCTACCGCAGGGTCGAAATTCTTCTCCACGTCGGCCACGCCGATGCCGCGGATGAATATCGCGGCTACGCCACCCGGGCCTTGCGCCGTGTCATCGATCACAATGTTGGGTGAAATATTGGCTAGATCGGTAATGTCCCGAGCGAACTGCCCTTCGATTTCGCTCTTAGTGAGCGCGCTCACCGCAAATCCAACGTCCTGCAGGTTTTCGGTCCGCTTTCGAGACGTCACGACTACTTCTTCAAGCACGCCATCTTGTGCCAGCGCAACCGGCGCCACTGGCAGGGCCGTCAGAGCGGCCAATACCGCAGCACTGAGAACAGTCTGTCTTGATCCTATTTTCATGGCTTTACCCTCTTCATGTGTTATGGCT
>ERZ802821.1902-NODE-1902-length-10610-cov-22.2233_pt1 | contig 10610 bp, 8 predicted proteins | sample MGYA00345648_ERZ802821 | MGnify/ENA primary metagenome ERZ802821 (study PRJEB30503, sample SAMEA104212357) | marine metagenome | biome: Westerlies Biome; feature: [SRF] surface water layer (ENVO:00010504) within the epipelagic zone...; material: water... | reverse complement strand
ATGCTCTGACATTGCCCGATCTTATCCGGCAGGACAAGATGTAACACAGTCGGATACACGCATGCATCTGGCACAGCCGGATACAAGCATCCGGGCACATTACCTGCCGCTATTCTCAACCGCGATGCACAGCAATGCGGTACATATCAACTAGGCTATGAAAAACACCACGCAATGGACAAAGACCACGCTATGATAGATAAAAATGATCCCCTGAACGCCGAAGCGCTTTTATTTCATGCCAGTGGACGGCCCGGCAAATTTGAAATTAATGCGACCAAGCCGCTCACCAGCCAGCGTGATTTGTCATTAGCATATTCACCGGGGGTGGCCGCACCTTGTCTTGAGATCGCCGCCAATGCAGATGCCGCATATGACTATACCGCCAAAGGCAATGTCATTGCTGTTATTTCCAATGGCACCGCTGTTTTGGGTCTTGGCGATATTGGCGCAGCGGCGGCCAAACCAGTGATGGAAGGCAAGGCTGTTTTATTCAAAAAATTTGCTGATATCGATGGCATTGATCTGGAACTGGACACCACAGATCCGGAAAAATTCATCGAAACCGTGACATTGCTGGCACCGACTTTTGGCGGGGTTAATCTTGAAGATATCAAAGCGCCGGAATGTTTTATTATCGAACAGCAGCTGCGCGAACGCATGGATATCCCGGTTTTCCATGATGATCAGCATGGCACCGCCATTATCACCGCTGCCGGCATTATCAATGCGTTGCATTTGACCGGCCGCGAACTTGCTGACGTCAAAATTGTCTGTAACGGCGCTGGCGCGGCATCGATTGCCTGTGTTGAATTGTTGAAAGTGATGGGCGTAAAAGCCAATAATGTCATTTTATGCGACCGCAGCGGGCCGATCTATAAAGGCCGCGAAAATGCGATGAACCAATGGAAATCCGCGCATGCCGCCGAAACCGATGCGCGTAGTCTGGAAGAAGCGCTTGTTGATGCGGATATTTTTCTTGGCTTGTCGGTTGCCGATGCGGTGACACAGGAAATGGTCAAAAGCATGGCCCCGCAGCCGATTATTTTTGCGATGGCCAACCCGATCCCGGAAATTATGCCAGATGATGTCAAGGCCGTGCGCAGCGATGCCATTATCGCCACTGGCCGGTCGGATTTCCCAAATCAGGTCAATAATGTTCTGGGCTTTCCCTATATTTTCCGTGGCGCGCTTGATGTGCGTGCCAGCAAAATCAATGATGAAATGAAAATCGCCGCGGCGCATGCGCTGGCGATGCTGGCGCGTGAAGATGTGCCGGATGCTGTTGCTGATGCCTATGGCGGTCAGGTTATGGCCTATGGCAAAGATTATATCATCCCGGCGCCATTTGACCCACGGCTGATTTCGGCTGTGTCCTCTGCCGTCGCCGAAGCCGCGATGAAATCTGGTGTGGCGCGCCGCCCAATCGAAGATCTGGACGCGTATCGCCGCGATTTGTCGGCGCGGCTTGACCCGACAGCATCGACTTTGCAAGTGATTCTGGATCGGGTCAGCGCGAATAAAAAACGCGTGGTATTCACCGAAGGCGAAGAAGAACGGGTGATCCGCGCAGCGCTGGCATTTCGCAATGCCGGATATGGGCATCCGATCCTGCTTGGCCGGGAACACCGGATTAAAGAGACAATCTTGAAGCTGGGTCTGGACGGCGCGGAAGATTTGCCGATTACCAATGCGAAAATATCCGAACATAATGCCGAATATACCGACTTTCTCTATGGCAAATTGCAACGCAATGGCCAGCTGCATCGTGACTGCCAGCGCATGGTCAATCTTGACCGCAATGTATTTGCCGCCTGCATGGTCAGTTGCGGGCATGCCGATACATTGGTGACAGGCGTTACCCGCGCGTTTCAACCAAGTCTGGAACATGTCAGACGGGTCATTGGCCCGGCCAAAGACAGCCAGTTCATGACCACCTCGATCATTATTTCGCGGGGTCGGACGGTGTTTATCGGCGATGTCGCCGTGCATGAAAGCCCGAACGCCGAACAGCTTGCCGATATCGCCATTGCGATGGCTGACAAGGCCCGGCAAATGGGACATGTGCCCCGCGTCGCCATTTTATCCTACACCAATTTTGGCAATCCTGAATCCAAAACCAACGCCATGGCACGGGCAGCCGTTGCGGCGCTTGAACAACGCCATGTTGATTTTGAATTTGACGGTGAAATGACCGGCGATATCGCGCTTGATTATGAATTGATGAAGTCGCGTTACCCGTTTTGCCGGCTAACCGGGCCCGCCAATATTCTGGTGATGCCGGGTCTGCATTCGGCCAATATCGCCTTTAAACTGGTCGACCAGCTTGGCAGTGTTTCGGTGATTGGCCCGATGATGCTTGGCGGTGAATTTCCGTTTCAGATTGTGCAGATGGGCGCGTCAGTCAATGACCTTGTGCACGCAGCAGCGATTGCTGCCTATGATGCGATTCGCTAGCGGGCAGCTTATTGGCAGCCTATTGGGCGAATACCGGCGCGATCAGCGCCTGCAAATCGGCTTGTGGCCGCGCGCCGATATGCGAAATCACCTCGCCAGCCAGCAGGCTGGCAATCTGCCCGGACAGATGCGCATTATAGCCATGCGTCCGCCCAAAAAGATAACCGGCGGCGAATAAATCACCAGCGCCTGTGGTATCGACCACCGGGCCTTGCGGCATCGCATCGACCGATAGCTGCTGACCTGCATGACAGATGATCGCGCCATGCGGGCCGCGGGTGACCACAACCTCATCAACAAGACTGGCCAATGTCTGCACCGATGTTGGATGGTCGCTTTCGACAAGGCTGATCGCTTCATCCTCATTCGCAAACAAAATATCGACATGATCTGTTAAAAATTGCCGAAGCGCCGCCCGGTGCCGGTCAACACACCAGGGGTCTGACAAAGACAAGGCAATGCGCGCCTGATGCTGTGCCGCCATCCGCGCCGCCTGGGCAAAAATAGCCGGGCCAGCCGGCGCATCAAACAGATAGCCTTCCAGATAAATCACCGCCGCATCCGCCGCCGCGCTCAGACTTATATCTTCCGGTTGAAATTCAATACTGGCGCCAAGACAGGTGTTCATCGAGCGCGCCGCATCCGGTGTCACCAGAATAATTGACGAGGCAGTCGGCGCGCCGTCAGCCGCCGGGGTCGCGGCAAATGTTACCCCCGCCGCCCTGATATCCCGGCAAAAGGCCGCGCCAAGATCATCATCATGAACCCGGCCGACAAAAGCCGCCTTGCCGCCAAGCGCCGCCAATCCCACCGCTGTATTGGCAGCTGAACCACCGGATATCAATTCTGCGGGGGCCGTCGCCGTGACGGCGTCAAAAAGCGTTTGTGATGTGGCGGCGTCAATCAGTGTCATGCCGCCTTTTTCAATGGCATGTTGACGCAAAAAATCATCATCACATTGGCTGAATACATCGATGATCGCATTGCCAACAGCCAGAATATCAAATGATTTTTGCGACATGGTCACCCTCAGTACCGGTAAAACGCGGCTGAACATAAGCCGAAGCGCAGAGAATAACAAGGCACCATCATACCGCCTGATGATTGCCAAAAATCCCGACGCGGCAAAACGCCATCAAAAACAACAGATGCAAACAACGATAAATTCGTTTAGACACATCAGACAGTCGTTTTCTGCTAAGGTTCTGTGGTCTCGTGCATCGCATTTTTCATCCTCTGAATATTCTGCTTTTGCTTGCTGTTTTCAGTGTATCCGGCTGTCAGCAGTTGCCCGGGCCAGCGGTATCAAATGGCGTTGGCGAGGCCATGTCGACGCCAACTGATGAGTCAAATGTCACCTGGCAAGGCCTGACCATACAGCGCAATAATCTGCCAACATTGGCCGAAGACAAGCAAACAGAAACCTCACTGAATGATGATGGTCAGACAGTTTCTGAAATCACCGACGCGGCAAATGCGCCAGAACCACCAAAAAATCTTGATCCGGCCATATTTATCGATAAATCCACCGCGCATCTGGCCAGCACGCTTGGCAACCCGACAATGCGCCGAAACGAGGGCGCTGTAGAAATCTGGCAATATCAATTAGCAGATTGCGTTGTTGATATTTATTTTTATGACGATGCCGGAAGCTTGGTCGCCAGACATACCGATATGCGCAGCCGGCTTTTAGGCGGGGTGATTGACCCTGCTGCCTGCATGATGAATTTATATGAAATCAGCGAAACCGCAGGTCGCATAAACTAAGACAATTCGGCCGACGGTCATCACCGGCACTCTTAGGCGCGCCTAGGCGATTTTATCCTTAAATAAACATAGATCACGAATAACACAGCCAGCGCAATCCGGTTTGCGGGCTTTGCAGACATAACGGCCATGCAAAATCATCCAGTGATGCGCGCCTTTTTTCCATCTGTCCGGCACCCGCCGCAACAATGCGGTCTCGACCGCATCCGGCGTCGCACCGGGTGCCATTCTGGTGCGGTTACCGAGTCTGAAAATATGTGTATCAACGGCAATGGTTGGCTGGCCAAAGGCCTCATTCAGCACGACATTTGCGGTTTTACGCCCAACCCCGGGCAATGCCTCAAGCGCGGCACGATCCGCCGGCACCATCCCCGCATGCTGCGCCAGCAGAATCTGTGACAATTTATGCACATTTTTCGCCTTGGTATTAAACAAACCAATTGTACGGATATGCTGGCTGATGCCGTCAACACCAAGTTCGACCATGGCAGCTGGTGTGCTGGCGGCGGCGAACAGGCCTTTGGTCGCGCGGTTCACCCCAACATCGGTGGCCTGTGCAGATAGCACCACCGCCACCAGCAAGGTATACGCATCGGTAAAATCAAGCTCGGTCTGCGGGTCAGGTTGGCGTTGTGACAGCCGTTCAAAGCAGCGATCAATATCGGCAAGCTTCATCTTGGCTGGCATCGTCCTGTTCTAGCCTTTCAATACATCATGCATGTCATAAAAGCCCGGCGCGGCGGTGGCTGCAAATCTGGCCGCGCGCAGCGCCCCGCGTGCAAAAATCACCCGGTCATTGGCCCGGTGAGTGATTTCAACACGTTCTGACTCACCATAAAAAATCACCGAATGTTCGCCAGCCACATCACCGCCACGCAATACCGCAAAGCCAATGTCACCTTCGGTTCTGGCGCCAGTCTGGCCGTTGCGCACGATATCGGAAACCTGATCCAGATCAACCTGGCGGCCACGCGCCGCGGCTTTGCCAAGCGCCAGCGCGGTACCAGATGGGGCATCCAGCTTGTGGTGGTGATGCGTCTCTAAAATTTCGATATCCCAGCCGCTTGTCAATTGCGCCGCCACCTGTTCAACAAGCTGTGTCAGCAATGTCACACCAACTGATGTATTGGCACAATAGACAATCGCCGTCTGGGTTGCCGCCTGCCGCAACACCGCTTCCTGCTCTGCGTTTAGTCCGGTGGTGCCAATGACGATTGCGGTACCGGTTTCGGCTGCCAGCACGGCATGCTGCAAACTGGCCTCTGGTGCGCTAAAATCAATCACCACATCGCTGTCAGAAAACAGGCTGGCCGGATCGCTGCCCACTAGCACATCTGTCGAGCCGACACCCGCCAGCACACCGGCATCAAGCCCAATATGCGGGCTGCCGACACGATCGGTTGCGACCACCAGACGTAAATCATCAGCCTTGGCAATTTCACTGACTAACATGCCGCCCATGCGCCCACCGGCACCGGGAAGGCTGATTCTAATGGTTTGTGATGTCATATTTTTTCGCCCTGCTGGTCAACTGCGCCAGCATATAAACTGCGATGCGGTTTCGGCAAGCGTTAATTGGCGCTGTAGAGATGACCAAGCATGGCAAGCACCGAGCATAACAGGCCGGAAAGGCTAGCTGTCCGCCCAGATACGTTTTACCCGTTCGATAAAGCTGTCTGATTCCGGGCTTGAAGTTCCCGCCTCGGAAAACGCCTGCAAAAGTTCTTTTTGCTTTTTTGACAGATTGGTCGGGGTTTCCACATGCACTTCAACAATCTGGTCACCAACAGCGCCACGCCGCAGGGCTGGCATGCCTTTACCACGCATGCGAAACTGCCGGCCAGACTGCGTACCTGCCTCAATTGACAAGCGCGCCAATTTACCTTCGATGGTTGGCACCTCGATTTTATCACCAAGCGTCGCCACCGCCATCGGCACCGGAATTTTCATATATAGATTATTGCCGTCACGGGTAAAAATCGGATGTGGTGCGACCGTGACAAAAATATAAAGATCGCCAGCCGGCCCGCCCCGCACACCAGCCTCACCTTTACCCGACAGGCGGATTCGCGTACCGGTATCAACACCAGCCGGGATTGATACGGACAAGGTCTTGTTGCGTTGGACGCGGCCTTCACCACCACAGCTTCGGCACGGATCTGAAATCACCTGGCCCATACCCTGACAGGCATGACAGGTGCGCTCGACAGCGAAAAAACCTTGCTGCGCACGCACCCGGCCAGCACCGCCACAGGTGCCGCATGTGCTTGGCTTTGCGCCATCAGCCGCGCCACTGCCTGAACAGCTGTCACAACTTGCCGGAACGGTGATTGAAATATCTTCCTGCAGACCATTGAACGCATCTTCAAGCGACACGGTCATGTCATAGCGCAAATCATTACCGCCGCTATTGCGTTGCCGGCCGCCGCCAGCACCGCCGGAAAATTCAGAAAACATCTGATCAAAAATATCGGAAAAGCCGCCGCCACCGAAACCGCCGCCGCCAAAACCACCACCGCCAAAACCACCGGCAGACTGATCAAAGGCGGCATGGCCCATACGATCATAGGCGGCGCGTTTTTGTGGATCTTTTAAAACTTCATAGGCTTCGCTGGCTTCACGGAACCGTTCTTCAGCCGCGTCATCACCCTGATTACGATCCGGGTGATTGGCCATCGCCAATTTGCGATAAGCGGCTTTTAGTGTTTTTTCATCGGCATCTTTCGATACGCCCAAGACATCATAAAAATCGCGCTTACTCATATTCGCCACATCGCTGATAAAGTGAAAACCGGCACCCAGACAGGTGCCGGTATGACATGCTTATGATTTAGACTTTTTATCGTCGTCGGCGTCAACTTCTTCAAATTCAGCATCAACAACCGTTTCATCGCCATTATTGGCCGCCGCTGATTCGGCATCAGCCGGATCACCTTCGGCGTTATAAGCAGCTTCACCCATTTTCATCATCGATTGTGACAGCGCCGCTGATTTTTCTGAAATCGCTTCAACATCATCACCGGCAAGCGCCTCACGAAGCGCTTCGACACCAGCTTCAACCTCGGCTTTCGCCGTTGCATCCGCCTTATCACCGAGATCTTCAACGGCTTTTTCAGCACCATGCACTAACGCTTCTGCCTGATTACGCGTTTCCACGTCAGAGCGCCGCTTTTTATCCGATTCGGCATTCGCCTCGGCTTCCTGCACCATGCGCTCGATATCGGAATCATCAAGACCGCCTGATGCCTGAATACGGATTTCCTGCTCTTTGCCAGTGGCTTTATCCTTGGCACTGACTTTGACGATGCCGTTTGCATCAATATCAAAAGTGACCTCGATTTGTGGCACACCGCGCGGTGCCGGTGAGATCCCCTCGAGGTTAAACTGGCCAAGATGCTTATTATCTGCCGCCATTTCCCGCTCGCCCTGATAGACCGAGATGGTCACCGCCGCCTGGTTGTCATCAGCGGTGGAAAATACCTGGCTTTTCTTGGTTGGGATCGTCGTGTTGCGGTCGATCAGTCTGGTGAAGACACCGCCCAATGTTTCGATACCAAGCGACAATGGCGTCACGTCAAGCAGCAACACATCTTTCACATCGCCGGTCAGCACCCCTGCCTGAATCGCCGCGCCAGAGGCAACGACCTCATCCGGATTGACCCCGCGATGTGGCTCGGTGCCAAAAAACTCTTTCACTTTTTCAATGATTTTCGGCATGCGGGTCATGCCACCGACAAGGATAACCTCATCAATCTCTGACGCTTTCACCCCGGCATCTTTGAGCGCTGCCTGACACGGCTTCATCGTGCGGGCGACAAGCTCTTCGACCAGCTGTTCCAGCTTGGCGCGGCTCAGCTTGATATTGAGATGTTTCGGGCCAGACGCATCGGCTGTGATAAAGGGCAGATTAACATCGGTCTGCACCGATGATGACAGCTCAATTTTGGCTTTTTCCGCAGCTTCTTTCAAACGCTGCAGGGCCAGCTTGTCACCGCGCAGATCGATACCATCACTCGATTTAAATTCATCGGCAAGATATTCGATAATCGCATGGTCAAAATCTTCACCACCAAGGAACGTATCGCCATTGGTTGATTTGACCTCAAACACGCCGTCACCAACTTCGAGAATTGATACGTCAAACGTGCCGCCGCCAAGGTCATAGACAACGACCAGACCGGATTCTTTGCGATCCAGCCCATAGGCCAGCGCCGCCGCAGTCGGTTCATTGATGATCCGCAACACCTCAAGGCCGGCAATCTTGCCAGCATCTTTGGTGGCCTGACGCTGTGCATCGTTGAAATAGGCCGGTACAGTGATCACCGCCTGTGTCACTGTTTCACCCAAAAAGGCTTCGGCATCTTCTTTTAATTTGCGCAATACAAAGCTGGAAATCTGGCTTGGTGAAAATTCTTCACCCTGCACCTTCACCCAGGCATCGCCATTTTTCGCGCCGATCAGTTCAAATGGCACCAGATCAGCAAAATCTTTGGTCGATTTATCTTTGAACCGGCGACCAATCAGCCGTTTGATTGCGAATAAGGTGTTTTCCGGGTTGGTCACTGCCTGTCGTTTGGCAGGCTGGCCAACAAGGCGCTCACCATCTGCAAAGGCGATCATCGATGGCGTCGTACGAGCGCCTTCGGCATTTTCGATCACCCGGGGCTCCGACCCGTCCATCACTGCAACACAGGAATTCGTCGTTCCCAAGTCAATACCAATTACTTTTGCCATAATCTTAGCTCCTTTCCCTGACCACCGGCAATGCGTCGCGCTGCGCCGTTTGGCCCCTATACATTGTTGCCGCGACTATCTGCGCCGGCACACAATGGCAAATTTCCGATTTCTAATGTCCATATAGGGCATTATGTTTTTGTTACAAGAGGCTAGGCAACGCCTTGTGCCTCAAAACATCCGGCGTCAGGGGTTTTTGCGATACCGCCTGTCGGATGCTGCTATGCCCCATTTGATTTTATCTATGCGTCCCCGGATGCGTTTTATCTATTCTTTTTCTGTTGCCGCAGTGTCTGCAGCATCAGCCGCTTTTGAAACCCCAACCATGGCCGGGCGTAACAACCGATCATGCAACGCATAGCCATGCTGAACCACTTCTAAAACCATACCGGCTGGCTGGTCATTCGTCGGCACTTCAAACATCGCCTGATGGAAATTATAGTCAAATTTCTCGCCAAGCGGATTGATCTGGCGCACCCCGTGTTTTTCGATCGCCGTCTGAATTTCAGTCCAGCTCAGCTCAATGCCAGTCAGTAAAGACTGCACCGATTCATCAAGCGCAGTTTTGTCTTCGGGTGCTGATTGCAGCGCCCGTGCCAAATTATCAATCGCGCCAACAAGGTCGCGGGCAAATTGGGTGTGCCCGTATTTACGAGCTGTTTCAGCCTCGCGTTCGCTACGACGCCGCATATTTTCAGTGTCGGCAAGCGCGCGCAATAACTGGTCTTTCAACGCATCCCGCTCGGCTGTAATGGCCGCCAATGGGTCGGCATCAGCGTCGGTAGCGGTTGGCGGTACCGCGTCATCACCGGCTTCCGTCGGTTCTGGCGTTGCCGCCTGATCAATGGCGTTGTGCAAATCGCTATCGGTGATTGGCGGCGCATCTTGTGCGGCATCACCTGATTGCGGATCTGCTGAATGTTCGCTGTCGGTTTTTTTAGACATGGTAGAATTTATCGGCCCAAGCTATGTTCTGTGCGCCCCTTATCTAAGTATCACAGAGGGTTTCGCCAAGAGCTAAAATCGATATTTTTTCAATTTTTTACGAAAAATTTTAAAATTTGAAAGGCACATTTAAACCAATGCGCCAGAACACTCAAAATATCCGACCTCTCAATCAATGGATAAAATCACCCGGCCTTTCTACGCGCCAACCTGATCACACGCGCATTTGTGACCCCGCTTTTCGAGTGTTTGGTTGTATCATCTGGCAAGCTGTGAGAGATTACCCATAGGCCGATGCGATAGCATCACAACAGAATGATTAGATCCATTGTATCCGCATGCCAATTTTACAAAACAAACTTGTCTGGAAATCGATCGAAGCGCTGCATGACGAAGCCGTTGCAACGATGCCGGATGCCGCCATCGATATTGGCATCGTCAAATCACGCCCAACAGCCATATTGCAGCAGAGTGCGGCCACACAGACGCCGCTCAAAACCGCAGGCGGTGATGATGTCATGGCGCGGATTGATCAACTGCTTGGCAAGCTGGATGAGGACAATGACGCGGCCACCGCGCAATCTGCACCGGCAGCAAATGACCAGACCGCATCAACAGAAATAGCCGATGAGGCAACAGCCACCATCACCCAAGCCGATGATACAGCCGCCAGTGTTACTGCCAGTATGTCTGCGCCAGATGATGCA
>ERZ802821.1901-NODE-1901-length-10612-cov-10.6055_pt1 | contig 10612 bp, 14 predicted proteins | sample MGYA00345648_ERZ802821 | MGnify/ENA primary metagenome ERZ802821 (study PRJEB30503, sample SAMEA104212357) | marine metagenome | biome: Westerlies Biome; feature: [SRF] surface water layer (ENVO:00010504) within the epipelagic zone...; material: water... | reverse complement strand
AAGGGGCATAAAATTCTTCATCACAATTTCTAAAGTTTTAATTGATTCTTGTTTGTCTTCGGTATTATTGAAATGTAAAACTATTTTATTATAAGAGGGTATGGTGTTAAGAGTAGGTAGCTTTAAATTTTTAAGATAAATGATTGCAGCATTGATTTCTTGAGAGACATCTTTAGAGCTCTCTATGCCAAAATCTATTATTAGACCTCGATCCCCATAATGATTTATGTCTTTAAAATACATAAGATTATTTTAATCTAATATCAATGTCTGTGAATAAAATTAATTTTAATTCTGACTTAGGGGAGCAAGATAGAGACTTCTTCGAAGGTATTGATCAATTTTTAATACCTCAAATTAACTCTGCCAATGTCAGTTGCCTTTTTCATGGAGGGTATAAAGATGTTGTATTAGATGTTTTAAAGTCTTGTAAGCAACATAATGTTTCTATTGGAGCCCATATTTCTTTTTTAGATAAGAAAAATTTTGGAAGAACTATTATTTCTTGGGATAGACTTCTTATTCATCAATTACTCAAAGACCAAATAAATTTTATGAAAGATATAACCAAAGAATGTGATATTTCCACTACACATTTCAAACCTCACGGTGCTTTGAATTACCTAGCAAGTCGTGATGAAGATTTAGCTTTTGAAATAGTAAAATTTTTAAAAACAAATCACCCCGAACTTATTATGCTAGCACCAGCATTAAGTAAATTAGCTAAAGTTAGTGAAATCGAAGGCATACCTACTGCCCTAGAAGTCTATGCTGATAGAACATATGAGGATGATGCAACTCTTACCCCGAGAGATATTAAAGGATCCCTAATAACCGATCCTGAGAAATCAATTAGTCATATTCAAAATATAATTCATAAAGGAAGTATAATTAGTCGCTCAGGTTTATTACTTCCTACAAAAATTCACTCAATCTGCCTTCATAGTGATACTCCAAATAGTATTGAAATTTCTAGACAAATTTGCATACTGCTCAATTCAATGAGCATAAGTCAAAGTAAACTAATCGATCTAATTTAATTATTCATGAATCAATTTCTTTTTTATGGAACATTGCGCTCTAGCGCAGTCTTGGAAAAAGTTATCTCTAGGACTTCTAAAAATTTAGAACTTATAACTGTTTTTATCCCAGATAGTGAATTGAGAGTAGTTGTTAATGAAGAATTCCCAGTTATTGTTTTTAGTAATAAATATAAAGGCGTTCAAGGAACGTTAGTAAGAGGATTGAAGCTAAAAGATATTTCAAGAATTTTATTTTTTGAAGATGTGGAATTTACTCCTCAATTGCTCACACTAGAAATTGATGGGAAAAAAGAAAAAGTAAAATATTTCTCTCAAAAAGGTGTTAAACCCTCAGATAAATCTTGGTCTTTTGAAGAATGGCGTCAATCTGACGAAAAGCTATCGGTAATTACAGCGGAATTATGGATGGAATTATATGAAAAATTCACTGCAGAAGAAGCCAACCAATATTGGAATGATATTAAGAAAAAGGCTATTCAAATATATCAATCTCAATCATGAGACACATTTATTTATTAATTCTATCTTTTTTCCTATGTTTCTCTTCAAGTTCATTGGCTAATCAAAAAGAATTGGAGTTATTGAACCAGGGTGGAAAGATTATATTTATTCGACATGCTTATGCGCCTGGAGGGGGAGACCCTTCTAATTTTTCCCTCGATGATTGCAAAACTCAGAGAAATCTTAATCAACAAGGTATAGAACAATCCATTTTGTTGGGAAAGATTTTTCAAGATAATAATATACCTTTTGATAAAGTTTTTTCGAGTCAATGGTGTCGTTGCAAAGATAATGCTAAATAAATTACTAAACTCTACATATTCTGATAAATATCAAAAAGATCATTCAAGACAAATGAAAGAACTAAAAAAATTAATTTTTAACTTAAAAGAAGATCATGGAAATATTATTTTTATTACACACTACGTAATTATTGGAGGAATTTTAGACTATTACCCCAGTTCTGGAGAAATGGTATTAACTGATAAAAGTTTGAAAGTGTTGGGTAGTATCGAAACTATTTACTAAAAAAAGACTCTTTCAACAAACCAATAAAATCCAACTAATCCTATGAGCATAGATAAAGGAAATTGAATAAATTTTTTATACCAAGTTCTTTTTGAGGGTATAAACATTAAAAAAAACATTACAATTATTATTCCTATTTGAGCTAATTCAACACCAATATTGAATGATATCAGGCTAAGAATTAACTGACCTGAATCTAAACCAATATCTCCTAGGACAAATGCAAACCCCAGACCATGTATAAGACCAAAAACAAAAATTATAAAGTATCTAGTGAGGGAATTATATTTATTGAATTTTAATTTTTTTGAAAAAATATTTTCAAAAGCTACATAGCTAATTGATAAAGCAATCAGAGGCTCAACAATTGAAGCAGGAATAAATATAAGATTAAAAGTTGCAAGAACTAAGGTGAAAGAATGAGCAAGTGTAAACATCGTAACTTGCATTAGAAGTGGCTTTAGCTTGATAGAGTAGAAGAACAGACCCAATATAAAGAGTATATGGTCTAGTCCTTTTGGAACTATATGTTCAACTCCCACAAAAAGATACTCAAGTGCTGTTTCCCAAAAAGATGAACTAGTATTATTGGATAAAACAGGAGAGGTTTCTCCAGGTTGAAGGAATTCTGCAAATAAGACTTTATTTTTTGTAAAATCTTCAAATTGTCTAACAACAACTGAGCCAAGGGACCCATCAAAAAAAATAACAAAATCTTTATCAATTTTTGTTTGAACTTTTAAAATAGTATCTCTCGTAAATTCTAAGTTAGGCTCAACTTCAACATCCACCTCAATTAAATTCAAATCCAATAACTGACTATTAGATTGAATATTTATTTTTTTAGAGAAAGAATTCCACTCTTTAGATATATATTCCTCTAATTCTACATCTGATAGTTCCCTAAAATAGTTATATTGGGCGGCTTCAGGTGCATCATTGGTATCCTCATATTTAGAAGCATTAATATCAGCCAAGACTACCTCAGAGTTAATATTGAAAAATAGAGTGGCAATATCATCGATGATGAAAAAATCTACAACAGCAGGCTTTATTTCATGGGATTTTACGTTGAAACATATAAAAAATAACAGTGTTAAAAAAATTTTTTTCATCATGAATATGTTTATCAAAATCCGTAAAAATTTACTTGTCTTTTTTTGCTATCTTTTTACTTCTGGGTCTATGCTTAACGCTCATGAGTTTTGGATTGAGCCTTTAAAATATATAAATGAAAATAATGAAATCGAAGCACATCTAAAAGTAGGTCAAAATTTTGAAGGTATGACTTTGATGTATAATACATCAGATTTTACTAAATTTAATATTTTATCAGGAAGTAAGAATAAAAAAATAAAAGTAAAAGGTGTATTAGGTGATGTTCCAGCCTTAAACTTGAAATCATCAATAGATAATCTTGTAATTATCTATCATGAAACAAATGATAAGTTTGTTGATTATAAAAAATTTTCTAAATTTAAAGATTTTGTTTTGGAAAAAAGTCACAGAGAATTAATTGATCAACATTTTGAATTAAATTATCCCTCAGAAAATTTTGTAGAGAGTTACCGTCGTTATGCTAAATCCTTAATAGTAATCAAAGGCACTTCTGGCCGAGATAAAAAAACAGGTCTCTTATTTGAATTTGTTTTAAAAAATAATCCATACGAATTAAAGGATAATAAAATATCAGCCCATCTTTATTATAAAAAAAAACCTCTCAAAAATCAAAAAGTCACAATCTTTAGTAAAAAAAACCAAGAAGAAGTTAAAATAATCACCCTCGTTACTGATAAAGAGGGATCTTTAGAATTCATAGCTGAAAAAGGAAGGGATTATTTATTGGACTCAGTAATAATTACCCCAAAAAAAGGCGATCCTAAAAAAAAGGAACCCATCTGGCATAGTGTTTGGGCTTCTACAACATTTACTATTCCTGAAAAGTAATCTTTAATTTCTAACAAATGGTATAAAGTACCAATACAATGATTTTTTTAGCAAAAGTTCTATTAGCCGCCTTAGTCATTGCTTTTGCTAGTTGGCTCTCTGGAAAAAAACCAGAGTTATCTGGCTTTATTATAGCTCTGCCCATTGCTAGTATTATTGCGATTGCTTTTTCTTATTTGGAGCACAAAAATACTGAAAATACAGTTATTTTTGCTAAAAGCATTCTTGTGGGCGTTCCGGTATCTTACCTTTTTTTTCTCCCATTTTTTTTCGCAAAAAATCTTAATATGAATTTCTGGTTAGTTTATGGATTAGGGATCATTCTATTGATAATGGGTTATTTTGTTCATAAGTATATAACCAGCTTAATTTAATGTTTCAATTATTTGCAGATAACACGCCCAATGCTAGAAAAATATCTATTATGCTTGAGGAAATAAAAGAAAATTATCGGGTCAGTCTCATTGATATAGACAAAGGGGATCAGTTTAGTGAAGATTTTAAAAAAATTTCACCTTTTTCTAAGATTCCAGTTTTAAAAAACTTAAAAACTAATGAATCTTATTTTGAATCTGGCGCCATCCTTATTTACTTGGCAAATCACTCCGGAGAATTTTATGGAGAAAATAAAGACTTAACTAATCAATGGCTCATGATACAGATGGCATACGTTGGACCTATGATTGGCCAACATCATCAATTTCATCATTATCATCCTGGTAAAAGTTCTTTTGGAGAAGAGCGTTATTTTCAAATAGCTAAAACAATATACGAAAGACTAGACGATCACCTATCTCACAACGAATATTTAGCTAAAACATATACAATAGCAGATATTGCTACTTTTCCTTGGATAGCAAGACATCCTATTCATGATATTGGTTTAAAAAAATATCCCAATCTAACACGTTGGTATAATTTAATTAAAATTAGACCTGCTGTTTTAAAAGGATATGATCTATTTAAACAAGATGTATTCCCACCTTTAGTTTAACAATGAAAGTTTATTATAATGGATCATGCAATATCTGTAACGCAGAGATTAGTCATTATAAAAAAAAAAACGATCACATAAATTTTATTGATATTTCTGAAAGTGTTGACGATCATATTAAGCATCTCAGTAAAAAACAATTATTTCGAAGAATGCATGTTTACCATGAAGGAAAAATATTATCGGGAGCAGAGTCATTTCTTGTTTTATGGTCAAAGATGCCTAAATGGCGCATTCTCTCAATTATATTGAGTTGGCCTATTTTGAAACAATTATGGCAAATAGCTTATGAATTTCTTGCAATTTTATTGTATCTAAAAAATAGGTCTAAAATTTAAACATTAATATCAATTTTTAAAATAAATTAATTTCTCTAATTGTATTTTTGATATGTTAATTTGATTTATTCGTTTTCAATACTTCTCCAATAAAATATAGAGAACCCCCAAAGTAAATAGAAGTTTGAGAATTAGAAAATTTATTTATGAATACAAAAGATTCTTTGAGGGAATTGGCATAAGTGAGAGAAAGGTTTCGAGGTAAGTCCTTTTTAGTAATAGAGTTTTCCTCATTCATTTTTACCACAATTATTTTTTGAAATTTTTTAGAAAGATTAGACAACATATATTTATAATTTTTATTGTTTAAAAAGGAACATATTAATATCTTCTTGTTAAAATTTAGTGATTCCATCATTGCTTTCATGCCATCAATGTTATGAAAACCATCTAAGTAAATATTTTTATATTTTAATATTTTTCTAGGAATAGATCCTTTATGTATTAATTGTAATCTCCCAGGCCATTGACATTTTTCAAGAGCTTTTTCTGTAGTAACAATATCAAAACTATCTTTTAAAATATTTTTTGCTAAATGAATGGCAAGACCAGCATTAAATTTCTGGTGCTTTCCAAGCAAACTTAATTTAGATAAATTTATTTTAGCCTGCTCAGAAAAGTATGTATCTGATTTAATAGTCCATTCATGATTAAAGATTTGTGCCTCTAATTTTCTCTTATTGAGCTGATCTCTAATAAATTTCATTACTTTGGGTTTTTGCTTATTGATAAAATTAATGCTTTTAGGATTTAAAATTCCAAGCTTTTCAAAGGCAATTTGTGATAGGGAGTTTCCTAAATAATCTTGATGATCGATTGATATCGGGGTAACTGCAGCAAATTTCTTTTTTTTAATAACATTAGTCGCGTCAAATCTACCACCTAAACCCACTTCTAATATCAAAAAATCAGCTTGATGATCTTGAAATGCTTTAAATGCTGCTGCTGTCGTTATTTCAAAGAAAGTAATTAATTTGCCGTCATTTATTTCTTCGCAAAATTTTAAATATTTTACTAGTTTTTTATTGGAAATATTTTTCGAATGTAATTGAATTCTTTCATTAAAATTTACTAAGTGTGGTGTTGTATATAGATGTGTTGAGTAACCATGTTCATTAATAATTGATTTTAAAATTGCAGCAGTAGATCCCTTACCATTTGTCCCCGCAATATGAATTACTGTAGGTAGTTTTCTCTCATCAAATCCTATTTCTTTTAGGAGTTTTTTAATTCTTCCTAGCGATAAATCTGAAAATTTTGGATGAAGGCTAAGTAGTCTTTTAAAAATAGGGTCTTTCAAAGAAATTATTTTTTTACAAAAGATACGACACGAGAAAGTGTGTCTCTTAATTCTTTTCTATGAACTACCATATCAATCATTCCATGATCAAGTAGGTACTCTGCTGTTTGAAAATCTTCAGGTAATTGTTCATTAATTGTTTTTTCAATAACCCTTTTACCTGCAAAACCAATCATACTTCCTTTTTCGGCAATAATAATATCACCAAGCATAGCGAAAGACGCACTAACACCACCAGTAGTTGGGTGAGTTAAGAGACTAATAAAAGGAATCTTTTCTTTATCTAAAAGGTTTACTGCAGCTACGGTCTTTGGCAGTTGCATTAAGCTAATTAATCCCTCTTGCATTCTAGCCCCTCCAGAGGAAGATATAGAAATGAAAGGACATTGAAGTTCAACTGCTTTTTGACAGCCTATTTTGAAAGCCTCGCCTACGTATTGTCCCATCGAGCCTCCCATAAAACTAAAATCTAAGAGAAATATACATGTCAATTGGTCATCAATTTTACCTGTAGCTACTATAGCGGCGTCATTTTGATTTGTTTTCTTTTGAGCCTCTTTTAGACGGTCCGTGTATTTTTTAAGGTCTTTGAACCCAAGAGGATCAGTGTTTTCTATAGGAATTTCGATTAAATCATATTTTTGTTCATCGAATAATTGTCTAAACCTACTATCAAAATCAACGTACATATGCTGATCACAGTGGCTACAAACATATAAGTTTTTTTCAAGATCCGATTTATAAAGCATTAAATTACACTTAGAGCAAGTCGTCCAAAGATCTGATGGTGTTTCTTTTTTACCAACAAGGGAGCTTAATTTTGGTTTTACAAAATCAGTCAGCCAATTCATTTAAATTTTAACCTGTTTAATAAATTTATTTAAAGCAACTAAGTACTTTTTAGAGTTCATATTTTCTTCAAAATATTTTTTAATTAATGCTGATCCTATTATAATACCATCAGCTTTTGTTTTATTACTTATAGCTAATACATCTTTTCGAGATTTAATTCCAAAACCCACAAGCACAGGAGTTTTAGTTTGTTTTTTTAAAAGAGAAACATTTTTATTTATTTCAGAATAATCAAGCTTATTAGAGCCCGTTATACCAGTTGCTGAAATATAATAAATAAATCCCTTTGCATCTTTTAATAATTTTTGAGATCTTTTTTTATCAGTCATGGGGGATATTAATTTAATTAGATGAATATTATTTTTATCTAAGATTTTTTTTGTTGAAGCTTCTTCTTCAAAGGGAAGGTCAACTATAATTATTCCATCAATAATATTTTTAATTTCATAAATAAATTTTTTAACTCCAAATTTTTGAATAGTATTTAAATAACACATAATAACAAAAGCTGTATTACCACTTTCTTTTTTAAGAGACTTAATTAAATTCAGAGACTGCTTTGTTGATAATTTTGATTTTAAAGCAATCTTACTAGACTCTTGGATGATAGGACCATCGGCCATAGGGTCAGAAAAAGGAAGACCAAATTCAATGATATTTGGTGAATGTGATAACATTTCCTGAAAAATTTTTTTACTTTGAGGTAAATTTGGGAAACCACAAGTCATAAATAAAGAAAGTATTTTTTTCTTAGGTAAACTATCTAGTTTATTCATCAGCATCAAAACCTATGGCCTTTGCTGCCGTAAATAAATCTTTATCACCTCTACCGCATAAATTTAAGATAATAGTCTTTCCTTTTTGTTTATTTTTAAATGCCTTTACAAGATAAGCTAGAGCATGAGAGGGTTCTAAAGCTGGAATTATACCTTCTAATTTTGAGCATAATTGAAAAGCACTTAATGCCTCTTTATCTGTAACACCATAATATTTTGCTCTTTTGATATCTTTTAAATAGGAATGCTCTGGACCAACCCCAGGATAGTCTAATCCAGCTGAAATAGAGTGAGCCTCTTTAATTTGGCCATCATTATCCTGCAAAACATAACTGTAGCTACCATGAAGAATTCCAGGAGTGCCTGATGTCATAGTGGCAGCTGTTTGGTTAGTTTTTGGCCCTTTTCCAGCTGCTTCAACTCCAATAATATTGACGTTTTTATCATTCAAAAAAGGATAAAATAAACCCATAGCGTTAGAACCACCGCCAACACATGCTATTAGGTAGTCAGGTAATTTTTTTTCTACCTTTAAGAACTGTTCTCTTGCTTCTTTGCCAATGACAGATTGAAAATCTCTTACCATTTTAGGGTAGGGATGAGGTCCAGCCGTGGAACCAATTATATAAAAAGTATCTCTGACATTTTTAATCCAATCACGAAGTGCTTCATTCATAGCATCTTTAAGTGATTTACTGCCAGACTCTACAGGAATAATATTTGCACCAAGTAATTTCATTCTAAATACGTTTGGCTTTTGTCTTTCTATGTCTTTGGATCCCATATAGATATGGCAAGGTAGACCAAATAAAGCACAAACTGTTGCAGTAGCAACTCCATGTTGACCTGCTCCTGTTTCAGCAATAATTCGAGTTTTACCCATTTTTTTTGCAAGTAAAATTTGACCAAGACAATTATTAATTTTATGAGCACCTGTATGGTTTAATTCATCTCTTTTAAAATAGACTTTAGGGCCATTTATATATGCAGATAAATTTTTTGCATAATGCAAAGAGGAGGGACGACCTACATAATTTTTAAAAAGGTCAGATAGCTCTTTTTGAAATTTTTTATCTTTTTGTATTTTTTGGTAAGATTGATCTAAATCAATTAGTAAAGGCATCAACGTTTCTGAAACATACATTCCACCATAGTCACCAAATCGACCTAAATTATTGGGTTCATTATATTTTTTCATTAATTCTTGAGAGATGAAATCAAACTATCAATTAAGGATAGATTTTTTTCACCTTTTATTTCCTCTACGCCTGAATTTATATCAATAAATTCTGTCCCTGTTAAGTTAATTGCCTCAATTATATTATTTTGGTTGAGACCACCAGATAAAATAAAAGGATGACCCAAAGGGTTTTCAAAATTAGACCAATTCCACGTTTTATTATTTCCCCCAGGTTGTTCTTTTAAATCAGGTTTAGCTTCAATTAAAAATCGATCAATATTTTTTAAATTAGTTACTTTAAATTCTTCTGGAGAAATTGACTTATATATTTTTTTTTGGAATTGAGATTTAATTTTATCAATAAGCTCTTGATTTTCATCGCCATGAAGTTGGATTGTCTGAAAATTGTATATATTTAATTTCTCTTCAATTTGTTCTATTGAAGGATTCACAAAAACACCTACAAAAATATCTTGGAATTGTTCAAAATATTGATGAATAATTTTCAATGTATCATTGTCTAAGTTTCTGGGACTCCTATCATAAAAAATAAGTCCTTGTTGGTTAACCCCTATATTGAGACAATGTTCAATGATTGCAGGGTTAGTTTGTCCACAAATCTTTATTTTTATTTTCTTCATAATATTTTTTAAGTAATTTTAAGGGATCTTTACTATCTATTATTTCTCTGCCAATCACAACATAGTCTGCTCCATTTTTAAGGGCATCATGAACAAAAGTAACTCGTTTTTGATCATCTTTTCTTGCAAACAATTTTACACCAGGTGTAATTTTAACAAGTTTTTTAAATTTTTCTAAATTGCCTAGGTCTTGACCTGAACAAATTAGACCATGTATTTTGGAGTCATTAGCGATATTAGCAAATTTATACACTAATGAATTTGTATTTTTTTCTGAAAAAATTAATTTGCTATCTTTCTTATCGAGACTTGTCAATAAAGTAACCCCAAGAATTTTTGTTTTGAGTTTATTTTTTTTTATAGTAACTAAAGATTGTTCTAACATGGTCTTACCGCCAGATATATGCAGTGTTAGATAATCAGGATTAATTTTCGATATAGAAGTAATAGCAGTAGTCACAGTATTTGGAATATCGTGAAGTTTTAGATCGAGAAACAAAAAACATCTATTT
>ERZ802821.1895-NODE-1895-length-10673-cov-10.1525_pt1 | contig 10673 bp, 10 predicted proteins | sample MGYA00345648_ERZ802821 | MGnify/ENA primary metagenome ERZ802821 (study PRJEB30503, sample SAMEA104212357) | marine metagenome | biome: Westerlies Biome; feature: [SRF] surface water layer (ENVO:00010504) within the epipelagic zone...; material: water... | reverse complement strand
ACGGTGCGAGTCATCACCACCACGATGGGTTTGGCTTCACTACCGGTGAGCGTGCGCGCCAGCAGCAGTTCTACCCAGCTAAACATGAAGCAGAAAAATACCGTCACGCCGATAGCGCTGCGATTAATGGGCAAAAAAATCCGCGTGAAGAAGAACCAAAAACTGTGGCCATCGATGCGCGCCATGTCGTCAATCTCCGTTGGTACGCCGGACATAAAACCCTCGAGAATCCACACAGACAACGGCACCGTGAACAGGCAGTGGGCCAAGGCAACTGCCAGTGGTGTATCGAACAAACCAATGGAGGAATACAGCTGGAAAAATGGCAGCAAGAACACCGCTGGAGGCGCCATTCGATTGGTCAGCAGCCAAAAGAACAGCTGCCGATCGCCCAAAAAACGATACCGAGAAAATACATAGGCCGCGGGTAAGGCGACAGATACCGAGATCAACGTGTTCAGCAGCACATAGCTGATGGAATTTACGAAGCCCTGGTACCAAACCGGATTAGTCAAAATCTCGGCAAAATTTGCCAGCGTTGGATTGCTTGGCACCAGTTCAAATACGCCCGCGATATCTGCATTGCTGCGCAGCGCCAAGGTTAAAAGCCAATACAGCGGCAAAATCAGATAGACACAATAGCCAGCGAGTACCCAGCGACTAAGGCGAGAGCGGCGACTCAAGAGCCCTCCTCGCTGCGCATCACGCTGGCATAGAACAACCAGCTAAACAGCAAAATAAAGAGAAAATAGATCACCGAGAAAGCCGCTGCGGGCCCGAGATCAAACTGTCCCACCGCCATGGTCGCCAAGTACTGGCTAAGGAACGTGGTGGTATTGCCTGGACCACCGCCGGTCAGCACAAAGGGTTCGGTATAAATCATGAAGCTGTCCATCAACCGCAGCAGTACGGCAATAACGAGTACCCCTTTCAAGCGCGGCAATTCCACATGGCGAAACACTTGCCACTTACTTGCGCCATCAAGCTCTGCGGCTTGGTAGCAGGCTGCGGGCACCGAGGTGAGGCCAGCAAAGGCCAGCAGCGCTACCAGCGATGTCCAGTGCCAAATATCCGTGGCCAGCAGCGTCAGCCACGCATGTAGGGGTTCTGCGGTGTAGTTAAAGGCAAAGCCCATCTCATTTAGCGTGACGCCTAACAAACCGATGTCGGAACGGGCATAGATCTGCCATATGGTGCCCACCACATTCCATGGAATGAGCAACGGTGTTGCCAGCAGTACCAGCAGCAATGATGCCCGCAGCCCTTGGGTAGGCATGCCTCGGGCGATCACGATGCCCAGCGGTATCTCGATGGCGAGCACCGCCGCACTAAAGCCAAGCTGGCGTAAAAAGGCATCAATAAATCGAGGATCCGTCAGCGTCTCGCGATACCACTCGAAGCCGACAAAAAAGCGCGTGTTGAAATCCAGAATGTCTTGCACCGAGTAGTTCACCACCGTCATCAGTGGAATCACGCCGCTGAACGCGACGATCAACATGACCGGCAAAACCCCAAGCCAGGCGCGGTTGTCCTGCGTCTTATTCTGCGCCATTGCTACCAACTCGCAGAAACTCACGAAATCCGACCCAACGCTGCAGGGCAATACCAACCTCATCGCCGCATGCAAAGGATGCAGGCGAGCGCACAAAAACCTGCGCTGCCCCGCAGCGAAGGCCATACATCGACACCACCCTACCCTGCGCTGTACCAAGAACGCGTTGCGTTTCTACGATGCCACTGAGCAGCACTGCGCTCGGCGCAGCCGAGCCCGCACAGACAGGCCGACAACCAAGCGTCTCCGGAGCGCCACCCGCAGCGAAGCTTCGCTGCAGAGGCTGGGGGAAGGCGTTCGAGGGCAAAAAATTCATGCCGGGGCTGCCAAGGAAGTGCCCGACAAATTGGTGAGCCGGATTTTGATAAACCGCCTCGGGGGTGCCAGTTTGTAAAATCTGTCCGTCGGCAAGAACTGATACACGCTCTGCAAACGTTAGGGCCTCGGTTTGATCATGGGTGACGTAAATCATGGTGACGCCCAATTCATCTTGTACATGCTTCAGCGTGCGTCGCAGTCGCCACTTAATACTTGGCTCCACCGCAGTGAGCGGCTCGTCGAGAAGCACCACCGACACATCAGGCCGGACTAAGGCACGCCCGATGGCCACTAACTGTTTTTCGAACAGCGATATCGCATTGGCTGAGCGCTTCAATATGGACTCGATGTTCAGCTCTTTGGCGATAGCGCTAACACGCTTATCAATGGCTTCGCGATTCAGGGTTGAACCACGAGTGGTCAGGGAGAACGCTAGATTTTGTGCAACGCTCATGGACTGATAGAGCACGGGAAACTGAAACACTTGGGCGAGGTGTCGGTCACGACCGGGCAACTCGGTAACATCGACATCATCGAAAAAGATGCGACCTTGGGTGGGCGGCAAAATTCCCGATAACAGGTTGAGCAAAGTCGTCTTGCCAGCGCCGGATGCACCCAGCAGTGAAAATGCTTCGCCGTCTTGGATGTCAAGGGAAATCGGCTGCAGCGTCGGTTCGCTGGCACCGGGATAGGTAAACGCGATCTCTTGTAAACGAATGCGCGCCATATCAATTCAGCGCCAGATTCAAAATATCCTCGCCGCGTAGCCGCAGCGCCAACATCTCACCAACCGACACGCTATGCATGCCCGGTCTACGCACAACCCAGTGCTGTTCATTCGTTGTGTTGTCATTGGAGATAACTCGCCCGTGCACAAAGGTCTCATCGCCGCTGCGCTCAACGCTGTCTACCTGCATATCAAAAACCTTCGCATCTGCGAAAGTTTGATCTGCCTCGCCGGGCAATAGCACATGTTCAGGACGGATGGCTAAGCACCCTTTGTCACTGTCGCGATTCGCCCCTGGCAATAGGTTAACCCCAGGATCGCTCATGAGATGCGCTGCAGCCAAGCTTATGGGTTCACGATAAAGCGCCAACGGAGTACCTGCTTGCACCCTGCACTGCTCGTGCAGCAGCATCACCTGATCGCCCAAGGCAAAGGCATCGCGCGGATCCGTACTGGTATAGATCACGGTCGCCCCGGTTTCTGCCAGCAGGGTTTTCAGTTCCAGCACCAAGGCCTCGCGCAGCTTGTAGTCGAGATTCACCAAGGGTTCGTCCAATACCAGCACATCTGCGCGCTGCGCCAACGCCCGCGCAATGGCCAGACGTTGCTGCTGGCCACCAGAAAGCTCACTGGGCAAGCGCTCGAGTAGGCCGTCAATGCCCAAGGTTCGAGCTAAGGAGGCAACAGTGCGTTTGCGCTCATGATCGTCTACCCGCTGTGCAAGCAGGGGCGAGGCGATGTTCTGCGCGACGGTCCAATTGGGGTAATTTACAAACGCTTGGAACACCACGGCGACACTGCGTTTCTGGGGACTGAGCGCTGTCCATTCCTGCTCGCCGTGCCAAACCTCGCCCGCCGCCTGAGTCGGCAAACCAGCGAGCAAACGGCATAAATTTGTCTTGCCTGATTGGTTGCCGCCGAGCACTACGGTCATTTCACCGGCGGCAAAGCCGTGGTCAAAACCTTGTGTAACTGAGTCGGATAAGCGGACATTGTTAACGTTGAGCACGGAGGTATCAGCTTGTTATGAACACGAAGGACAGAAGCGCCATACCGAGATGCTACCCTATCTGTAGGGACAATAACCGTTGACTGGTCCGGCACAGCGCATAGGATCAGGTCAAAGCAGAATAACGCTCAACACATTGATCACAGGAGCCAACCATGTCACTCACCGGAAAATGCCTCTGCGGCGCCATCAGCTACAGTATCGACAATCAACCAGCCGTCACTGGTGTATGCCACTGCAAAAACTGTCAGCGTCAGGCTGGCAGTGCGTTTTCTACCCTCGCCGGTGTACCAGTCAGTGAGCTGCACATTACAGGCACGCCTAAGCTCTACACCGATCCTGATACCAATAGCGGCAACACGGTTAAGCGCTTTTTTTGCGGTGACTGCGGATCACCCATTTACTCGGCGGTACAAAGCTCTCCCGACATCGTCTACCTAAAGACCGGCACCCTTGACGACAACAGTACCTTCGAGCCGCAATTTCATTTGTGGTGCTCCACCAAACAGGGTTGGGTCGATATCCCCGATGGCGTGCCAGCGATGCCCGGCAACCCGGGCTAAGACGACGAGCAAAAGACCCACAAAAAAAGGCCGCATTGCATTGCACTGCGGCCTTTCCCAAGAACGTCTGTGCCATTCAGCGCTACTTCATTTGCGCCTTCAACAAGCCTATAAGTTTCTCACCGTAGGGCGGTCTTAGACCCAGCTTTTCAGCAGGATTGAACGTTGCCTGTTTGAATACCGCCTTAGCATGACTGAAGGTGCGGAACCCATCTTCACCATGATAAGAACCCATACCTGATGGACCGACACCACCAAAGGGCAAATCTTCCTGGGCAACGTGCATCACAACATCGTTGAGCGTCACGCCGCCAGAAGTGGTATTGCCGAGCACTTGATCGGTCTCTTGCTGATCGGTGCCGAAGTAATAAAGCCCTAGGGGTCGGTCGTGACTGTTCACGTAATCCACGGTCTCATCTAGCGTATCGTAAGATTTGATCGGCATGACCGGGCCGAAAATCTCGTCCTGCATAACCGCCGAATCCTCCGGTGGATCAATCAAAAACGTCGGCGCAATCTTGTGCGCGGATTGCTGGCGAAAATCCTCATTCGCTGGATTGATCTCAACCACCTCGACCCCGCGCTCGCGGGCTTCGTCAACGTAGCCATTAATGCGCTGGAAATGCCGATCATTTACGACCGAGGTGTAATCGGGATTATCCAGCAACGTTGGGTACATCTTGGCTACCGAGCGCTTGCTCGACTCGACAAACTCGCCCATACGATCTCGTGGCACAAAGACATAGTCTGGTGCCAAGCAAATCTGTCCTGCGTTCAACATCTTGCCCGCCATCAACGCATCTGTGGTTGGCGCCATGTCTGCCTTTGGCGAAATAATCACCGGCGACTTGCCCCCCAGCTCGAGAGTCACCGGCACCAAGTTCTCTGACGCAGCACGCATAACATGCTTGGCTACCGACGTGGCACCCGTGAAAAGCAGGTGGTCAAAAGCCAGCCCCGAAAAATCGGCGCCAGTTTGCGGCCCACCGGTGATGACGGCGATTTCTTCCTCATCAAATTCCTCGGCAAAACCCACGGCCATGGCCGCAGAGGTAGCAGGCGTATATTCGCTGGGTTTAATCATGCAGCGATTACCCGCTGACAGCACACCGGCCAAGGGTGTGAAGGTCAAATTGACCGGAAAGTTCCATGGACTGATAACGCCAACAACGCCTAACGGCTGGTATTCGATCCAGGCTCTTGCGCCTAACAAAGCCAAAACACCCGGGGTGACCTTACGCTTGTCTTTCTTTTGCCAGCGTTTCAGGTTTTGTTGCGCGTGGCGCAGCGGCCCGATGGAAGAAGCGATGTCGGTGAACAAAGACTGGTGCTCACTGCGATGACCAAAGTCTTCATTCATGGCTTTGACAAAGGTTTTTTGGTGTTTCTTGACGACCTGCACGGCCCGCTCCAGGCGATCAATGCGAGTCTGCGAACTCACCACACCTTCTGCCAAATAGGCAGCGCGCTGGCGATCCAAGATGGCCTGCATCTCAAGTTGAGACGTTTCTTCGTAACTTTCGCTCATTATCCTTCTCCCTAAACAATCGGTTTGTCGTCTCTAGCTGATGGCCGGCGTACCCTCTTCTACGTACTGATCGCGCAGCGTGCGCTTGAGCACTTTGCCGGTGGCATTACGCGGCAGCGCTTCGATAAATTCAACACTGCTGGGCACTTTGAATTTAGCAAGATTCGCCAAACAGTGACCGATCACCGTGTCTGCATCCAGCGTTTGCCCGGGCTTAAGGACCAAGACCGCCTTACCGGTTTCGCCCCAGCGCTCATCAGGCACGCCGATGATGGCAGCCTCTGCGACTTGCTCAAGTTGATACAGCACATTTTCAACCTCGGCTGGGTAGACGTTTTCACCGCCTGATATGTACATGTCTTTCCAGCGATCCACGATGTAGATGAAACCCTCATCGTCAAAGCGCGCAGCATCGCCAGTCTTCAGCCAGCCATCAACAAACGAGTCTGCCGTAGCCTCTGCTTTGTTCCAGTACCCCGGAGTGATATTCGGCCCGCGGATCAACAGTTCGCCAACCTCACCCCAGGGCAAGGTTGCGCCATCGTCGTCAATGATTTTCAGCTCGGTGTGCAGCAGCGCCTTACCTGCTGAGCCGATCTTGCGCATCACATCAGCGGCATCTAAAGCGGTGCCGCCGGGACTGGTTTCGGTCATGCCCCAGCCCTGAATAAGCGGCACACCGCGATCAATCCAGCCTCGTAAAATGGCCTCCGCGCAGGGCGCGCCGCCCACGCCAGCGGTCACAATGCGACTCAGGTCAGTGGCGTCAAAATCCGGGTGCTGCATCATGAATTGATAGGGCGCAGGCACACCAAAGAAGTGCGTCACCCCAAGACTTGCATCGCCCAGCACAGCCAGTGCACGACCGGGGTCAAAGTCTCGCATCAGCAGAATGCGCCCACCCGCGTGCAATATAGGATTGGCATAGCAGTTCATACCGCCGGTATGAAACAGTGGCAGCACCACCAGTTGTATCGAGTTGGAACTGATGCCCGCGGGAATACCAAGGTTTACCGCGTTATAGAAATTCATGCCAAAGGTGATCATCGCGCCCTTTGGATGACCTGTTGTGCCCGAGGTGTACATGATCATGGCAACATCATCCAAGGTACACTCAATGCCTTGGTATGCGCCTGTCAGCGCAGCCAAGGTTTGCTTGTAAGCGCAGGCAGCATCGTGCGCATCGAGCATCAAACTATTCGGCACAGAGCACAGGCTTATTAGCTGTTCAGCTGCATCGGCAAACTTAGCGTCGTAGATAAGCACCTTGGGGGCAGAATCACCCAGAATGTACTCCAGCTCTGGCACGGTGAGACGCCAGTTCAGTGGAATACATATGGCACCAATCTTTGAGCAAGCAAATTGCGCTTCGAAAACTTCTGGGCAATTTGGCGTCAACAAGGTCACGCGATCGCCCTTGATAACGCCTTGGGATTGCAGCCATTCAGCCAAGCGAGATGCGCGATCTTCGAGCGCGCCGTAAGTCACCTCCTCTTGCGTATCGAGATCAACAATAGCGACTTTGTCACCGCGCATACTTGCGTGGTAGGCAGTCCAGTCGTAGTACTTGGTGCTCATCTATTTCCCCTTATGATTTACCAAGCCAAAAGACTACAGACCAGCGGCTTTAATACAAAGCTCCGCTAGGCTAATCGCTGCGCGCACGGTAATGCAGTTTGACCGTATGGTCGCCGCTAATTAGTGTCCATCAACCGCATTCCGAGAAATCGCTCATGGCCAACAGATATTTTTCGCGTCGATCATCGCCGGTCATTTGCATCTGCGCCCTACTCGTCGCCCTGAATGGTTGCAGTAGCGCCGTGGAATCGCAGCAAACGCTGATTGAAAACGTCAGCGTCGTCGATCCAGTGAGTGGCCTGACCCAAAACCAGCAAGTATTAATCGAAGACGGCGAGATCGCCGCTGTTGCTGACACATCGCAAGCACTGACGCTGAACGCCAATGCAGAGCGATTCGACGCCCAGAACCGCTATCTCATTCCTGGTTTGTGGGATATGCACGTGCACTTCGTCTACGACCCAACCCTGACCAACGAGATGGCGGACTTATTCTTGGACTACGGCGTGACCAGCGTGCGTGATACCGGTGGGGACATTGAGCAACTCGTCACACTCCGCGACGCCCTGCCCTCACCCAAACCCAACATTTACATCTCAGGGCCATTGCTTGATGGCAAGTTCGTGGTCTACGACGGTTCAGATCCTGATCGGCCACCATTAGGCACAGGTGTGCCGGAGCCTGGCGCAGCCGATGCGGCCGTGGCGGCGTTAAAAGAGGCCGGTGCTGACTTCATCAAGATTTACGAGTTGGTGCAGCCCGAAACCTATGCGGCGCTTGCCGCCGCAGCAAGACAGCGAGATATGCCCATTGCCTCCCACGTGCCATTGATGATGACCGCGGATTCGGCGGGGCCGATGGCGGATTCCATGGAGCACTTACGCAACATCGAACTTGCGTGCGCATCGAACTGGCAAGAATTGCTCGCCCAGCGACAACAGCGCATACGCAACTTTACTGAAGGGTTGGGGTACGCACTGCGCGCGGGCCTGCACAGTGATCAGCGCATACCGGCCATCAACAACTACGATGAAACACGCTGCAACCAAGTACTCGATACCCTGTCATCGACCATTCAAGTGCCGACCCTGCGCCTGAACACGGTTACCCACCTCAAACCCTTCCAACGTGAAGACTGGCCTGCAGCTCTAGCGGCCTTGCCCCAAGCAACCCAGTTCGCTTGGCGTGCGCGCATAGATGGACTGCAGCAACTGATGGCGATTGACCCGACGTTTTCGAAATGGAGCGTGTTTCTTATTGAACGCTTGCTCGCGCGAGGCGTACCTATCGGCGCAGGCACAGATACTCCCATTGGTCTGGGCATCCCGGGCTACAGCCTTCACACAGAGCTAGAGTTTTTGGTGCAAGGCGGGATGACGCCTCAGCAAGCCCTCTACGCCGCCACGATTACACCCGCGGAGTTTTTCAATATGGCAGACACTCGTGGCCGTTTGACCAAGGGGATGCGAGCCGATCTCGTGCTGCTGAAAGACAATCCACTAACCGATATACGGCATAGCCGCAGCGTCGAAGCCGTCATGCTCGCAGGCGAATGGGTACGCAAATAGGCGGCCGAGGCTGAAAGGAATTTGCGAGGTGGCGCCCAGTTTTAGTAAGCAAGAGGCATAGTATCCAAAGACGATTAGTTTCAGAGTTAGGTCATACGACCGCACGGCGCGAGGCAGCCATGGCATTGGCAGACAGCAGTGACAGCAACCTAGTCGAGCGCATGATCAGAGTTGAAGATGGGCTGGCTTATCAAATGGAACGGTCACGAGCTGCTTTCACAGCACCAAACCGACGCATAGCCTTCGCTATTGATCAGTTCGAACAGCGGCCCGATTAAATCGGTGAACGACGCGATAGTTTCGATAAACGTTTCGAGTCCACGCAGCTGAGCACGGGTAACCTATTCGAGGCCATACGACAAACCACTGAGAAGCGTTTCGACACCGCGCAAGAGCAGATGCACAGGCGCTTCGACGCGCTCACATGGACCCTTTCATGATCGGGTCATTCAGCACCACGGATGCGATCGATGGCTTTGTCATTGGGGCGTTAGAGGTCTGGCTTTAAGCCTTCATCGAATCTCGCGCACACGCCCAATTTTCAGGGCGGCAAAGCCTGCGGGTTGATAGGTAATAATGATGGCGCGTCTGGGCGACTCACTCAAATTGGCGCCGGAACCATGCACAATGTACGGGTCGAAAAATATCGCAGAGCCCGCTGGCGCTTCGATCAACACTTGCGCAGATTCATCCACGCAGTCTGGGTGAGTATAAAAACCCTGCAGCTGCCGACCGTCTTCGCAGCCAGGCAAACAACCTGCCCGATGGCTGCTATCAATGACACGAAAGCAGCCGTTGTCTGCATTCGCATCATCGAAGAGCACCATCACATTGGGCAGCTTCTCAACATGGTCGCTATCGTGAATCCAGTAGGGCGCATCTTGGTGCCAACCAAACCCTGATCCAACACGCGGATGTTTAAAATTAAGCTTAGCCGTCCATAAGGCTAAGTGCTCACAAGCGACGATCTGCCTCATAGGTTCACAGAGCCTCGGGTCATCTAGCAACCGGTCAAATAGTGGCTCCACTTCATTCACCGGCTCTACCACCCGCAAGCGATCATTCACCAAAGCATGTTCAAACTGCACGGTCACATCGTCTAGATCTACAAAGCGATTGCCATCGAGACGGTACTCGGTTGCAGCTGATTCCAAAATGCGACCCAGCAGCCGCGCCTCCGCTCGCTCGGCACCCTCACGAAAGCTCGCGCATTCTCGTTCCGAAAACACACAGTCCTTCACGACGAAACCGCGACTCCGATACTGACTTTGTTCTGAATCCGTCAACAGCATGGCGCACCGATCGAAATCCCAGTTAAGATTTCTATCGAACTTGATTCCCCCCGACCCCGCAACCCCCCGGATGGGCTTCAGGCAAATTTATTTCGAATCATTGCACCAACGCGTCTCTCCGTTACCGTTGATCAACTACAAACAACTCTCTGCCAATCGAACACTAGTTGTTGAAATACAGTTAGCAAAATGGGCTGTCTGAAACATCTATCTCAAGCTAGAATCGAAAAGGCCGGTCGGTATAGCTTCTTTCTTACGATTCGAGAAGTATATTTCTTTTTTTGTGTTGCTCGGGGAGGCCAACATGAGTGAAGCCGTTGTGGAGAACTTGGATATCCGTTCACAGGTGTCCAGTGAGGAATGGGCAATCCGTCAAGATTTGGCGGCAGCTTATCGATTGATCGCGCATTATGGTTTGTGGCGAATGATTTGAGACATGGTCGTTTATTGATGTGCTTGCCTCCGCACAACATTGCCGACGCATCTGAATCAATGATGCCCACTTCCAGCATATCTATCTTAAGCTTATCAAGTACGG
>ERZ802821.1893-NODE-1893-length-10677-cov-17.0619_pt1 | contig 10677 bp, 9 predicted proteins | sample MGYA00345648_ERZ802821 | MGnify/ENA primary metagenome ERZ802821 (study PRJEB30503, sample SAMEA104212357) | marine metagenome | biome: Westerlies Biome; feature: [SRF] surface water layer (ENVO:00010504) within the epipelagic zone...; material: water... | reverse complement strand
TCGGCAAAACCCGGGTAATTTTCAACATCGGTGGTGATTGTCATCTGCCCACCCGGTTGCAGTCCAGCAAGGATGACTGGCGATAGATTGGCGCGGGCAGTGTAAATACCAGCGGTCAAACCGGCGGCACCTGCCCCAATGATAACAACATGTTCATGAAGGGCGGCGTCGGCTGTTGCGCTGGCATGATCGGTCATTGTTTTGCTACTCTTTCATCTTTGGCGTTCGGCTTCGTCAAGGCAGACTATGTGAAGGGGATAACACCCAACAGCTTGTGTTTTCAAGTGTCATTTACACAACATCATGTTAGCCTTTGCCTATGAAACTTCATAGCCCCATTGCGACTTGTCTGTGTTTTTACCGCATCCGGCTTGTCGCGGTCTTGGTTTTGCTGATGGCGCTTCCTGCCCCGGCAAAGGCACAAGATATTGATGGCGCCGAAATCCTGTCTGGAAACGCGGTTGAAGGAGGGCTTATTATTGCCCGCACCAATCCGTCCAATCAGATCATGCTTGATGATGACGCGATTGAAATTGGCGAAAATGGCGTTTTTGTGATTGGGTTTCACCGCGATTCCGACGCACCTGTTACGCTTCGCATCATCGCGCCAGATGGAAGCGTCAAAACCAGCCTTTTGTCACCGCGCCAACGCGACTATAACATCCAGCGCATTGATGGGCTAAAATCAACAATGGTCACGCCGCCAGCCACCGTTCTGGCGCGAATCAAATCTGATGGTGATGCGGTTCGCACCGCCCGCCAGCGCAAAGCGCCGCTTGGCGATTTCTGGCGCGGTTTTGATTGGCCAGCCCTTGGCCGGATTTCAGGCATCTATGGCAGCCAGCGCATTTTAAACGGCCAGCCGCGCCAGCCGCATTATGGCATTGATATTGCCGCCCCGACCGGCACGCCTGTTTACGCACCGGCAAGCGGGCTTGTGACATTGGTAAAAGATTTATATTTTTCCGGCTGGACGGTTGTGATTGCCCATGGGCTTGGCGTGAATTCAAGCTTTTTACATTTTGATCAAGTCGATGTAGAAACAGGCATGATGGTTGAGCGTGGTGGCTTGATTGGTAAAATTGGTGCCACTGGGCGTGCCACCGGCCCGCATCTTGACTGGCGGATTGATTGGCAGGGGCGGCGCATTGATCCCGGCCTTTTGGTTGGCGCAATGCCCGATCCAGCGTCATAAGTGATAGATCAAAAGGCAATAATATGAAAACGGTTTTTATTTTTGGTCTTGGCTATGTTGGCGTGCCATTGGCACAAGCGCTTGCCTATCAGGGCTGGCAGGTTCGTGGCACCACCCGCACACCATCCAAGCTTGCCGATAAAGCCGGTCAAGGCTGGCAAATCCTTCCGTTTCAATCAGGCCAACCGCTTGCCGATCCGGCCGCCGCCTTTGCAGATATTGATGCGATCATCAGCACGATTACCGCCATAGGTGGCTCAGATCCGGTGCTTGATGCGCATGGTGGTGATCTTGCCAATTTTTCCGGCTGGAGCGGTTATGTATCGGCAACATCAGTATATCCCGATATGCCGCATGATATCTGTTATGAGGACACCGAAGTCGCCCCGGCAACCGCCCGTGGCAAAGCGCGTGTTATTGCCGAAGCCCATTGGCAAGAGGCTTTTGGTACGGAAATTTTCCGTGCCGCAGGAATCTATGGCGTTGGGCGAAGCCCCTTTGATGCGCTTCGTGATGGTACAGCCCGCATCATCGAACGCGAAGGACAGGTCTTTAACCGCATTCATGTTGATGATATTTGCCGAATTATCATTGCCGCCATGGCCAAGCCGCGATCGGGCCGGATCATTAATCTGGCCGATCATAAACCAGCACCACAAGGCGATGTTGTTCGGCATGCTGCAGACTTGATTGGTATTAAACCACCCACACCGCAAAAACTGGAAGATGCGAATCTATCACCAATGGCACAAAGCTTTTATGTGTCACGGCGGCGCGTTGGGTCGCGCATTATCAAACCCGAATTAGGGCTTGATCTTCTCTATCCTGATTACGAAACCGGACTTGCCGCCATTCTGGCGGCTGGCGGATAAGCCCTAGCCGATTGACGGGTCAAGATCACCGCTGGCATAGCGTGATGCCATTACCGATAGGGATAATGGCCTGATCCGCGCCGCATTACCAGCCGTGCCAAACCGTTCAAACCGGTCAGCGCACAGGCTTTCCATCGCGTCCATTGCTGGCTTGAGGAATTTCCGCGGGTCAAATTCGGCCTTATTTTCATTGGCAATCTTGCGAATAACACCAAGCATGGCAAGACGACAATCGGTATCAATATTCACCTTGCGAACGCCATATTTGATGCCGCGTTCGATTTCTTCAAGCGGCACGCCCCATGTTTGTGGCATTTCCCCACCATGCGCATTGAATACATCTTGCAATTCCTGCGGCACGCTCGATGATCCATGCATAACAAGATGGATATTCGGCAGGCGGCGATTGATTTCTTCAACCACATTCATCGCCAGAATTTCACCATCTGGCTTGCGGGTAAATTTATAGGCGCCATGGCTTGTTCCCATGGCAATGGCAAGCGCATCAACTTTTGTATCTTTGACAAATTCAACCGCCTGATCAGGATCGGTTAGCAATTGATCCTCGGATAATTTCCCGGTTGCGCCATGCCCATCTTCCTGCTCACCCTCGCCGGTTTCCAATGAACCAAGAACGCCAAGTTCGCCTTCAACCGACACACCAGCATGATGCGCCATTTCTGTTACGCGGCGGGTGATATCCAGATTATATTCATAGGAAGCAGGTGTTGATGCATCAGCTTCAAGCGAGCCATCCATCATCACCGAGGTAAAGCCATATTGAATGGCTGTCATGCAGGTGGCTTCGTTATTGCCATGATCTTGATGCATACAGACCGGAATATGCGGATACATTTCGGCCAAGGCCTTGACCATTGCCTGCAACATAACATCGCCAGCATAATTACGCGCACCCCGACTGGCCTGAATAATCACCGGCGCATCGACACGGTCAGCCGCCTTCAAAATGGCCAAGCCCTGTTCCATATTATTAATGTTAAAGGCCGGAACGCCATAGCCATGCTCGGCAGCGTCATCAAGAAGTTGGCGAAGGGAAATCAGCATGCAATCATCCTATGTCAAAGCAACATTCAGCGTCTATTTATGGCCTATAGCGGGTAAATGCGTCAACTTCATTAGCAGAGCCAAAAATAAATGGCACGCGGGCATGAAGTGTTTGCGGCACCAAATCAAGAATAGGGCCATCACCGTCAATGGCCTTGCCTCCAGCGGCCTCAACCAGAAACGCCACCGGATTGGCCTCATAAACCAGCCGAAGCCGGCCAGCCTCGTAGCCCGAACGCGCATCAGATGGGTAAAGAAAAATACCGCCGCGCCGAAAGATGCGCCATGCATCGGCAACAAGCGAGCCAATCCAACGCATGTTGAAATTGATCTTTCGCGGGCCAGCCTCACCGCCAAGGCAATCAGCGATATAACCGGCAACATCAGGCTGCCAATGCCGCATATTTGACGCATTGATTGCAAATTCGCGCGTATCAGACGGGATTGTGACCGCCCATGCCATATCGTGGAACACGTCATCATCGCCAAGCTGGAAAGCGGCAACCGCTTTGCCAAAACTAACAAGCAATGTTGTTTGCGGCCCATAAACAAAAAATCCAGCAGCAAGCTGATTGCGACCGGGCTGCAAGGCGCCGGCGGCGGCTGGTAAAATCGAAAAAATTGTCCCCACCGAAACATTCGTATCAATATTCGATGATCCATCCAAAGGATCGCTTGCCACAATTATCGTACCATGATCATGAAGCTGAACAGCGTCATCCTGTTCTTCGGAAAGATAGGCGGCCACCGCTGGCACATCTGCCAATGCGGCTTCAATAATTTCATCTGCCAGAACATCAAGCGCCTTTTGGTCATCACCGTCGGCATTGGCACTGCCGCGAATGGCACCAAGCGCCGCACCGGCATCGGGCTGGCGGATCACCGCCGCAATTGACGCTGCTGCTGCTGCCAGTCCAGCAATTGCCTCACAGGCAGCCGCTTTAGCTGGCTCCTTGCTGGCCATAGATTCAAGCATGACAGATAAATGAGACATGATGCGGCACTCGGCTGAAAATGGAGACTGAATCCAAGCCTGCAAATACTGGCTTTTTACAGATCTTGATATTAGCAAAAACAAAACGCCCGCACCATAGCGGTACGGGCGTTTCAATAATCTCTTAATTCGGCGACATTACGACTATTCGCGATTTCCAAAAAGACGCAGGATGAACAAGAACATATTGATGAAATCAAGATAAAGGGTTAACGCCCCGAAAATTGATTTCTTCGCTGCCACTTCACGGCTGTCACCAGCCATATACATGGATTTAATGCGCTGTGTATCCCAAGCGGTCAAACCGGCAAAAATCAACACACCACCGACTGAAATCACAAATTCCATCTGAGTTGATGCCATAAAGATATTCACGATTGACGCAATGATCAGACCGAATAGGCCAATAATCATGAATGATCCCATCGCCGACAAGCTGCGCTTGGTGCTATAGCCGTAAAGGCTAAGACCCGCAAAGGCACCTGCAGTTATGAAGAAGGCCCGCGCGACACTGGCACCGGTATAGACAAGTAGGATTGACGCAAGCGACAAGCCCATAATGGCGCCATAGATATAGAACAGGTTCCGCGCCTTGGTGGCCGACATGCGGTTAATCCGCGCTGATAGCCAGATCACCATGCCAAGCGGTGCCAGCATAATAACCCATTTCAATGGTGTGCCATATAAAAGCTGGCCAAGACCAGCAACATTCAGCACGGCCCATTTTGTTGCAAAGGCAAAAAAGCCCGTCAGCAAAAGGGCTGTGGTCATGTGGTTATACACGCCAAGCATATAAGCCCGCAACCCGACATCGGTCTGGGCAGAGGTCGCTGCGGCGGTATTCATAAAACGATTATCCTGCATTTTGTAACTCCCAAAATGACATTGCCAAAAATTGGCGATGATTATGAAACAAATGTAGGGATTAAAACAAAATTATTCAAGCGCAGACTTGGAATTTTCGTAATGAATATGCGGCTTTTGCCAAGCAGGGCAATCTAGCCAGCAATTCCAGTTTTTTGCCGCCGCGCCCGCTGTGATTCAGATTTTAACTGCCCACAAGCTGCCAGAATATCACGGCCACGAGGTGTGCGAACAGGTGATGCATAACCGGCATTCAACACGCGTTTAGCAAAAGATTTGATCCGTTCATCTGACGAGCAGATATAGGGACTGCTGGGCCATGGGTTAAACGGAATCAAATTCAGCTTTGACGGTATACCCTTGATCAGCGCCAATAAAGCGCGGCAATCCTCATCACTGTCATTCACCCCGTCAAGCATCACATATTCCCATGTAATACGCCGTGCATTGGATAGGCCGGGGTAATTACGGCAAGCATCAATCAACGCGGTAAGCGGGTATTTCCGGTTGATTGGCACCAACTCGTCACGAAGCTCGTCACGCGTTGCGTGAAGTGAAATCGCCAGATTAACCCCTAATTCTTCACCGCAACGTTTGATTTCGGGAACAACACCCGAAGTTGACAAGGTAATGCGGCGTTTTGAAATCGCCACACCTTCGCCGCTCATGATGATGCGCATCGCCGTGGCAACATTTTCATAATTGAACAAAGGCTCGCCCATCCCCATCAAAACGATATTAGTAAGGCGGCGTTCCGGCTTGCCAGATGGCCAATCATTCAATTCATCCATCGCCAGCAATACCTGACCGCAAATTTCGGCAATGGTTAAATTACGAACCAGCTTTTGCGTTCCAGTATGGCAAAAACTACATGTCAGGGTGCAGCCCACCTGTGATGAAATACATAAGGTGCCGCGCGTCTTATCAGGGATATAGACACATTCGGCTTCATTGCCGTCGGCAAAACGGATAAGCCATTTGATTGTACCATCAACCGACTGCAGCCGCCGCGATACCGCTGGCCGGTCGGCAGAAAAATGCGCTGCCAGCAATTCCCGAACCGGTTTGCCAAGATCGCTCATTTCGTCAAAGCTGCTGAGGCCGTGACGCCAGACCCAACGCCAAACCTGCCTTGCACGGAATTTTGGCAGACCAAGCGCCACCATCTCCACCTCAAGATCAGCAAGTGCCAAACCAAGAAAGTTGGTTTTTTGCAGCGGCACGTCCATGGCTTTGGGCGCAGGCTGATCCGCCACAGCTAGCTCGGTAACAACGGTCATTTGCAGGTCTTGTCAATAACGGCTTTGGTCTTGGTAAAGCCTGCCAATGAATAGGTGTCTGTGGTTTTAGTGCCGCGGCTAGAGGTGCCGATGATGGTCATTTTGTTACCGCGTTTCATCTGCATGATAATCCGCCGGTCATCTTCTTCGCTTTCGGCATAGGCGCGGTCTTCAAGGGTGAATAATTTAAAGCTTTTGCCGTCAATCGACAGGGTTACATCCGACTGCGCCTTGTAGCGATAGCCAGCAATCACCTGAACAACATCACGTTCAGCCTTGCCCGGGCCATGCGACACAAAAATCCGGGTATCACCGCGATTCTTTGGATCATATTTGCCTTTGCTTGTAGTTGGCACGCTGCTGACAAAACAAATGCGGCTGCCATCATTATCATAGCGATAGGCGCCCCAATCTTTTTCAACGAGCATCTGTACCGGTTCGGCAAAGGCAGGCGCTGCCGCAAAACTGGTCGCGATCACCACTGTAAAAGCGCCCATAATTCTGCTGAGTCTGAACATTTATTCACTCTTCCTTTATTCGCTTATCTGGTCTCACTGACACAATAATAGCCCCAATGGGGCGTGTCTTCATATTATGTCATCGGTTTATGGCATCAATATGAAACCGATACCAAACCCGAATGCGGCTACACAAACTGTTTTAGGGTACCTCGCGCCGTGATGCAAAGACTTTCCAAAAGCTGCCGGCCAAAACCTAACGGTCTAAACGCTACCGCTTCTCCGTAGTTATGGTTTAAAGGTTTTTGATAGCAAGGTTTTTACCTGCGGCAAAATCTTTGTCGCAATATGCGCCACCCCTTGTTCGTTTGGATGCATTCCATCAGGCTGATTCATCGCTGGCTGCAGGGCCACACCATCCAGAAAAAAGGGATAGAATAAAATCTTGTGACGCTCAGCCAGACGGTCATAGATAGCGTCAAATTCATTTGCATAATCTGCACCCAGATTGCGCGGTGCCTGCATTCCGGCAAGAAGCACCTCGACATTATTTGCCGCAAGCTTTTCGATGATGCCATCAAGATTGCGGTAGCTTGCCGCAGGCTCAAGCCCGCGAAGCAAATCATTTCCCCCGAGAACAATAATCGCAGCATCGGGTTTGGCGGCAAGCGACCAATCAAGACGCGCCAGACCGCCAGCGGTGGTATCACCCGAAACCCCTGCATTGACGATCTCGACAGCAACGCCGTCTTTTTTCAACAACCGACCAAGAACATCGGGAAAGGCTTCTTCCTGCGGCAAACCGTGACCGGCGACAAGCGAGTCACCAAGAACCATCAAAACTGGCTGACCGGAGGCCATGATTGACGATGCCGGTATCAGTGCCATCATGCCGGCCAATGCCATCGGTTTGACAAAACGGCGACAGCGGCCAGACAGCCCCAAAAGGCGGCAGAAAAATTCAGCTATCATCATCGCGTTTCCCTTGATCTCGGCTCTATGCCAACCCATATATTTCATTAGTGATCGTATCCCCTACGGCATGGTCACGCCGCCGTTTAGTCATAGACCTTACCTGCATGTAGGAGATGCAAGCCAGTTTTTCCAGAGCGGGTAGATTATCAACGTCCCACCACCCCATATTGCGGGCATCACGATCAAGGATTGGACCAGTGTCATGGCATCATCATCCAAAGCTGCAAATGATCCAGCCGTAATTGATCTTGAAGCTGCACATCTAACCCTTGGCACGGCGGCGGCAAAAGTCAAAATTCTAAAAGGCATCAATTTGCAAATTGGCGCCGGTGAAACCGTTGGAGTTTTGGGACCAAGCGGCGCTGGCAAGACCAGCCTGTTAATGGTGATAGCCGGTCTTGAAACCCTAACCAAGGGACGCATCTCATTATCCGGGACCGATATCACCAATATGCAAGAAGATCCGCTTGCCGCTTTGCGCCGCGACATGGTTGGCATTGTGTTTCAGGCGTTTAGGTTGATCCCGTCACTAACCGCCTTGCAAAATGTGTCAATCCCGCTTGAACTGGCTGGCTGCACCGATGCTGAAACAAGTGCCGCGGCGGCGCTTCATTCGGTTGGATTGGGACACCGCTTGAAGCATCTTCCCGATCAAATGTCTGGCGGCGAACAACAGCGCGTTGCGATTGCCCGCGCTATTGCCCCCAAGCCCCGCATTCTTTTGGCTGATGAGCCAACCGGAAATCTTGACAGTGCCACTGGCGAAAAAGTCGTCGATATTCTGTTCAAAAGCGCGCAAGAGGCTGGCGCCGCGCTGGTGCTTGTCACTCATGATGCATCGCTTGCCGCACGCTGTTCGCGCGTTCTTGAAATCGAAGATGGCTTGATTGCCGGAGACACCAAACAGTGACCAAGACCATTAAAAATCCCCGCCAAAATTACGGCAATGATCCAGATCACCGCAAAGATATGGGTCCTATTACCGCAAGCCAAGACGGATGGGGCTTTGCCTGGCAGCTCGCCAAGCGCGAAATGCGCGGCAGCCTTGGCCGGTTTCGGGTCTTTTTAGGTGCCTTGCTTCTTGGCGTTGCCGCGATTGGCACCGTTGGTTCGGTTGCTGAATCAATGCGAAGCGGGATTAGTGATAATGCGCGTATTCTGCTTGGTGGCGATATTGAAATCAGCAGTCTTCATACCGCGCCAAACCCCGATATTATCGAGGCCGCCAGCCGTTTTGGCACAGTGTCAAAAGTGGTTCAAATGCGCGCGATGCTGCAAGCAAGTGATCGGCGAAAGTTGGTTGAACTAAAAGCGGTAGACAGCAAATGGCCACTTGTCGGCACTGCCGCAACAGCGCCTTCGATGCCACTTGCTGATGCGCTTGATCAGGCGGGGATTGTCGCCGATGACGCTTTGCTTCGCAGTCTTGGTTTGAAACCGGGTGATCGCGCCCGTCTTGGCAATCTTGATGTTGAGGTCCGCGCAGCGCTGACCAGCGAGCCTGACCGGTCAATCAGCTTTGTTAGTTTTGGCCCGCGCGTGCTCATCTCGGATGTAACTTTGGCCGCCACCGGCCTTCAGCAACCGGGGTCATTTATCACCTATCGATATCGGCTTTTGCTTAATAACCCCCAAGACCGCGATATGGCGATGGCCACATTAACCCAGCTTACCGCGCCAACCCATGCAAGAGTGCGCGAAGTTGCCAGCGCCGCCCCCGGATTTGACCGTTTTGTCAATCAGGCGGAAATTTTTCTGGTGCTTGTTGGCCTGACCGCGCTTCTTATTGGCGGGCTTGGGGTTGCTGGTGCTGTGCGCGCATGGCTGGCAAGCCGGATGCCGGTTATTGCCACGCTAAAATGCCTTGGCGCACCATCAATTTTGATTTTCCGAATTTATCTTTTGCAGATATTTGTGGTCGCCACTTGCGGGGTTGCAGCAGGATTGATCGTTGCGGCGATTGCACCGCTATTTGCCATTCACATCCTGTCTGGCTATGTCACTGTTCCGCTTGAAATGACAATCTATCCGGTGCCATTGATCATTGCTGCCGGTTTCGGGCTTGGCACCGCTTTTCTGTTTGCGGTATGGCCGCTGGCCAAAGCCGAAGAAGTGCGCGCTGGCGATCTGTTTCGCAGCTTGATCGAAATGCCCGATGGATGGCCCAAACCACGCTATCTTGTTATGATGATCATAGCCGCCATTGGCCTGACATGGCTGGCCTATCTTGCAACGCATAATCTTGGCATTACCGCCAGCTTTATTGGCGGCTCGCTAGCTTCGTTATTGCTATTATCGGTTCTTGGCAATCTTCTGGTGCGGCTATTGCGTCTTGCGCCCTTGCCGCGTTTCGTTCCTGCCCGTTTGGCGCTATCCAATATTACCCGCCCCGGTTCACCCGTGCGCTCGGTCATCATTGCCTTTGGCCTTGGGCTTTCGGTTTTGGTGACGGTATCGGTAAGTGAGTCCAATCTTGGCCGCCAAATCAATGATCGGGTTGCCGAAGATGCGCCTGCTTGGTTCTTTATTGATATTCAGCCCCGCCAGATTGACGCCTTTGAAAAGCTTGCCAAATCGATTGATGGCATTTCACAAATCACCAAAACCCCAATGCTTCGTGGTCGCGTTTCCAAGATCAATGACATTCCGACAGCAGAAATTACCCCGCCTGAAGGATCGGCATGGATTCTTCGCGGTGACCGCGCTTTGACATGGTCAGCATCACCACCAAAAGGAAGCGAGATTGTTACCGGAGATTGGTGGTCAAGCGATTATAGCGGCCCACCACTTGTGTCAATGTCCGAAGACGCTGCTGTTGATTTCGGCCTAACAATTGGCGACACGGTTAGCATTAATGTTCTTGGGCGCGAAATTACCGCAACAATCGCCAATCTTCGTAAAGTGGACTGGCAAAGCTTCCAGATCAATTTTGTTTTTGTGCTGAATCCCGGCGTTCTTGATGCCGCCCCGCATA
>ERZ802821.1892-NODE-1892-length-10677-cov-30.7466_pt1 | contig 10677 bp, 6 predicted proteins | sample MGYA00345648_ERZ802821 | MGnify/ENA primary metagenome ERZ802821 (study PRJEB30503, sample SAMEA104212357) | marine metagenome | biome: Westerlies Biome; feature: [SRF] surface water layer (ENVO:00010504) within the epipelagic zone...; material: water... | reverse complement strand
TGATGATAGTTTCTGAAAAAGGAACAATGGGTGTTGGTTCGTCAAGGATGTCAGGTGTCAATAATGTTGCTTTGTGGACAGGTGTTCAAGCTAGTCCATATGTGCCATTTGTAAATATTGCTCCGATAGTTGCAGGAACGAATGGCATTTCACCAATTTTCTTAACAACAGTGGGTGTTACTGGAGGAATAGGAGTTGATCTTAAAAATTGGACTAAAAAACTAGATTCAGATGGAAATCCAATAATTAATAATGACGATAATCCAGTACTTGAACAAAGATATAGTGTTGATACTGGAACAGTATTAACAATTAATACAAAAAAACAAAAACTATATGACGAAACAGGAGATAATGAGCTTGTAGACATGTCTTCTTCTTTTTCACCACAAAAACTCGAGTTTATGAAAGCTGGTGGTTCATACGCTATAGTTTTTGGAAAAAAACTTCAGAGTTTTGCCTGTAAAGCCTTAAATATAGAATTGAAATCTGCATTTGCACCTTCAAAACAGGTCTATAATCCCGGTCAAGGGTTTACTGCTGTAGAAAAAATATTTAACGCAAACGCTGTAGGTGTTGAAGATGGAATTCAATTACATGCAGGTTCTGATGTGCGAGTAAAAGTAAACATTGTTGGTTCTCAAGACACTACCGGATTAATGACTTCACAAGAATTGGAGGCTATGGCTGCAACTATAATTTCTCCAAATGTTGACGGAGCTTATCAATCAGGATGTCATACTGCTTCTGTATGGGATTTTAAAGCCCAAGAAAACACACCTCGACTAATGAAATTCATGCAAAAATTTGGACTCATCACTGCTCGTGACCCAAAAGAAGGTTATCACTCGATGACAGATGTCATCCATAAAGTCCTAAATGACATAACTGTTGATGATTGGTCAATTATAATTGGTGGTGATTCTCATACTAGAATGTCAAAAGGAGTGGCTTTTGGTGCAGATTCAGGAACAGTTGCACTTGCCTTGGCAACTGGAGAAGCAACTATGCCAATACCTGAGTCTGTTAAGGTAACTTTTAAAGGTAAAATGAGTGACCATATGGATTTTCGTGATGTAGTCCATGCAACACAAGCACAGATGCTTAAACAATTTGGTGATAATGTATTTCAAGGAAAAATTATAGAAGTACATCTTGGGACTCTTCTTGCGGATCAAGCCTTTACTTTTACAGATTGGACAGCTGAAATGAAGGCCAAAGCATCCATCTGTATTTCTGAAGATGTTACAATTATTAAATCATTAAAGATTGCTAGAGATAGGATACAGGTAATGGTTGATAAAGGTATGGAGAATAAAGATAAAATGCTCCATAGATTAATTAATATTGCAGAAAAAAGAATATCAGAAATTAAATCTGGGAAAAAACCTGCATTAAGACCTGACGCAAACGCAAAATATTCATCTGAGGTTGTCGTTGATCTTAGCTTGATAGACGAGCCTATGATTGCTGATCCAGATGTAAATAATCATGATGTCTCTAAAAGATATACACATGACACTATTAGACCAATCTCATTTTATAATGCAGAAAAAAAAGTAGATCTCGGTTTTGTAGGATCATGTATGGTTCACAAAGGAGATGTAAAAATTGTTGCTCAAATGCTTCGGAACCTTGAAAATTCCACCGGTCAAGTAGAGTTTAAGGCTCCTTTAGTAGTTGCAGCTCCTACATATAATATAATTGATGAACTTAAAGAAGAAGGTGATTGGAGTATTTTACAAAAATATTCAGGCTTTGAATTTGATGATAAAAGTCCAAAGGAAACTGCTCGTTTAGAATATGAAAATATTCTTTATTTAGAAAGGCCTGGTTGTAATCTTTGTATGGGAAATCAAGAAAAAGCAGCTAAAGGAGATACAGTTTTGGCTACTTCAACAAGATTGTTCCAAGGCAGGGTAGTAGAAGACACTGAAGAAAAAAAAGGTGAATCATTACTTGCTTCTACCCCAGTTGTAGTTCTTTCTGCAATATTAGGAAGAACACCAACAATAGAAGAGTATAAAATTGCCGTGGAAGGAATTGATCTAACTAAATTTGCGCCACCGGTGGAAAAAAATCAGAATACCTTATCAGCACATTTTTAATTTAATTGAAAAAATTAGAGCTAACTCATAAGTTACATTACAAAATAACTTGATTGGTCAGTAGTTGAAAATCAAAAATAAAATTTATACCTTATTAATTTTATTAGGCTTTTTATTTTTTAGTTTTGAAAATGTTTTCGCAAATGTAGACAATAAAGATAATATAACTTTTATTCTTAATACAGACGATTTTGAAACCATACCCTCAAAACATTTAGAATTTGTTGAAGGCTTTGATCAAAACACTCCTTTTGAAAAATTATTTAAATTAGACTGGAAAAAAAAATTACAGAATGATCAATCATTCGTTGATGGTTATTGGGTTCGATTTAGTGTTCAAAATAATACGAATACGAAAAATATTGGAGTCACTTTCAATTATAATAACGAAAAGAAAGTTTTTAGTTTAAATAATAAGACAGTTATAGAGTATCCATATTGGAATGAAAAACATGATAGATGGATTGATGATGGAAGAGTTAGAGCAAGTTATAAAGTCATAATGAATCCTAATGAAACTACCCAAGTTTATAGTTTTTTTAGAAAAAAACCATTTGACCGTTATATGGGTAGAGATAGTCTTCACCGAATGACTATTAGCTCATGGGAAAATATTAGTACTCATCAATTTGTAAAAATTGCCGCAAACTTAGCAACTTTTGCAATAGCTATAACTTTTGCTATTTATTATTTATTTATTTTTTTAGTCTCGAAAGGTAACTATTTGTGGTTGTCATTAAGCCTTTTTCAAATCTCTTTTCTGTCCATTACAAATTTAGTTATTGGCAGAATTATTGGGATAAATTCCTGGTTTTATGCAAGTGAATTTTCTTTGGCTTCAATATCCCTATTATTTTTACTATTACTTCAATTTTTTAGACAATCGCTTAATTTAAAAGTAAATTATCCAGTTTTTAATAAAATTTTTGTTTCAACTATAATTTTTTATATTGTTATGATTTTTTTAAATTTATATACATCTTTATCTTGGCCGAGCATAATGTATTTGGATTTAAATTTGTATCCACCTGACATGAATGGACCAGGCTTAGTTAAAGTAAAATATTTATTTGCCCCTTTCACATTTTTATTACTAACTTCTGCTGTTATATCATTCTTACTTTGGAAAAAAGGAAGCTCCTACGCCAAATATTTATGTATATCCTTCGCGTTACCTTTTTTATCGGCACCAATTTCGGGTTTGGCATATTTATTTTATGATTTTAATTGGATTACTTGGTTAATCATAAATTCTGCAGTAGGAATTTTATTCCTTGGTATGTTTATTACTTTTGGATTTGCTGTTGCTCAGCAATTAAATGATATGAAGTTGTTAGCTCTTCAACAACAAGTAAAATTAACAGAAGCTTACCAAAGATTTGTACCACAGCAATTACTCAAAAACCTTGGTAAAGATAGTATATTAGATGTCTCATTAGGAGACCAAGTGAATGTTGAAATGAGTATATTATTTTCTGATATAAGATCTTTTACTTCGATATCAGAAAAAATGACTCCAAAAGAAAATTTTTCATTTTTGAACTCATATTTAAATCAAATGAGTCCAATAATTAGAGAAAATAAAGGTTATATAGATAAATTTATGGGTGACGGTGTTATGGCATTGTTTAAAAGTTCAGCAAATGACTCTATTAAGGCAGCCATAGGAATGCAGAGATACTTGAAGCAATATAATTCTAACTCTTTTAAAAATAAAACACACAAAATTAATATAGGTATTGGGATCAATACTGGAGAAATGATGTTAGGAACATTAGGTGATGTGAATAGAATGGAGGGATCAGTAATTAGTGATGCTGTAAATTTAGCGTCTAGACTTGAGGGGTTAACCAAAATTTACAAAGTAGGTATTATTATTTCTGAAGAAACTTACAACAATATTAATAAAGATTTATTTAACACAAGATTTATAGATGTTGTGGCCGTTAAAGGAAAAGACAAACCTGTTAAAATATTTGAAATTTTTGATTCAGATTTAGACAAATTAAAACATTTAAAAATTGATACTTTAGAGGATTTCAAAGAGGCAGTTAGTGATTACTTTCAAAAAAACTTTAAAAAAGCATTAAAATTATTTTTAAAAATTAATAAAATTAATCCACATGATAAGGTGACAGAAATTTATATCAATCGATGTCAAAAAATAATTAAAGGGGGGATGCCTCTCGACCTATGGGACGGAATCAACCGTTTAGATCAAAAATAATTAGTTGGAAAAATCTTGAAGAAATTAATTAATTTTAAAAATAAATTCATATTAATTTTATACGTAATACTAATAAGTTTTCAACTTTCTAGTTGTGATCAGTTTGGATCAATTCCAAAAGATAATGATTATTTAAGAATGAAAAAATCTCCTAACTACAATATTCCAAAAGATAAGTTCTTAAACCAGAATTCTGAAATTATTGAAGAAATGAAAAAAAATAGTGGGTTTTGGGCAAACCCAAGAAAAAACATGGCTAATAATTTTTTCTTTAATTCTAATATTACAAAGCCAGAGACACTTTTGCCAGAAGATAAAAATTCTTTAAATGAAAATTTTATAAAAAGTAAGAATAATATCAAATTCGCCTGGTTAGGTCATTCAAGTATCTTAATGTCTATAAATAATAAAATTATTTTAATTGATCCTGTGTTTTCGTCATCAGCTTCCCCATTCAGTTGGCTAATAAAAAGATATCAGCCACCTGTTTTTAAAATGAAGGAATTACCAAAAATTGATTTCATATTAATTTCACACGATCATTATGATCACTTAGATATGAATACGATAAAGTTCTTTAATAAAAATAAAGATGTCTCATTTGTTGTGCCTTTAGGTGTTGGATCACATTTAAAAAAATGGGGTGTTTCAAGTTCTAGGATTACAGAAATGGATTGGTGGGAAAATAAAGTAATTAAAGATATAAATTTCATTTGTACTCCTGCACAACACTTTTCTGGAAGAAAAGGTTTTGTAGAAACACAAAAATCTCTTTGGGCATCTTGGGTTGTTAAGTCAGGAAAAAGAAGTTTTTATTTTAGTGGTGATTCAGGATATTCCAAACATTATAAAGAGATTGGCAAAAAATATGGTCCATTGGAACTAGTTTTCATGGATAGCGGACAATATAATACTCGTTGGAGGTCGGTCCATAATATGCCAGATGAAGTAATAAAGGGCTTTATAGATGTTAAGGGAGAAAATCTCATACCCATTCATTGGGGAATGTTTACTCTTGCGATGCATAATTGGTTTGATCCTCCAGTTGAAATTGAAAAAAGAGCTAAAGAACAAAACATATCTTTAATAACCCCAATTATAGGTCAAGTGATAGATATGGAAAATTTGATTGTTTCTGAAAGTTGGTGGGAAAAACTAATAGATTTAGTGAAATAGCAATTTAGAAAATTGAAATAAAGCGAGTTAAAAATGAAAATACAAAATTTAGAGGAATTAGATACACCATGCTTGATTTTAGATAAATCTCTTCTAGAAAAAAATTGTTTTAAAGCAAGAAAGAAATGTCTTGAATTAAATACTATTTTAAGACCTCATGTAAAAACACCAAAAAGCATTGAAATTGCAAAAATAGCACTTGATAATCAGGAAGGACCTATAACAGTTTCAACTCTTAACGAAGCGGAATATTTTGCCAGTGCGGGTTTTAAAGATATTTTATATGCTGTTTGCATCATTCCTAAAAAACTAAAAAGATTAAATTTCATTCAACAAAAATATAGTTGTATTATTCGTATAGTTATAGACTCAACTTATGTTGCCCAAGAAATTCTAAAGTACAGTAAATTGCATAATGCTAATTTTGAAATTCTTATAGAAATTGACTGCGGAGAGGGAAGAAGTGGTTTAGATTATCAAGACGAAATGATTAGAGAAATATCTAGAGTTTTTGAACCAAATCACAAGACAAAGTTGTTAGGTGTTTTAACTCACGCTGGACATAGTTATTCTACCAAAGACAAAAATGAAATTATTTCAATTAGTAATATTGAACGCAAAGAGGCTATGGCCTCTTTAAAAAAATTGTTAAATTTTGAGAATAAGTCTCAAATAATTAGTATAGGGTCTACACCAACAATGTTTTTGGCTTCAAACCTTGATGGTATTTCTGAAGTTAGGGCAGGTATTTATATGTTCTGGGATTTAGCACAAGCTTCTAGAGGAATTTGTAAAATAGAAGACATTGCAGTAACTGTATTAGCAAGTGTCATAGGCCATAATCATCAAAGAAAAAGAATAATTATTGATGCAGGATCATTAGCATTGTCAAAAGATATAAGTGCAAATAAATTCATGCCAGAAGCAGGTTATGGTTTAATTTGTAATCCACATACAGCAATACCTTTTGAAGGTCTTAATATTTCAGAAGTACATCAAGAACATGGATCTATTAAGATAAAAAGCACAGATTGGTTTGATAAGTTACCTATAGGAAGTCTAGTTCGAATATTACCAAACCATGCATGTTTAACTTGTGCTGCTTATGAAAATTACAATGTTTTAGAAAATGGTAGTATTATAGACAATTGGTCAAGAACTAATGGTTGGTAATTATAATTCAGATTTAAATAAGAGTTTAAATGCTTTTTATTTATATAAAGTATTATTATATAAATATAACTAATATCTAACTTATTAAAAATTTGTGAGAAATAAATATGTCGATTTGGGGAAGTTTATTAGGTGGTGTTATTGGCTTTTCTTTTGGAGGTCCGTTTGGAGCTTTATTGGGGTCTTTTTTAGGTGGAAAAATTTCAAGATTAAGCTCTACTAAAAATCTTGGTAAACAACAAAATTCTCAAGAAATTTTTGCACTTTCACTCATAGTTCTCTCAGCGAAGCTTAGTAAGGCTGATGGACAGGTTAGTAAAGAAGAGTTGATTGCTGTTAAGGATAAGTTGCAAATTCCGGATAGTGAAATTGATCAAGTGGCTAAAATTTTTAATAAGGCAAAAGACGAAAGTACTGGTTATGAACCATATGCAAAACAAATTGGTGAGATTTTTCGAGGTAATATTAATGTTTTAGAAGAGGTTGTAAATATTCTATTTTATATCGCCGAGTCAGATGGTCATGTAAGTAATGAAGAAGAGTCAATGATTGCGAATATTGCTTATATCTTTGGTTTAACGCAAAAACAGTATGAAAGTATCAAAGAATCTAGAAAGTCATCCGATAAACTTAATCCTTATATTGTATTAGAAAGTCAACCAACTGATGATCTTCAAACAATTAGAAAAAAATATATAAAACTATCTAAAGAACATCATCCTGATTTATTAATTAGTAAAGGTGTGCCCATAGAAGTTATTAATGAAAGTAAGAATAAAATGAGGGCTATCAATGCTGCCTGGGATCAAGTACAAAAGCTTAAAAATAACTGAAGATTTAACAATTGATTTAGACTTTATTTCACTCCATTTAAATCAAATTCATTTAAAAAGAAATTTTTCATATCATTTTTGTACCACTTTTCATAATCCCAAGGTTCTTCTGATATCATGTTTTTAGTGGGCATATAGATTTGTGCATCATGATGAATTTGATCAACATTAACTTTTACAAATTGCCTAAAGTAATTTCTTCCCTCAAATCTATCCAATTTTTTTAATTCTTCAAAAGTTATATTATTAATGAGCAAGCCTTTAACAACGTCAACTTGATTATTTGTATATTTTATAAGAGGATAATTTGCATTTTTAACTCTAAAGACTTTATGCTTTAACAAATAACCTAATGAGATGTTGTGATTATCACTACTTTCTCCAATTACAGCTTTTCGAACTTCTAGAGATCTAAGTGTTCCATAAAAGAATAAAGAATAATTAATTTGGTATTTAGTTAAAGATTTTTTGATTTTTTTTTCATATGAAAAACAATTATTGTTATTATTAAATTTTTGAAAATATTCGTCAGTTTTTCCATCTATTTCGTGGTTAAGGTAATCAACACAACTTTTGATGTAATTGTTTATTAAAGTTGAGATATCATGACTATAGTTTTTTACATCAAATAAATTTGTTATTGAAATTAAATGCTTTAACTCGTCAATATTAAAATCTCGTAGGACAAAGCTTAATTGTAAATATGTGTCTTCAAATCTAAAGTCATGCGGAAATTCCTCATTCCATAAATCAGTATCAAGTTTCCAGTTTTGCTTAAGATTATCTTTTAAAACCGCCAACTTTAAGGATTTAATGTCATCATTAATATTTAAAGTTTCATCCATTGTTTTTAATTATATTCAAATTTTTTATTTACAAACTAGATTTCATTTTTAACATATTGCTGTATGAAGATTAAACAAAAATATATTTAAAAATAAGAGATATATATGTTTACAAAGAAACTTGGAAAATCAATTGGTATTGAGATTACAGGTTTAGATACAAAAGTAGATCTAAGTAAAAAAATAAAGAGTAAAATTTCTGATCTTTTGTCAGAATTTTCAGTAGTTGTAATTAGAAATCAAAATATAACAAACGATGAGCATATTAAATTTAGTCAGTACTTTGGTACTTTAGAAACAACTAAAGCTGGCACTGATGGCTCAGGTTCAAAATTAATAATACTTCGAAACTTTGATGAAGATGGAAACATTGTTCCTGCTACTGATAGGCAAAGATTAAATAATTTAGCTAATCAAGAGTGGCATAGTGATAGTTCTTTCAAAGTTATTCCTTCAAAAATGTCAATTCTTTCTGCCAAAATGATACCGTCTAAAGGTGGTAATACCGAGTTCTTATCAATGAGAGCGGTTTATAGTTCATTACCTGAAAAATTAAAATTAATAATTGAAGATAAAGTTTGTTGGCACGACTATTCTCATGGAAGATCAAAAATAGATCCAAATTTAGTTACCCCTGAAGAAAAAAAAGCACTCCCTCCTGTTAAACAAAAGTTAGTATTAAATAATGATAAGCACGGAAAATCTCTTTACCTAGGCGCACATTGTAGTTCTGTCGAAGGTATGCCAAAACCTGAAAGTAAAAAGCTTTTTAGAGAGATTTATCAATATGTTGATAATGAAAGCTTTGTTTATTCTCATTCTTGGAAACCATATGATTTAATAATGTGGGACAACAGAGCTGTTTTACATAGAGCAACGCCAATAAAAGGGAAAATAGAAAAAAGATTAATGGTAAGAACAACCATTGCTGGTGAAACGTCAACTTTAAATCATTAAACAGATTTGAGATATTAATATGGAAAAATTTGACTATATAATAGTTGGCTCAGGATCTTCAGGTTCGGTCGTTGCAAATAGACTATCTGAAATTAATAATATAAATATATGTGTTCTTGAAGCTGGGGGTAGTAACCAACATCCATTTATAAAAATGCCAGCTGGTTTTATTAAAACAATCAATGATAAAAGATTTAATTGGTGTTTTAAAACTGAAAGTAACGAAAACGTTAATAATAGAGAAATATTGTTTCCAAGAGGAAAAGGTTTTGGAGGCTCAAGTTCTATTAACGGACATTTGTACGTTAGAGGACAACCAGATGATTATAATCAATGGGCACAGCTTGGAAACCTTGGTTGGTCTTATGATGATGTTTTACCATATTTCAAAAAGTCAGAATTTAAAGAAAATGGAGATGAGAGGTATAGGGGTAAAAACGGTCCTTTGTTTGTTTCAGATGTTGTTGAAAAACATCCTATTTGTGAGGAATTCGTTTCTGGTTCTAAAGAGTTGGGAATATCAGTTCAAGAAGACTATAATTCAGGTGAACAAGAAGGAATCTTTTATTATCAAAGAACTATTAAAAATGGGATGAGGTATAGTGCTTATGACGCTTTTCTAAAAACTGCACTTAAAAGAAAAAATGTAAAAATAAAAAAAAATACACTTGTCTTAAAAATTATATTCAATGATCAAAAAGCTGTTGGATTAGTTTATGAGAAAAATAATAAGATATTTGAAATTTTTGCTAATAAGGAAATTATTTTATGTGCTGGGGCAATTGGTTCACCTCATTTGCTTCAAGTGTCTGGAATAGGTGATGGAGAATACTTGAAATCAATAGGAATTGATCCTTTATATGAAATTAAAAATGTGGGTGAAGGTTTGCAAGACCATTATGCGGTAAGAGTTGCAAACAAAATTAATTTACCAATTTCCCTTAATGAAAAGGCTCGAGGCTATAAATTATTTTTAGAAATTATGAAATGGTTTTTTTTGAAAAAAGGTCTGATATCTTACAGTCCAGCGCATGTTGGAGCTTTTTTAAAATCATCATCTGAAATAGATTTTCCTGATTTACAATTTGTTTTTACACCAGCGTCATATACTGAAGGTATGATTGGCAAATTACAAGAAGTGCCTGGAATAACTTGTGGTGTTTGGCAGTCTAGGCCATTGAGTAGAGGATATGTGAGAGCTTTATCTCAAAACATTGAAGATGCTCCAATTATTCAACCTAATTATCTAAAAGAAAAAATAGATCAAGATGTATTGGTATCAGGTTTTAAAATGTGTAGAGCGCTTCTTAAAACTTCAAATATAGATAAAATTTCTATTGGGGAGACACTTCCAGGTG
>ERZ802821.1890-NODE-1890-length-10684-cov-8.84034_pt1 | contig 10684 bp, 27 predicted proteins | sample MGYA00345648_ERZ802821 | MGnify/ENA primary metagenome ERZ802821 (study PRJEB30503, sample SAMEA104212357) | marine metagenome | biome: Westerlies Biome; feature: [SRF] surface water layer (ENVO:00010504) within the epipelagic zone...; material: water... | reverse complement strand
AACTAATGATAATGGTTGGAATGGTTCCTCTAGCACCTTCATCTATGCAGCATGGGCAGAAGCACCAGTATCTAACTTGTATGGTGGACAGTCTAACGCAAGGTAAGACACTCCACAAACTGTCCACAACCCCTCTAGGAGACCTTGACAGGTCTCTTTTTTTTGTCTATAATAGGTTTGTTGCTTTTGAGATGAGGTTCTATGAGCCCTATGAAGACTAAATTTGTCACTGTGAAACCCATCAGTTCTAAAGCAAAGAATCGTTTTGCTAACTTGATGGATCAACTACATTCATGTAAGATTGAGCAAGAAGACCAAGAGAAAATGTTTCTTGCTTCTATATCTGGAAGGTATCACTTCTGGATGTCCAAAGAAAATGATTCAAACTGGAGCATCATCAAATGACTATTTCATATGACAAGACATGGGAGGTAATGAATTCCCTAGAGGAATCATTCAATCGTATTCAAACACTAGAGCAAATGGTTGATGATTTGATGGAAGCAGTCAACAACAATGATCAAAATTCTATTCTTGAGTTGGCACATGCTATGACTGCATTTTTTCCTGTCTATCTTCGTCAGTATGAGACAGCATCACGTCGTGCATGGAACAATACAGTTATTGAAGTTGCAAAAATTGACAACCCTTACAAATCTACAAATGGAACTAACATAAATTATGATGAGGTGGTAAAATATCTTGAATCTGACACATCACTACCCTATGTCCCTTCCAAAGAATACAAAACTGAAGATTGAGGAACTTGAATCAATGCGTAAAGCAGTTGAGGACTCAGGTATTCGTGCCATTCATCCTGATAAAATGGAAGAATGGGCAGAACACCTTGTCAGAAAACTCAAAAAATAGTATAATAGAGGAGTAATCTAAGGAGACAATGAAGTATCTCTACTTAATTGATCATTTTGTTCCATTTCCTTCATCTGAATATGGTGGACAGTGGACTGTAATTGCAGATAATGATGAACAATGCTTTGACATTGTTGTCTGTGAGGATGAGGAACTAAATATAGGATGTTATGGAAAATTGAGAGAGAACATCTCCAGGGCTAACAAATTTGTCTTGCAAGATGAAGAAAATAGTAGAGTAGTATCGTCCTTTTTAACCTAAAAACATGTCTCAACCTAGACAGAAAGATCCTTCAGATCCTCTTTATGATGCCAATGACAAGTACAATGAGTACAAAGTAGATTTTCATGCAAATGAAAAACATTCAGAAGATGAATGGGATTCAACACATGATGGTAAGATTGCTGATTGGCATAATCGTCATCAGGATAAAGTGTTAGATAAATTTTGTGATGATCATCCAGGAGCACCACAATGCAAAGTGTTTGATGACTGATAAACAAAAAGCAGCACTTGGTCTTATGATTGAAAGTGTTCTTAAACCTGATAATAGACTCAGGAGTTGCGCTCACAACCAGGAGTGCTATAATGAATTGATGGATTGGCGTCAAAAGATGCTAGACTTACTTCAAAATTATGAAAATGATGGAACTCCCACACAATCCTCCTGAAGGATTTGAATATTGGACTGATCAATTCAATACCAAATTTACCAGGATATGGATAAAAAATGTAACAAGAGAGTTCATTTATAGTGATAAACCTCATCCAAGTAGTGTATGGGGTTTCTTTAATGAAAAGACAGGTAAGTATCATTCACCCATCAATTCTAAAAAACCAGGGAAGGTTGTAGATATTACATTGACTTCCCCTTATTCTGCTATGACACTTAATTTAAATCCATTAATGGCAGCGTTCTATGAATAACATGGACTCAAGTAAGATAACTCTTAGTACACCATCAAAAGCATTTGCATTTGAGAAGTGTTCAAGAGATATTGATAATTGTAATGATCCAAAAATATTGAAAGAAGCACTTAGATGTTATATAAAATTATATTTGAAGCAGCAAGAAACACTTAAATCAGTAGGTCCTATGCCATAGATAAATGAAATCTTATCAACCTCAATTAAATGACTATGTGGTATGGAACAGAAAGAATGGTTATACTGATGAGGGATGGGTATATTTTGTTGATGATAATTATATCACAATTGAAGTTGGTGTGAAAGATATACAACATTGTGAATATACAAAAAATAGTAAACATTGTAAACAACATATCCTAGTGTTGTGTCACAATTGGTATTGGAGTGAGTTACAATTTCTAAGGAAAAGGAAGTCAAAGTATGACGTATGAATTAATTAAAGAGTCTGATCCAATGTATTTTACCTGTACATCAGATGAATCATATGATAGACATACATACAAATTGGTTGATAATGATAAGAAATCTGTCATTTTTGACAGTTATGAGCATCTTAGACTATACTGGTTTGAGAATGTAAGGAACTGGAAAAATTGCTCAGTTCATGTACTTGATAAAAAGAAAGGATTCTAATGAAAAAATTATTGTCAGCAATGGCATCCATTGCATTGATGTCTGCCCCTGTAATGGCAGAACCTGTTAAAGAATACTACACAATGGATTCTATGGGGTGTATGTTACTCCAAGAATGCACTGATGATGTAGTGGAGGTATTCTCATTACTTGATATCTCCTCACAATATGATGACACTAATAAATTTACACCAGTGTCTAATGAGTTTAATAATATGCTCATGTCACTCAATCAGGTTGGTGTAAGAGTATATCTTGCAGATGAAAAGTATTTCCCTGTTGGACATCGTGGTGTCTATCACACAGTAAGTAATAATTTCTTCCTGAATAGGACATTCATGAATCGTCCTGGTACATTAATGAGTGTGATGCGTCATGAAGGATGGCACGCAGCACAAGATTGTATGGCAGGAACTATTAAAAACAATCACATTGCTATTATTAAACCTGAAGAAGATGTGCCACCACTATGGCGTGAGATTGTAGAGAAAACTTACCCTAAGTCTGCTGTACCTTGGGAAGCAGAAGCAACATGGGCAGGTAAAACTGAAGGGATGACATTAAGTGCTCTTCAGGCATGTTCTACAGGACATATGTGGGAAATTTACCAACCAACACCATTAACAGAGGAGTGGTTAATTGAAAAGGGGTTTATAAATAAACACTAGATATGGACAACTATTAAAGTGTCCACATACTCTTGACCAATTACATTTTATGATTTATTATTAAGAAGTAGTTCAGGAGTCTCTACCATGCCTTCCTTCACTCTGGCACAGAAACAACGTTATCGTATTACACTTGATCTTAATGTTCTTGGTGATTTCAATCCTCATGAGATTGATTGGCAGAAACTTCTTGATATTCAGGGAACTGAATCTCTTGATACTTATGTGGAGGACTTGAGCACTCCTGTTGAATGGCACTAATTTAGTCAAGCAAGTCATGTGTGGTCTAAATAAAACATAGAGTTAAGATCACACATGGCATTTTATATTAAGAAACCACAGATCCTTAATAGTTCCAAGGATGTTTTCTATAAAGGTAATCAGCATTGGTCTGATGATTTAAGTCAGAAGAAAGACTATGCTGATGCTGATGCTGCAAATGCAGAGATGGTTAATCCTGATGGTAAGAATGGAGGATGGACAGGCGCACAGGTACTGTCAGAATGAAAACTTTTAACAACTTTTGTCAGGAAGCATATGATCCTGAGATACAAAAAAGATCTCAGATCAAGACAATGGGTGTAGGTGGTAGAGTTCGCCCTGATAGAAAGAAAACTGAACCAGAAAAACGTAGAATGAAGGCAGCAGGTGGGGGCAAAATGGTTCCTGCTAAGGATTATAAACCAAGAAAAGATATTGGACAGCAGAGACAAGCATCAGATAAGACTCAACAACCTACTAAAGAAAGAGGTAGTGCAGAAGTAAAACAATCTTATGCTGATAAAGCAAAAGCAGAGAGAAAGAAAGCAGCACAGGCAAGGATAGCAGCAAGAAAATCTGGTGGAGAGGTGAAGAAGGACACCACATCTGCCAAGGATAAGGAAAAAACTGCATCAAAGTTGCTTACAAAAAAGACAACTAAAACTACCTCACCTGATTATAAACCAGCAAAAGCGTCTGGTATGACACGTGCTGAGAGAATGAAGCAGCAACGTAAAGGTGAAACAATGCTGCGTGGTATCATGAAAGACCAGGAAACTTCCAAATATAAGAAGGAAACTGGTACTAATCCTGATGCCAAAGGTAGAACTAAGATCATGGGTAGAGTGCATAAAAGAATGTCAGAATCTGCAAGTGATCCTGAACATTACACTACCTATGGTTCTGGTTCTTCACCATCATCAGGCACACAAGGTGGAACAACAGCATCATTTAAGAAAAGACCTAGCACTGGATTGGGTAATGCTGCTAAGAATGCCTTCCAAAGTGTAAAGAATGCTGGTAAGAATGCATTATCTAAACAGAAACCTAAGGATACAACTTATAGAGGTGATGGTGTAGGTAGAAAAGAAAGAGTGCGTGATAAAGTTGCATCTATTGTGAAAAAGACAGCACAAAAGAGATTGGCAGGAGCACCAAGTAGACCACAGTTAGGTACAGCAAGGAGACCTGATTTAGTTAAAGGATCTAAACCAAAACCACAAATAAGTGGTGGTCCACAGAGAAAACAAATCAGTGGCAGTCCACAGAGAAAACAAATCAGTAGTGGACCCAATAGACCTGCACTGCCTGCATCAAATGCACCTAGAATGGCACCTGCTCAATCACAGAAAAGAAAGGAACTTGTTAGTAGATAAAGTTAGTAACCTCTAAAGTGGACCTATAGTGTAAGCACACAGTTCACATGCAACTCACTTCTAAAGATGGAAACATGGTTGTAGATTTCTATCCACAAGGTACAACTAAGAAACGTTATACCAAGTGTGTGACATTTGCTAATGAGGTAAAGTCTTATTCTACCATTGTTGCAATAGAGTTAAAGTATGAGGTTCGTAATCGCATTGAACTTGGTTATGAAGTAACTGACTTCAATACTGAGGAGTGTGAGAACTACAGACCAATGATGTGCTGATAGATTATTAGTAACCCCTAAACTGGACCTATAGTGTATGAAGCAACCTATTTCACTCACTGAAACCCAATATGAGACCATCCTGGAATCATTAGAATCAACACTCAAAGTTCTACAAAATGTAGACTATGATTGTGATAGTATGCTGTCTAAAAATGTAGAGAAAACAGCACCTTATGCTGTTGGATTCTCTAGGTCAGCAGTCAATGAACTCATTTCTACACTCAAAGCAATTCAATCTCTTTCCTGATTATGAACAACTCATCACAAGTCCTGCGTGAACTGCAATCACTTCGCCTTGATTGGAGGACTCAAAACTTCACCTTTACAAAAGAACAGCAAGCACGCTATACTGAACTACAAGATCTTCGCAGGGCATTTGTTTCATATTGGAAGGAGAATGGCATGGTATGGGTTGGTCCATCAAATGCTGGTAAAAGTAAAGTTATTGGAGAATCTGCTGCCTAATTATGTCTTACACTTGCACTGGTTATTGGAGGGACTCACGTGGAGTTCGCCACAACTTTGAGGTTGAATCCAACAGGACTGAGCGTCGCTTTATCAAGGAACTTGTTGAAGCAAGGTATCCTACTGACAAAGTGACTGTAAACTTTGTAAGACCTAACTTTTAATTATTAAAGTTAGTTACCTCTAAACTGGACCTATATTACAGAGACACACATTGATGATCACCCTTCGTCCTCATCAGCAGACAGCAATCAACACCCTTCGCACACATTCTTTGGGTCAGTGCATCTTCCCCACAGGTGGTGGTAAGACATTGGTTCAAATCAAGGATGCTATGTGGCGCTTTGAGGTGAAACAACCCAGAACCATTGTTGTTGTGGCACCTAGATTGTTGCTTGCTAATCAACTTTGCTCTGACTTTCTTGAGCATGTTGATAATGCAAATGTGCTGCATGTTCACAGTGGTGATACCAAACATTTCAAGACTACCAAGGCAGACAGAATCAATCTGTTTGTGTCTATGTGTCACACAGTGCGTGAGCATGTTATCATCTTCACCACATATCACTCCCTGCATCGCATTGTAGAGTCTGGTATTGACATTGACACAATATACTTTGATGAGGCACATAACAGTGTTCAGCGTCACTTCTTCAAGTCCACTGATGTATTGTCTAAGAAGGCAGATCGTGCTTTCTTCTTCACTGCTACACGCAAAACATCTGCTGTAACAAACAAACCAGGCATGAACTGGGTTGATACTTATGGTGAGGTAATTGCCAGGGTTTCTGCACCTGAACTTGTGGATGGTGGTTACATCTTGCCACCACAAGTGAAGGTCATTGATATGGATAAGCACCCTGTAAAAGCATGTACTCCATTGATTGATGCACAGAATGTATTGACCTCTATTGATGACATGGGTCTCAAAAAGATCCTTGTATGTGTCAAGACTACCAAACAGTTGACAACATTGTTTCAGACAGACTTTGCATATCAACTCACTGAGAGGGGTTATTCTTACCTTTATATCACTGCCAAGACTGGTGCAGTTATTGATGGTAAGAAAGTCAATAGAGATGTATTCTTCAACACACTGAACAAGTGGGGCAAAGATCCTGACAAAAAGTTTATTGTCTTGCATCGCTCTATTTTGTCTGAGGGTATCAATGTGAGTGAGTTGGAAGGTGTTGTTTTCATGAGGAACATGGATGCCATTGAAATGACACAAACCATTGGTAGGGTTATCAGGATTGGGCAGAAGTCTAAGACCTATGGTATGCTTTGTGTACCTGTTTATTCCAATGTTGGTGTATCCACTCAACGCAGTTTGCAGAGGGTTGTTGACATTGTGTTTGAGCAAGGTGAGATGCTAGATTCTGTTGTCAAGAGGTAATATGATTGATTTTAATTCTTTTGAGTTGGTTAAATTTTCTAAACTTTTAGAGACAATCAGTGGGTACACTGATAATAACCTAAGATATCCTAAAGCAGGTGAATTGGTAGAAAAAGCACTTGCTGAATATAGTAATAAACAACTCCAAAGAGTTAATCTTCCTGGAATTGACCTTATCACACCTAAAGGTATATCATATGAGTCCAAAATAACTCAGTTTTCAAATAAATCTAAGACAGCAGTCCGCGGTTTGATTCTTAAGAATCGTCGTCAAGCAGGAGTTTACAAGGATAAACTTGCAGATTATTTCATCATCACTGATGTTAAAAAGGGTAAGGCATGTTGTATCCCATCTTCACATCTTTACAACATTAAAGATAATGGTGCATGTCTAACTGCTAATGCTGATCCTAAACTAACTGATTTTTTTATCACTGGTTTTAATTTATTAGAAGTAAGAGAAAAACCTAGAGATTACTTCAAAGAGTCTGATAAGTTTGACTTAAATTTTATAAAATCAATATGATTAAACAACCAACTAACAGTAACATACTACATCCTAAACCACCCAAGAATAGTTTTGTAGTGGGTAAATGGGATGATGCAGAGAACTTTTATGCTGTACTTCCCATTGGAAATATGTTAGCAGTTGTCCATCAATGTGCTATAATAAAGAAGTGCAGGAACGCACAATCAGCAAGAAACTTTATATCAAAACATCAAAAGAGAAGGAAATAAAGTTAGTTACCTCTAAACTGGACCTATAGTATGAGACCCAATCAAATGCCACAAACTCACATCAATCATCCTGAAGATGAGATTCTGACTGGCAATCTTGATGCCATTTCAGCACTCTTTTGTAAGGACAGTAAAATATCAATGAAGATGGATGGTATGTCACTAGTATGGGGCACCAATCCTGAGAATGGTAAGTTTTTTGTTTGCACCAAAGCAGCATTCAACAAGCAAAAGATTCGCCTTTGTTATGATCATGATGACCTATACAAGTTCTTTGGTCATCAAATGGCAGTGTTTGAGATCCTATCACATTGCCTGAAGTATCTGCCTAGAACAGAGAACATCTATTGGGGTGATTGGTTGGGGTTTGGTCGCACTCATGTTGTGCAACAAAACACCCTTACTTATGTTTTTGCAGAGAAACCAATGCAAAAACTTATCATTGCACCTCACACTAAAGTAACTGTGACAGGCAAGATGTGTGATGCAGTGTGTGAACCATTGGAGGAAATCTTTGATGACACATCTATTATCAAGTGGGTGCAACCTGTAGTGGATAGGATACCACCAATTGATTTAGATCAGAGTGAGGTGAACACCAGGAAGGTTCAGTTTATGACACCCTCAGAGGCATCTGTGGCAGTCAGGAACATCAATACACTTATCCGTGAGGGTAAAGAGTTGACTGACAGTGCATTGTTTGATGTGCTGGGTTGTATCTACCTTGTGAATCTGTATCAAATGGTGATTGAAATGAAGAATGATGTGATGGACAGTTTGATTGTCAATGATGCACCATTGTCCTTCATGTTTGATGACATTCAGGTTGATGGTGAGGGGTTTGTTATTGCTAACAAGTATGGCACCTATAAGTTGGTAGAGCGCCCTATGTTTGCTTATGCAAACTTCAACTCTGAAAAAGTATGGAAGAATTGATATGAAATACACCAAAGAACAACTGATTGATGCACTAGTTCATGAGTGGGAATACCTCTGCCATGATGACTATGACCCACAAGATCCAACACCAGAAGAATATCGTAAAGAGATGGAATCACTTACTGTTGAGGAACTAATTGAGGAGACTAGCACAGATGATGGATTCACATTGGAAGACTTCATGGATGTTCACAGTTAAATAAAGGAAAGATAAATGATTACTACAGAGGCAAAGAAACAGGAAGTTGTTGTACCAGAGGGTGCAATTCTAATTGATGAGGTATTCTATGTCTGGGAAACTAGGTATGGATTGTATTCAACCATGACCAAAGAAGGCAGGAATATGCTCACTGGAGGCACCAAAGATGGTGTACTTTTAATGACAAGATGGCATCTTAAGTGTGAGCAGGATGGCACATTAGAGGATCATTCTTGGGTAGTAGGTGACGCTTTTGTGAGTGGAAAGTTGTAAGTAGATTGTTAGTAACCTCTAAAGTGGACCTATAGTATAAGCATGACTCAGATGACAATCACCAAAACACAAGCACTGGAGCAATTCCGTTACAATTGGAAATGGAGCACTATGGGCACACGGACAGCAACAAATAGGATTGCAAAACGTGAAGCATGGGGTATATTCACTGATGAACTTTGTAGAGAGGGATATATCACCATGAAAAAGTATGAGTCATGGTCTAACCCTTTCTGATTCAAACAAACAATTTTTTTATTAACAACATGACAACACTTAATCTATCTAAAACTGAATTCCAAACCCAAGGTTTACTTGAGGTTGTTAACAATGAGTGGAAAGTTCTTTCACTTGAAAATGGTCGTTCTGTTTACACTCAACTTGAGTATGAAGTTGGTCGCAAATATATCAAAGTTTGGTCTTATCTTAAGGATGGTAATTTTGATGATGCAAGAATTAAGGGACGTTCTTGCTTCATGTTCATTGACAAAGAGACTGGAGCATGTTACAAACCAGCATCATTTAAAGCACCTGCAAAAGGTATTAGGTTCTGGATTGATCAACTTGTGATGTATCCTGAGATGGTAGATCCTTATGGTTCATTCCTTTATGTAAGATGAGAAGTAATCCAATGCAACAATTAAACAACCTGACAATTCGTAAAACCATGGATACAGTGGAGATCAACAAGTCTATCATGGAGTTGAACTATAAGAAGGAAAAGTTACAGAATGAAGTTGATGACATTCAAGCACAGATTAACTTCCTTGCATGTATGAGAGAGAGGCAAAGAATGGATGATGATGAGAAATCAGGGCAATCGCTATTTGATCAAATGTTTGGAGGATAATGCAGAATAGATTGTTAGTAACCTCTAAAGTGGACCTATAGTATGAGTACAGAACAAAACATGAGTATGAGATTCAAAGGCATCATGAATGATGAAAAATTCATTTCAGCAATGCAAGGTTTACAGTCATTTGTATTAGAAACAGGTGCTGATATTGACATGGCATATGATTGGGTAGCAGATCAATCTGAACCCTTTGTTGCTGATCTATTGGCATGGGATTTCTTCTATGATGTATATGCAGAGGCAATCAACTGATGACACATAAGAACCCTTATGTTCAGAACCTAATTGATATGGGTTATGATCAGCAAGATTGTGAAGTAACATCCACAATGTTTCAAAAGAAAACATTTCCTTGTGTAATCTATGGTAGACAGTTTGATACTGAGGAACAGTATAATGCTGAGTTACATGAATACATGAATGGACTTTGATTAACACTATGCCAACTGATTTTCCAATTTACAAGAAGAAACTTCCACAAGTATGGTTGGAGGATGATCACTTTATCATTGAATCATCTTCATTCAGATATGTAATCAAGGATGACTTAAAACTGTTGTTTAAGTTATGCAGAAGATTTAAAACTGATGCCATCAACCAAACTTACTAAATCATCATGAATTACACACTCAAACAACTTCAGGACAGAGTATCAAGTATGATCAAAGAACAGGGAGAAGATGCAGAATGTGGCGCATGGATTTTTACCAAGAATGATTGTCATTTGAAGGACGAAGATGGCAACGTTGATTATGGTAATAACGTAGAAGATCCTGCACTGATTGCACGTATCTTTGATGA
>ERZ802821.1880-NODE-1880-length-10736-cov-7.2085_pt1 | contig 10736 bp, 3 predicted proteins | sample MGYA00345648_ERZ802821 | MGnify/ENA primary metagenome ERZ802821 (study PRJEB30503, sample SAMEA104212357) | marine metagenome | biome: Westerlies Biome; feature: [SRF] surface water layer (ENVO:00010504) within the epipelagic zone...; material: water... | reverse complement strand
CTTTGATGTCGCTATCGTGCCCTACCGCAACCTTGAATCGATTTGTTGAAACCGACCTGCCGTCTACATCTGTTACCAGCTTTGATTGAGATGAGAAATCAGACATCGCAATTTTCTTTGTTGTTCCGTCGGTTTGAGCGATAACCAAAAAGTCCCCACCGTTTAATTGGGATGCATTGTTTAAATTTCTAATTGTTTTGTTTGGCATAATAAATAATACACCTAAAACATTTTAAAATAAATTTTTTTTTAATTTATTTGTTCGTGTATATAATAGCATGTCTAAAAACTTTATAGCCCTGTTTAATAAGATCCAGCAGTTTAGGGATTTTGTTGATCCTGATAACGATGCGGCATTTGATAATTTAGGTAATCTAAGCCGTGGAACTCTGGAGGGTGGATCATTTTCCCTTAATAGGGCTGCAATGTTATCATCTCTTGCTAACGTTTACCCTAGGTCATTGACATCAATCGTTAATGAGCATGTTGAACCTAATTCTGGAGGAAGCGGAGGGTCTAATAATGACACTGGTAGTGGTCAAGGTTCTGACTCTGACGACTTTGAGAGAGTTGGCAACGGTAAAGCTGGAACTGGAGTTGGTAATACCTCTAATCTAGACGGGGGTACCGAGGTTAGCGGGGTAGAGGAAATAACTGGAGGTGGTAAATGCAATGTTGGCGGTGGAGATAATAATATTATTACCGACATAGACATAGCCGACTTAGAAGTCGGAGACACAATCATTGTTGGAACCCCTCCTAACACTCAAATTTGCGTTATAACTAAAATGTTTCCCCCTAACTCAATCGAAGTTACTCCAGGTTTAACTTCTCCCCCGCTTGGCGGAGGAACTGGCCCGTTTGATGTAAAAAAGAAAACTGGAGGCGGTGGATGTTCTTTTGGTAATAATGGTGAAACGGATTTAATTACAGGTATTGATACTAGCGATTTAGAAATCGGAGACACTTTAATTGTCGGCGAATTTCCGAACACCATCGAGGTGAAAATCGTAGGATTAGTTCCTCCCGATGGGGTAAGGGTTCAACCTAGTCTAACAACCCCGCCTTTAAACTCCAGTGGTACAGGTGGAGATGGTACGGGGCTCAAGGTTGAAAAGAAAAATAGCACAGAAAATAGTGATACAGGGGTTATTGATTTAAATGAAGATGCATTCAAAATATGTGGTTTAGATACTTCCACTTTATCTATAGGGGATACTATAGTCGTTGGTGGAAACTTAGATTCTGAAATACAAACGCGGGTAATAACGGAAATTTTAGACGGATCCTGTGTTAAAGTTGGTGAGGCTTTTACCTCTGGTACAACCGGCACTGGGACAAAAGTAAGAAAAGTTACTTCTAGTAGTGGGTGGTATTATAGTAATCTTTGGGGTGATTTCTGGATAAGTTCCAAGTATCCGAATTGGATATGGAGTAATAAATACCTGTCCTGGATTTACATAGGCCTGCTTCAAACAGTTGGCGGCAAGCCTTATGGGCCTGTTTGGTTTTCTAATCCTGGAAAATGGTACATCGTTGGCGGCGGCAAGGTTGTCGATAAAGATGGATCAGAATTAGGTGATGGATTATCTCTAGGGCAAATAGCTATAAGGCCTGTTGCGGGGTATGATGATTTAAGTGGTGATTTAGAATTTAAAGTCGGGCAGAATGTTAGTGACGGGGGTTTTTGGGAAATTGAGAACCTTGTTGTTACATGCCCTCCAGGTTTAAATAAAAACAAAGGAAATGGCGGAGGCGGAAACGGTTCTGGAGATGATGATTCTGGGGGCGGAGACGAACTTCTTAAATTATTTCATCCTGTATTTGGGTGGTTTTTGTGGAACGGCGTTTCTAGGGTGGTTTACTTTTTTAAATGGGGTGTTTGGTTGAGCTTCCCAGGTGATGGAGGATTTGACCCTTTTAATATCGGACTGCCTGCTGTTTGTAAAATATGGAACCCTGACGGCGGAGAGGGCGATGGAAGTTCTGTTGTAACTTTAATTGGTAATCCTCCTAGTTTAGAAAGACCTAGTGGGGAATTAGTTGATGAGGTTAATGAATCTGTAGAGCCAATTGATGAAATCATAGAAAAAGTAGGTCCGCCTGGCAACATTAAAGTTGAGGGATCAACAACCATGCCTGCTGGATGGTTTCAGTCTCCACATTTTGGTTTGTATTACATGACTTACCCGTGGATATATTCTGCAAAATGGAATGGTTGGTGGTATATTGGGGAGCTTGGCGAAGAAGGCCATGGAACTGTAGGTTGGGTATATTTTGGAACAACTCAAAAATGGTATTGGCTCATGTCTCCCAATATATATAAGGTTACTAGCGTTGGTGGTGGAGGAGATCCTTCTGGTAATGATGCTCTTGACCCCGAAGACTTTGAGGATTCTTCAGGAAACATTGAGATTTTGTCAGCATTTATGACTGACGTCGACGCCACTTCTGGTACTGCAACAGTATCATTTTCTGGGCAACATAAAAGCGCTGGAAGTAGGGGGTTGTTGTTATATAGGCTTAATGGTTCATCCTGGGATGTTTGGGAAAATTTTGGCACATACGATGAAAACGTTTTGATATCCGACAAGAAAGAAACTGGAAGTTCTGCCGCTCCAGGGCAGAAAATTAAATTAAGATGGGGCAGTACAGACATTTACTCAGAAGAATTTGAAATAGAGATTAATCATAGTGTGTCTATTGGGCCTGTTGTCGGCGGAGGAGACCCACCTCCTAGTTCTGGAGGGGGTAGTGAAGAGCCCGGATCTAAGGAAAATACTGATGTTGCGGTTGTTTATCCTAAGATATTTACGCATCCTATTTTTGGAATCTGCATTGTTATGCAGGCTCAAGACCCTCTAACTTACGGATGGTTTTATACTTTAAGATATGGTTGGATTTGGGGGGACTCTTCTCAAGACTGGTTCTATATCGTAAGCTTCTCTGACTGGTTTTGGTTTGGAAGTTTAATCGGCAACGGCGTTGGTGATGGCTGGGTTTATTCTCAAAGTAAAAAATCATGGTGGTGGAATTCTTTTGGAAATTTTACGAACGAAGGTGGAGAAGATTACTTTTCAAGCGGATCTGGTTCGTTTGTTAATACAAACCCTGTTGGTGGAACTGGTGAGCCTGGGGATAGTGGAGGTACCGAACAAGGCAACCTAACAGAAGAAAAGTATCTAGTGGCTGCTAATGGAGAAGAAATTACCCTCGCAAATGGAAACTCTATTTTAATAGGAGATGGAGAATCTGCTCCAGCGGATACTAGTGACACTGTTGATAATTCAGCCGAATTATTGGTTGCAGATAAAATTCAAAATGTGTTGACATATAAAACCATTACTGATGCTGATGGCTCAATCCAGGTTCCGGATCAAGTTGAGGTTATTGGCGGGGAAATAATATGTGCCGACATTATGCTTGAAAATTCAACCACATCATGGCTAACAAGCAGGGTGCTTGACGCCTCTGATATTCTACAAGTTTATAACCTGTACTACGGAAGCGGTAACCATGGGTTTACTGGTAGTCCTTCTGATGCTGACGGAGGTGGTTGGTTTGGTCTAACATGGGGGGATTTGCAGCCAGCACTGTTAACTGACGCAAGGTATCATGAGCCCCCTCCTGTTTGGGAATTGGATAGAGTGCTTAGCGCTGACGATGTTACGCAAGCTTATGATTTATATATGACTCCCCACGGATTTACTGGCAGCACCTCTGATGCTGACGGAGGTGGTTGGGTTGGTCTAACATGGGGAGATTTAAAGAATGGAATACTTAACGCTTATTATAATGGAGATTTTAGATACGAAAATAATTGTTACAGGATTCAGCTTGAGCCAGAAAATACTTCGATATTACTTTTTTAAAGTGTATACTTAACTAGAAAGAAAAATTATGGCAAAAAAAATATCACAACTAAATCCTGCATCTAATCCAGATCCTGCTTCAGAGGTAGTTATCGAACACGCTGGGCAGAATTATAAATTAAAAATAGAAGACTTGTTGTACGATAATATAACCCAAAGAGCAGACGGGGGTATATCGGTCACTAGAAATCAAGTTATGACAAAACTTTTTAATGATTCTGGTAACGGAGCTGCTGGACCGGGTTTTAGGTTTGTACATGAAACTAGTAGCACTAATAATTTTACGCAGGACTTTTATTTAACAAGTGAAGGCTACATGAGGTTTGCTGATGTATCTTACCGAGATATCAATGGCACTCAAAGTAGGGGAACTTATGCAGATTTTCGTGTTGGTAATTTAAAATTTTATGGACCCTCAGGCAGCTCTCTTGATCAAAATGTTGATTATGGTGGAGCTGCAGATATGCTAACTGAACTTAGGGCTCCATACGGCCAATCCATATTGTATCTTCAAGGTTTTGGTAAAAACGCTATCTCGGGAATGGAAATGAAAGGTTCGGTTAATATTATTGCCCTTAGGGATTTCGATCAAGATTCAGTTGCGGGCACAAATTATACAGGATCACAAATGACATCAAACTTTGATCTGAGGTATAACGAGCGCGACTATAGGAACTTTAATATAGTTAATAGTAATGGAAAATTTGGAATTGACTCTCTCGATTGGAGTACTAGTAACTACTCCTCTCTTTTTAGTCTTTATCCTCATAAAGTAGTTGACGGAGTTGATGGCAATGGAGGTCACTACGGCTGGGGCGGCGGAACGCATCCAGTGTGGGGTCAATTTAATTTCTCTGGAGCTTTTGTTCTTGGGCCTCTGGATACATCCGACGTAACAAACATGCTTATTCGTGAAAATGGAAATGGTTGTTTTTATTTAGACCAAGGAACTTCATGGTGCTTCAGAATGCGTGAAGACAGAAGTTACCACAGAATGTTTATTAATAATGAAGGCTCTGGCGGAACCGCAGGCGATGGTACTGGAGCAGGAGGAACCACGCTACAACTAAATCAAGAGCTCGACGGATTTAATCCACAAGCAGAAATCAAAAGAAACGTGGGTACTGCTCCTGGGCCAATAGCCTACAACGTAACCACTGACTATCCAGGTGACCTAGTTACTTCACACCAGGCTACATTACAAGTACAAGCCTACGCTGCGCGCGTAGCTTTAGGATACATGGCGCACTGTGACGAAACTAAATTTAGATCATCACCAAACGCCAGCCCAATACCCATGACTGGTGGAAGCAACGTAGGTAATGTTGTTGGAATATACCTTTATGGCGAAGGACTTGGAACAACAACCAATGGAAGCCAAAATAAAAGATCTCTAGTTCCTCAGGGCAATAACATGGATTTAGGTAATTCAGACTCTCAATGGCGTGACATATTCACACAAAACGCTGTAACCGTAGTTTCTGATGAGAAAGTAAAACAAGATATCTCTAGTCTTGACGACGCAGAAAAGACAGTCGCATTCAAATTAAAAGATTTAGTAAAAAAATACAGACTCAAAAGCTCTGTAGAATCCAAAGGCGAAGAAGCTCGTATACATATCGGATGGATCGCTCAAGAAGTTGAGAAAGCTTTTTCAGACGAGGGTCTAGACGCTTCAAGATATGGTTTATTTTGCAGAGATACTCACTATAAAGTTTTTGTTAATGGCGAAGACACAGGAACAGTTCAAAGAACAAGCGGCCAAGTCCAAGACGAGATACTGTATGAAAGTTTAGAAAAAATTTATGAAGAAACAGGAGGAGAAAAAGTTTCCACCGAAACAAAAAACTCTAGCCTGGGGGTTATTAGTAGTGGAGAAAACCAAATAGCCGCTCCAAAGAAACGTAAAATTGTTGGCATAGCTGACGAAGTAACGTTTGAACCCTTTGATGCTTACTCATTAAGATACGAAGAACTTATTTGTTTTATAGTATCAGCATTATAATTTATTTAAAAACTCTTCAATTTGTTTTTTATTTAAATGTTTTAGTACTGCTTTTATACCACTGCTATCTCTGATTAAAGTATTACATATAACGCTTGGGAATTTGTCTGGCTTATTACATAATTCCACATCATATAAACCCCCTCGAGCACGAACTTTCGATTCATATTCTTTGAATTCTTCTTCTGTATTAATTAATTCAAAATCAGCCATACATTATAATATGGATAATTATTTATTACATCCACAGTTATTTTTTAATTCTTGTATTTCTGATTTAAGTTCTTTAATTGCCTCTACTAATACTGGTACTAGTTTTTCGTAATTAATGTATTTGTAGTCTGACTCATCAAATGTCTTTACCGCTTCAGGTACAACTTTTTCTGTTTTCTGCGCTGAGAGCCCGACCTCTTTCTTTGCCGAGTCGATACCAAATTTCCTTGCCGCATCATTCCAGTCGAATGTAAAGCCTTCTAGACTGCAAACTTTATCAAGTGCAGAGTCAATTTTTAAAATGTTTTTCTTGAGACGCTCATCTGACGCAGAGTTCATTGCAATTACATCTCCTGCGGCAATTATACTTTGATTACTTGCGTTGGATCCATTAATGGTTAATGGACCCTCCATTGTTTGCGCTCCAGATTTTTCTACAGTATTTGTAGAAAAGCCCATTGCTGAAATCTCTGCTGAAGTCAATTGAGTGCTTGTGCCACCACCTGCAGTGTTTGTAGCGGTGAAGCTTACGGTGCCGCCGCCTTGTCTATCGAGAGTAAGGGTGTCACCTGATACACTGGCGTTTGTAATCGTGTTTACGGGTAAAGAAGTTAAATATCCTTCTCCAGAAATAACGCTTTTGATCTCAGCATCGGTTCTTTGCGTATTTGTATCAGTTTTGATGAAGCCCATCCCTGAAATCTGTGCCGAAGTCAATTGAGTATTTGTATCGGTTTTAATGAAACCCATCGCTGAAATCTGTGCCGAAGTTAATTGAGTGTTTGTATCAGTGTCTACTGTTTTACTGGTCCACGAGAAAGTTCCGTCTCCATCAGACGTTAATACTTGTCCAGAAGTCCCGTTTCCTGAGACATTAAGCTCGCTAGACCCAACGGCATTAGCCGCAATCTCAGAAGCTCCAACTGCATCAGCCGCAATCTGACCTGCCGTGATCGTATTGTCTGCGATCTTGCCCCCAGTGATTGCTTTATTGAGTACTGCATTAGTATCCACCGCGTTATCTGCCAGCTCAGAAGCTCCAACTGCATTAGCCGCAATCTCAGAAGCTCCAACAGCGTTAGCTGCAATCTCAGAAGCTCCAACAGCGTTAGCTGCAATCTGACCTGCCGTGATCGTGTTGTCTGCGATCTTAGCTCCAGTTACAACTTTAGCACCTAGTTCAGAAGTTCCTACGCCACTCGCTGCAATTTGCCCTGTGCCAATCGTATTGTCTGCGATCTTGGCTCCAGTGATTGCTTTGTTGGTAACTGCGGCAGTGTCTACTGCGTTGTCGGCTAGCTCAGAAGATCCAACAGCGTTAGCTGCAATCTGACCTGCCGTGATCGTGTTGTCTGCGATCTTAGCTCCAGTTACAACTTTAGCACCTAGTTCAGAAGTTCCTACGCCACTCGCTGCAATTTGCCCTGTGCCAATCGTATTGTCTGCGATCTTGGCTCCAGTGATTGCTTTATTGAGTACTGCATTAGTATCCACCGCGTTATCTGCCAGCTCAGAAGCTCCAACAGCGTTAGGTGCAATCTGAGCCGCTTTGATCGAATCGCTTTTAATGTATGCACCATTAAAACCCGCGCAATCTTTAACATAAAGTGCGTCAGTACCGCTATCATAAAGAAGTTGAGCTGAGTTACCAAAAGCGATACCTGATTCATCGGCTAAAGCGTTTGTCGTTGCATTTTTTGCAACCTGGATGATTTTATCTTCTATATTTAAATTGCTTGTGTTTAGGGTTACAAGGTCACCGTTAACTGTTAGGTCGCCACTAATTGTAAGATTCCCGGTGACCCCGGTATTTGCCCTGAGAGAGATCGCCGTGTTTGTAACTTCAAGTCTTTCTGATCCGCCAGTAACAACCCGCCACTGATCAGGATTGTGAAAGCCAAAATATGTGTCGCTGTCTCCAATATGCGAAACATTACCCTCTATAAATAACCCTGACATGTAGGCCGGCGCGTAAATTTCGTTGTTGTTAGACTTTTTATAAAAAAGATAAGCCCCTGCATCTGAGTCAGAATCATTGTTGATAATAAAATTCAGGGAACTATCTGAAACGCGAAGATCAACAATGTCATCTGAACCGCTTGGGTTTGTATGCGAGTGTCTTTTTAGAGTTAATTCGGGAGTATCGTTATCTTCATTTGTTACAATAGTCATACCTCCATTAGCCTGAATAGCATTATTGAAAGTCGCTACGCCATCTAAATCAATCATGAAATCAGGAGAGTCCACGGTTGTTCTGAAAAATCTTAACCCTTGACTGCTGGCAGAAGATGCCGCCTGCCAAGAAACATTCATGTGATTAGTGCGAGTTGCCGCTGGAAGCGAGAGATTATCGTTTGTGCTGTCTATAAAAGATACTATTGGTTGAGGAGCTTCTATCGAAAGCGCGTTATTGGTGGACGAGTTTTTAATGTGCAAGCTCGCAGAAGGATTCGTAATACCAATACCTACATTGCCGCCAGCTAATAAAGACATTATTGTACTAGGGACGCCGTCATTAAAACCCTCGCTTATGATATGTAGATTAACAGAATCTGTACTGACTCTTTCCGCAGTGATGCCTGCTGAAGAACCAGGCGTTTTAAACATCAAAGCAGATAGACTGCCTGCTGTTTGATTGTTATTCGAAATTCTTATGCCCTCTACGTTTCTATAATCAGTCTCTGAGCTATTATCTTCATTAAAAGATACCTCTAGTTTTCTTTCGGGAGTCGTAGTACCAATACCTACTTTGCCTGCGGCGTCGATGCGGAGGCGTTCTTGTGAGTTGGCGCGAATAGCAAATTCTCCAGTAGTTGGTCTATGTATACATTCAGATGCAGTACTAATTGTGTTTTCATAAAACTCATAAGCGTGAGCAGATGCGTTGCCGTTAATGCTCAATTTGCTACCAGGACTGGTAGTACCAATACCTACATTGCCGCTGTTAAATATGAAACCTCTTGCTGTTGTCGCATTATTATTAAACTCTAGTCCATTATTTGTGTGAGTTATTGTGTTTAGGTAGTTTGAAGTTGATGTTGATGAAATGGCAACCCCATCTGACATTGTTCCACCTGCTATGTTATCTCCAACTGCCAAGTCACCCAAAACAGTTAATTTGTGACCAGGATCCGTAGTACCAATACCTACATTGCCTGATGAGTCGATGCGCATTTTTTCAGTTAATGATGCCCCACTGTCCTTCGTCTCAAAATACAAATAGCCTTCTGTATTTCCAACAGTGCCAGTACCATCTGAATCAAGCAGGGCGAACCCAATCGCTCCTCCCATTGAAGGACTAACCCCACTCATGGCTCCTCCTTGAATTTTACTAGCAGCACCATTGGCGATTCCTATAATATCTATGTCTCTAGTTAAATTTATTGTGTTACCGCTCGCACTAGAAACATGTAGTTGAGCTCCAGGACTCGTAGTACCAATACCTACATTGCCGCCCAATGCATTTAAGTAAGAATCTCCATTGTCTCTAATGATGGCATGATTTTGCCCACTTGCGTCCGCTAGTTTAAAATATGCAGTACCGTCAATTAAATGACCAATATGAGCAGTTTGTTTACCAAGACTATTCTCAACAATAATACCTTCTTGACCTAAGCTTGAAGCCTTGACATGCAACTTCGCACTAGGACTCGTAGTACCAATACCTACATTGCCATTTCCTGCAAAACGAGTACTGAATACTGGATCAGTAGATGTGTGACCACCAACATACAAATCAATATGGTTGTCAATAGCCCCAGCACCAGAATTATGCACAAAATTAATAGACTGCATTTCTGTAGAATCTACTTTTTTCTGTAGTTTGTAGGTTACGCCGTCCCAGTTTACCGCTGATGTTGCGCTCTCATGCCTTTCCTCCTTAAAGAGTAACTTGTGTCTACTGCCTTGAATTTGAGCAAGAGATGTTTCATCATTTACATTAGATCCAAGACTTCCCCCTTTTACGGTTAGAGGGGTATCAGGACTCGCAGTACCAATACCCACGTTGCCACGGCTTTCAACACAAAATGCATTATGATTGTAAGGGCGACTAGCTTCATTGGTGGTAGAAGCAACATAATTTTTTGTTAAAATTCTGAATGCATCATTCTCATCATTACCGCGAATACCAAATATCATTTGACCATTCGGATCAGTTTCAATAATAGTGCCAAATTTAGAAGTATTTGTTGCAGGAAGTAAATCGCCAATATCACCTGCAGTTGCTTCTGTAAAACTACGTATATCTAAGTCGGCAAGTTTTGCACGAGTTGCTTTTACGGTTCCGCTAATGTGCAACTTCTCATCAGGACTCGTAGTACCAATACCTATATTGCCTGCCGAGTCGATGGTCTGCGTCGGAGTAAGAACTCCCGAGTCATCTCGGTTAAAAAACTTCAAACCGCCACCATGTGTTGACTGCAAAGCGCAACCTGAATCTGAGTTATTCTTTAAAATTATTGTAGCACTACCCGTATTGTCATCTCTATTCAAGTAAAGCGTATCAAAATCATTAGAGTTTACCTCTAGCTTTCCCGCAGGACTCGCAGTACCAATACCTACATTACCTGTGGAGTCGATACGCATACGTTCTGTGCCAGTATCATCTATTTTTAATGAACCATCAGAGTCATCTCTGTCAAGAC
>ERZ802821.1878-NODE-1878-length-10741-cov-8.21617_pt1 | contig 10741 bp, 7 predicted proteins | sample MGYA00345648_ERZ802821 | MGnify/ENA primary metagenome ERZ802821 (study PRJEB30503, sample SAMEA104212357) | marine metagenome | biome: Westerlies Biome; feature: [SRF] surface water layer (ENVO:00010504) within the epipelagic zone...; material: water... | reverse complement strand
GCCTGGTGTGATGCTGGCCGGCGCAGTGCGTCATTTCATCAACCGCTTTGGCGTTCTGCCCGGCAACCGCGCGATTGTTGTGACGAATAATGATGACGCCTATCGGACCGCGATCAGCCTCAATGAGGCAGGCGCGAATGTCGTTGTGGCCGATCTGCGGATCGGCGCATCCGGTCCTTTGATCACCGCCGCCAAGGATGCGGGGATTGCCGTCATGGCCGGACATGCGGTCACGCTTGCAGATGGCAACCACCGTGTGGCCCGTGTCGAGATATCCGCGGTCAATGAAGGAGCCACCCAGATCACCGGCGACACGGTGCATATGGATTGCGACCTGATCGCCATGTCGGGCGGCCTGTCACCGGCGGTGCATCTGCATTCGCAGGCGCGCGGCAAACTTGCGTGGGACGACCGGACACTGTGTTTCAAACCATCGGCAACGCATGAAGCCTCGTTCAATGCCGGGGCCTGTAATGGCAGTTTCGATCTTGGTGCGGCACTGCGTGAAGGCGCGCGAGCCGGAGTGAAAGCAGCCACCGCCGCCGGATTCAAGGCGTTTACCAGCATCGAGACACCCGCGCTGGACACGCCAAAACAGAGCTGGCGGCCCCTCGCGGCGTGGAAAATCACCAATGGTGAGGAACCGGGCAGAGGACCGAAGGCATTTGTCGATTTTCAGAATGATGTGACAGCATCAGATGTTGCCCTCGCCGCACGCGAGGGCTTTCAGTCAGTGGAGCATCTCAAACGCTATACCACCATGGGAATGGCGACCGATCAGGGCAAGACATCGAACATCAACGCGCTGGCCATTCTGGCTGATGCGCTTGGCAGCGAGATCCCCGAGGTTGGAACAACGACGTTCCGCATGCCCTACACGCCCGCCAATATCGGCGCGATTGCGGCGCGTGATATTGGGCATTTGTTTGATCCCACTCGGCTGACCCGCGTGGATGAGTGGCACCGCGCCAATGGCGCCACCTTTGAACATGTCGGCCAGTGGATGCGCGCCTGGTACTACCCCCAGGAGGGGGAGACCATGGCCGAGGCAGTCAACCGCGAGGTGCTGGCAGCGCGGACGACGGCGGGACTGCTGGACGCATCGACGCTTGGCAAGATCGATATTCGCGGCCCGGATGCGGCCGAGTTTCTCAACCGTATCTATACGAATAGCTGGCTGAGGCTCGGCATTGGCAAATGCCGCTATGGGCTTATGCTGAAAGATGACGGTATGATCATGGATGATGGGGTGACGACCCGCCTCGCCGAGGATCATTTCCACATGACAACGACGACCGGCGGTGCCGCTGGGGTTCTCGACTGGATGGAGGAATGGCTGCAAACGGAATGGCCTGACCTGAAGGTATATCTGACCTCGGTGACCGAGGAATGGTCGGTTGCCACCCTGTCCGGGCCGAATGCCGCAAAAATTCTTGAGGCGGCAGGGATTGATATTGACCTTGGCGCCTCGTCCTTTCCCTTTATGTCGATGCAGGAAGCACATCTTGGCGGATTGCCGGTACGGATTTTCCGGATTTCCTTCACTGGTGAGCTGTCCTACGAGATCAATGTCAAGGCGCGCCATGGGCTGGCACTCTGGACGCTGCTGATGAAAGCCGGTACCGATTTCGGCATTACGCCCTATGGCACCGAGGCGATGCATGTGCTGCGCGCCGAGAAAGGCTTCATCATCGTTGGTCAGGAAACCGATGGTTCGGTGACACCGCCGGATCTGAATATGAACTGGATCGTATCTGATGTGAAAGCCGATTTCATTGGCAAGCGGGCGCTTGCCAGAGCCTCGATGAGCTATGATGACCGCAAACAGCTTGTCGGCCTAATGACAACCGACAGCCAGCGGGTGATTCCCGAGGGCGCACATGCGGTGATTGACCCGGACCAGCCGATGCCAATGGAGATGCTTGGCCAAGTGACCTCCTCCTACTATTCGCCAAATGTCGGCGCTTCGATCGCCATGGCGATGCTCAAGGGTGGCCACAGCATGTTGGGCTCAAAGGTCTATTTCCCGATGCTTGATGGCGATGTGATTGAAGCGGAAATTGTCGAGCCGATGTTCTTTGACGCGAAAGGAGAGCGGATCAATGGCTGATATCATGACAGGTGATGCGATGCTTCCGGGCCGCAGCGCCCTTGCCGGGCGCGCCGGGATGAACGTAGCCGCCCCAGATGGCGGTAAGACCGGCCTGCGGGTGCAGGAGGTGGCACATATTGGCAAGATCAATATCCGTGGCACCAAATCCATCGCCAAGGTGATCTGGAACCATACCGGCTGTGATTTTCCGCCAGCCAACAACATGGTCAGCTCTGCCGGAGCCCGGCACATTGTCTGGCTTGGCCCGGATGAGGCGCTGCTGCTGTGTGAAGCTGGCATGGAACGCGACCTGAGACGCAAGATCAGCGCTGATCTTGCCGGCCAGCATTTCGCCGCAACAAATGTCACCGACGCGCTGTGTGTTCTAAAGGTTGAGGGTCCTGATGTGCGGGCGGTGCTTGCCAAGGGCTGTGCGCTTGATCTGCATCCAGGCAAATTTGGTCCCGGCCAGTGTGCGCAGACGGTGCTGGCACATGCCGGTGTGACGATAATCGCCACCGATGAAAATTGCTTTTTGCTGATCTGCCGGACCAGTTTTGCCCCCTACACGCTCGACTGGTTGCAGGATGCGGCACTGGAATTCGGCTTTGTTTTTCAGGGATAGCTGACCCATTATCATTATTATGAAAAAGTCCCGGCCGGATAACCGGGGCTTTTTTGATTCGCCAGAAATAGCTGTTCGTCCGCTTATGTAATCGGCTTAGTAATCGGCGTCTGGCAATTCCTCCATCCGGCGGGCAATGAAGGCACGCAAGGCCTCATCAATCGCCGGATCCAGCTCCGGCTCCTGATAGGCATCAAGCATTTCACCAACGCGGGTGCGAGCGCGCACATTGCTCTCAAGACAGCCTTCGGATGACCATTGTTCAAAAGTGTTGTTGTCGGCCAACTGCGAGCGCCAGAAAGCGGTCTCAAAATTCGCCTGGGTGTGCGAGGAGCCAAGAAAATGCTGGCCCGGGCCGGTCTCGCGGAGCGCATCCATCGCCTGGCCATTGTCCGACAAATCAATGCCATCGACCAGATTTTGCATCATCGTCAATTGGTCAGCATCAAGCAGCAGCTTGGCATAGTCGGCGACAAGGCCGCCCTCCATCCAGCCACCGGCATGCAGAACGAAATTAACACCGCCCATCACCGTTGGCAGAATGGTATGGGTGGATTCATAGGCAGCCTGCGCATCCGCAGTTTTGGCTCCGGTCAGCGACCCGCCAGACCGGAAGGGCACGCCAAGACGACGGGCCAGCTTGGCACAGCCATACAGCACCTTGGCAGGTTCCGGCGTGCCAAAAGTGGGGGCGCCCGTCTGCATCGACATCGAGCTGGCGAAACTGCCGAAAATCACCGGTGCGCCGGGATTGACGGCCTGGGTAAAGGCGATACCACTCATCGCTTCGGCAAGGGTCTGGGCAAGGGTACCAGCAACCGAGACCGGCGACATCGCCCCGGCCAGAATGAAGGGCGCGGTGATCACCGCCTGATTGTTCCGCGCATAGACCTTGAGCGCCCCCAACATGGTATCATCCCAGGTCATCGGCGAGTTGGCATTGATCAAGCTGACGCAGACCGTGTTATTGGCAACGAACTCATCGCCAAACAGAATTTTCGACATATCAACCGTGTCCTGCGCCCGGCTTGGGGCGGTGACCGACCCCATATAGGGTTTGTCGGACAGGCGCTGATGCGCATAGATCATTTCGAGATGACGCTTTGTCACTGGCAGATCGACAGGCTCGCACACGGTGCCACCAGAATGATGGAATCCGGGGTGCATATAGACGAGTTTCACAAAATTGCGGAAATCATCCATAGTGGCATAACGGCGCTCACCCTCAAGATCGCGAACGAATGGCGGACCATAGACAGGCGCAAACACCGTCTTGTTGCCGCCAATCTCTACAGAGCGGGCAGAATTGCGCGCATGTTGGGTGAAGCTGGCAGGTGCGGTGGCGCACAACTGACGCGCCAGGCCACGGGGAAAATGCACCCGCTCGCCTGTTACGTCACAACCAACATTGCGCAGGATATCGAGCGCCTCCGGATCATCGCGGAAATCAATGCCTATTTCCTCAAGAATCGTCTCGGCATTGGCCTCGATAATTTCCGTCGCCTCATCGCTCAGAATATCAACAGGCGGGATGTTGCGTGTGATGAATGGCGCGCTGGTGCCGTCACCACCGCCTGCCCGCAATTGACGCCGCGCATCGCGCCCGCCACCACGACGCGAACGCCGCTCTGATATCTGAGGTTCAGACATTTGCTTTTTCCTCTCCTGCGAAGCTGTTATCTCTGGTCAACCGGCTCAGGCACGCAGTTTTTCATTGTCCTGGTCATAGGGGGACTCGCCGATGACCGTGGCCCGCAGCCGCTGGTCGAGGATGTCGATCATCAGCTCCGTACCAACGCCAGCCAGATCCGGACGGACCATCGCAAGGGCAAGGGATTTATCCAGACGGAAGCCATAGCCACCACTTGTTGCGCGGCCAATCACCTCGCCATCTGGCAACATGATCGGGTTGCCGCCAATGGCATCGGCATCGGTGGTGTCATGCACCGCGAGCGTAACCATCGTGTTCTGGAAACCTGCTTCCTGCCACTCGCCAAGTTTCTGGCGCCCCTTGAAATCACCTTTGTTCAGATGAACAAACCTGTCAAGGCCACTCTCAAGCGCCGCATATTCAATCGACAATTCGGTACCGACGAGGCGGTAGGATTTCTCCAGGCGCATGGCATCCATAGCCCGAATGCCAAACGGCTTCAGACCAAATTCGGCACCGGCGCCCATCAGCGCATCAAAGATATGGTTCTGATACTCAATTGGGTGATGCAATTCCCAACCAAGCTCGCCAACGAAATTCATCCGAAACGCCATGGCCGGCGCGAGATTCACCTCAATCAAACGGCTGGAAAGCCATGGAAAGGCCGCGTTGCTGAGATCGGCACGGGTGATTTTCTGCAGAATATCACGAGCCTTTGGACCGGCCAGAACCAGAACACCAACGGAATTGGTAATATTGTCAAACCTGACCGAGCCGTCATTCGGCATATGTTTCTTGATCCAGTCGTGATCCAGTCGCTGCGACGCGCCAGCGGCAACAAGATAGAAACTGTCATCAGACTCCCGCTGAATGGTAAATTCGGAATGCACGCCGCCGCGTTCAGTCAACGCATGGCACAGCGCAACCCGGCCCACCTTGCGCGGCAGTTTGTTGGCAACAAGATGGTCGAGGAAAGCCTCGGCACCCGGGCCAGAAATGCGGCATTTGGAAAAGGCTGACATATCCAGCAACCCGGCATTTTCCTGAACATTGCGAACTTCATTGCCAACATGCTCAAACCAGTGTGACCGGCGGAAAGACCAATGGTCCTCCCGGGGTGTTCCCTCTGGGGCAAACCAATTGGCCCGCTCCCAGCCAAATTTCTGGCCAAACACGGCACCAAGGGCTTTCAGCCGGTCATAACAGGGGGCGGTGCGCAACGGTCGCGCGGCAGCCCGCTCCTCATCCGGGTAATGGGTGGTAAAGACATTCGCATAGGCCTCTTCATTCTTTACCTTGAGATAGGATTGGGTCGTGTAGCTGCCATAACGGCGCGGGTCGACACCTAGCATGTCAATAGTTGGCTCACCCTCAACAATCCATTCAGCGAGCTGCCAGCCAGCACCGCCAGCGGCGGTGATGCCAAAGCTATGCCCCTCATTCAGCCAGAAATTCGGCACATCCCATGCCGGGCCGATGATTGGGTTGCCGTCAGGTGTGTAGGCAATGGCGCCATTATAAACTTTTTTGACGCCAACCTCGCCAAAGGCCGGCACACGTTCCATCGCCGACTCGATATGTGGCTCCAGACGCTCAAGGTCTTCCTGAAACAATTCATATTCAGAGTCATCGCTTGGCCCATCGACATAGCAGGCCGGCGCGCCCTTCTCATACGGGCCAAGAATCAGACCGCCAGCCTCCTCACGCATGTACCATTGGCCATCGGAGTCACGCAACACGCCCATCTCATGCTCACCGCGTGCATGGCGGTCTTTGATGTCGGGATGCGCCTCGGTGACGATATATTGATGCTCAACAGGGATCACCGGCACGTTCAGGCCGACCATCTGGCCTGTCTTGCGGGCAAAGTTGCCGGTGCAGCTGACCACATGCTCACAGGTGATCTCGCCCTTGTCGGTTGTCACCTTCCACTCACCCTCAAGGGTGCGGCTGATCGCGGTCACGGTGGTATTGCGCTAGACTCCGGCGCCCCGGTCACGCGCACCGCGTGCCAGCGCCTGAGTGAGATCGGCAGGCTGGATGTAACCGTCATCCGGGTGCCGGATCGCCCCAATCAAGCCATCTGTATTGCACATCGGCCAGTAATCCTTGACCTCGTCAGGGCTCAGGAGCTGCACGTCGACGCCAATGGTGCTGGCAACACCGGCATATTGGCGATATTCGTCCATGCGGTCAGGCTTTGAGGCAAGACGGATGTTCGAGACATTGCGGAAACCGACATCCATACCGGTCTCTTCCTGCAATTCCTGATAGAATTTGACCGAATATTTATGCACTTGGCCAACTGAATAGGACATGTTGAACAGCGGCAGCAGGCCGGCAGCATGCCAGGTCGAGCCCGAAGTAAGCTCCTTGCGCTCAAGAAGAACGACATCAGACCAGCCTTTTTTTGCCAGATGGTAAAGGGTGCTGACACCAACAACACCACCCCCAACAACAACAACGCGCGCATGCGTTTTCATGTTTCGAACTCCCTTTCAAAGAGGATCAGGCGCCGCTATCACCGCATCGCCAACCGCCATTCATTCACTGGTAAAATCTTAGTGAAGGAGCAAAAAAACAGCGTCTCCCATCCGACTTTTTTTGACCAAAATAGGCAATAGGCGACGCTCCGTTCGTTTCGGAACATCAATCCCGCCAGATATTATGTGTACTGGACGGGCGCACGCTTTAGGTTGGCGCAAGCGATGGACGGGCTGACCGGGGCTCAGGGGCTCAGGGGCTCAGGGGCTCAGGGGTTCAGACGCTGGATATCCCAGCCACCAGCCCCATTGCCGGTAAAGCGGAAGCGGTCATGCAGGCGATGCTCGCCATCGGCCCAGAATTCGATTTCCTGAGGCGCGATGCAATAGCCGCCCCAATGTGACGGGCGTGGCACAGTCTCCGGGAAACGCGCCTCTGTTGCGGCCACCGCCGCCGCCAGCTCGTCACGGCTGCCAAGGGGTTGGGACTGCGCCGAGGACCAGGCACCGATCTGGCTGCCACGACCGCGGGTGTTAAAATAGGCATCTGATTGCGCCGCTGGCACCTGTGAGACCGGGCCAACAACCCGTACCTGACGACGCAGGCTTTTCCAGTGCATGCAAAAGGCGGCCTTTTCAGTCGTCAGCAATTCACCTGACTTGCGGCTTTCATAGTTGGTGTAGAAAACAAATCCGTCTGCAGGCCATTCCTTGAGCAGGACCATCCGCACGGAGGGCATGCCATTTTTGTCCACACTGGCAAGTGCGATAGCATCGGGATCGTTGATTTCCGAGGCAACGGCTTGTTCAAACCATTGACCAAAAAGGGCGAAGGGATCGGTATTCTGTTCAATTTCCATGCCGGCGCGCTCCTGTTCTTTGATGCCGAAATGGGCATTCACTCTGACAGCTGCAATGGTGCCACGCTGAAAAGCGGTGAGAGTTTGGTGGTAAAAACAAATTATTGCCTTATTTCTTCGTCATAAAGTTTCCTGTGGTAGGAATGAAACCTGCGCACTACATGAAAAACCCGACAGACATCAAAGGTGTTCAACGATGAAGCATGTAAATCAGACTACCCAAACCACCAAACACACACCCGGCAGAAGGACTGCATTGTCAGCCGCTAACGCGGGTGTTGCCCTCGGTCTTGCCTTCGGTATCACTCTGGGTGCCACTCTGGGTTTCACCGTGCTTGGCGCAGGCACCGCCGCCGCCGAGACGCGCGTTGAGACCGTTCTGGGAACCGTGACAAAATCCGACCCGATCCGCAGCAGTTATGTGCGTAAAACGCCAAAGGATGAACGTATTTGCCGGACCGAGGATGTGCCGATCTATGGCGAAACCAAGGGCGGCCAATCCGATCTGGGGGCAATGATCGTTGGCGGCCTGATCGGCTCGGCCATCGGCAACAAGCTGTCCAATAATGAGGGCGCGGGAGCCGCAGGAACCGTTGCTGGTGCCATTTTAGGGCGTGAGCAGGCAAAAAATGCAACCGGCCAGCGTGAAATTGTCGGCTATCGCCAGCAGGATGTCTGTGAGACGCGCACGATCATGACCGAACAGACCGTTCAGGAGATCACCGGTTACAGAAATACGATCGAGATCGACAACAAGATCATCATGCTTGAATCCGCACGACCGCTCGCCCCGAATGAGCGTATCGAGATCAACCGTCAGGTCACCTATTCGCTTCGCTAGACAGGACTTGACCTCCACCGCCAGATGGGTGGATGGGCGGCGTTGCACAGCAGGCCGAGACTTGCTGTGCCAGACAGTTGACGGCTGGGCGGCAGGTTTTGCCGCCGCTGCCCCCAAGATATAAAATGAGATGGACCCCTGATGGGCTTTGAGCCAGTTCTAGGCTGGCTTTGGGTTGAAGTTGGGGTTGGAGTTGGCTTTGGCACCGGCTTCTGCTTGCTCTGAACGCAGGAGCCTGTAGAATGTCGGCACAATAGATATTAGGTGGGCGCACACCCAATGCGGCCATGTTAAAGACGTGAAAGACCAGAGCCATGAGCAAGCAGAACACACCACAAAGTAAGCCCAGCAATACCGGCGGCGTAATGGCGGGTAAGCGTGGATTGATCATGGGCGTGGCAAATGACCGCTCAATCGCTTGGGGGATTGCTGCCAAGCTCGCTGAACAGGGAGCCGAACTGGCTTTCACCTTTCAGGGCGAAGCGCTGGAAAAGCGCGTCTGGCCACTGGCTGCGTCGGTCAATAGTGACCTTGTTCTGCCCTGTGATGTCACCGATGAGGCAAGTGTTGACGCTGTCTTTTCAACGCTTGCCGACAAATGGGGCAAGCTGGATTTCGTGCTGCATGCCATCGCCTATTCCGACAAGGAAGAGTTGAAGGGCCAATATGTCGATACCAGCCGTGGCAATTTCCAGCGAACGATGGATATCTCTGTCTATTCCTTTACCCATATCGCACAAAAAGCCACGGCGATGATGAATGATGGCGGCGCATTGTTGACGTTGACCTATTACGGCGCAGAGAGGGTAATGCCACACTATAATGTGATGGGCGTTGCGAAAGCGGCACTCGAAGCCTCGATCCGCTATCTGGCGGTTGATCTTGGTGGCCGCAACATCCGGGTGAACGGCCTGTCAGCTGGCCCGATGAAAACACTGGCGGCATCCGGTATTGGCGATTTCCGGTACATCTTAAAATGGAATGAGTACAACTCGCCGCTCAAACGCAATGTGACGCTTGATGATGTTGGGGGCGCCGGGCTTTATCTGCTCTCAGACCTGTCATCAGGAGTTACCGGCGAGACGCACCATGTCGATTGCGGTTATCACGTTGTCGGCATGAAAGCGGTTGACGCGCCCGACATTTCGACTGTCTGACATGGCAGATAACAGCTTCGGAAAACTGTTCTCCTTTACCAGCTTTGGCGAAAGTCACGGGCCCGGCATCGGCTGTGTGGTCGATGGCGCACCGCCGCGCATGGCGCTGTCAGAGGCGATGATACAGCCTTATCTGGACCGCCGGCGGCCCGGCCAGAACCGCTTTGTCACACAACGCCAAGAAGAGGACAGGGTTGAAATCCTGTCCGGTGTTTTTGAGGGACAGACAACAGGAACACCGATCGGGCTGTTGATCCGCAATAAGGATCAGCGCTCCAAGGATTATGGCGATATCGCAAAACAGTTTCGGCCCGGCCATGCCGATTACACCTATCAGGAAAAATATGGCATCCGCGATTATCGCGGTGGCGGAAGATCCTCGGCGCGCGAAACCGCGGTGCGTGTTGCCGCCGGTGCCATCGCTGATCTGTTTCTCAAACAGGCGCTTGGTACCCCCTATCGGGTACGCGGCGGCGTTGTGCAGATCGGACCGCACAAGATCAACCGGGATAATCTCGATTGGGACAATTGCGACAAGAACCCGTTTTTCTGTCCCGACGCCGAGGCGGCCGCCGCGTGGGAGGGGTATCTGGATGATGTTCGCAAGCAGGGATCATCAGCCGGGGCCATTCTGGAAATTGTTGCCGATGGCATTCCCGTCGGCCTTGGGCAGCCGATTTATGGCAAGCTGGATACCGAACTTGGTGCAGCGATGATGAGCATCAATGCCGTCAAGGGCGTGGAAATCGGCAGTGGCTTCGCCGCAGCCGCAATGGATGGTCGCGAGGCTGGCGATGAAATGCGCGAGGGACCAGCCTTCCTGAGCAACCATGCTGGCGGCATTCTGGGCGGCATTTCAACGGGTGAGCAGATTGTCGTTCGCGTTGCGATTAAACCCACTTCATCGATTCTGACGAAGCGGCGCTCGATTAACGAGGATGGCAAAGAGATCGAACTGCTGACCAAGGGGCGGCATGACCCCTGTGTCGGCATTCGCGGCGTTCCCGTTGCCGAGGCGATGATGGCACTTAC
>ERZ802821.1870-NODE-1870-length-10763-cov-9.24197_pt1 | contig 10763 bp, 9 predicted proteins | sample MGYA00345648_ERZ802821 | MGnify/ENA primary metagenome ERZ802821 (study PRJEB30503, sample SAMEA104212357) | marine metagenome | biome: Westerlies Biome; feature: [SRF] surface water layer (ENVO:00010504) within the epipelagic zone...; material: water... | reverse complement strand
ACCCCACTGGGATCCCCAGGCACGCGGTCTGCTGATTGGCCTCACCCGCGACAGCCGACGGGGGCACATCGCCCGTGCCGCGCTCGAGGGAATCGCCCTCTCCGTGGCGGGGTTGGTTCGACTGGCCGAGGATGCCATCGGCCATGGACTGGGAGAACTGGCCGTCGATGGCGGTGCAGCCGCCTCAGATCCCCTTCTCCAGGCCCAGGCCGACAGCACAGGGCTGCGCGTGCGGCGCCCATCGCAGCTGGAAAGCACCGCACGGGGCGTCGCCTTGCTGGCAGGCCTTCAGTGCGACGTCGTTCCCGACCTTCAGGTCCTTCTTCCCCAGCGTCAACAGAACACCCAACTGTTCAGGCCTCGTCTTGATCCTGATCAGCGCCAGACTTGGTTACGACGGTGGGATGACGCCGTTTCGCGGAGCCTCCACTGGCATGAATGACACGTGCTTCGATCTCCTGGTGATCGGCGGAGGCGCCAGCGGTGCCTGCGTTGCCTACGAGGGCGTGCGGCGCGGCCTGCGTGTGGCCCTGCTGGAAAGCCATGACCTGGGAGGAGGCACCAGTTGCCGCAGCACCAAGTTGCTGCACGGAGGGGTTCGTTACCTCGAGCTTGCGTTCAAAACCGCCGACACGGCGCAGCTGCGATTGGTCAGAGAAGCCTTGCTGGAGCGGGGACACTGGCTCCAGCAAGCTCCTTTCCTAGCCAAACGCCTCGAACTGGCCCTGCCCACGGGCGGAGTGATCGGCCAGGCCTACTACCGCCTCGGGCTGGGCCTTTACGACGCACTTTCGGGCCGCTCAGGGATTGGAAGCAGTCGCCTGCTCTCAAGCCAACAGCTGCGCCATGCCCTCCCCGCCCTTCGAGACGACATCACGCGGGGGGTGGCCTACAGCGACGGGCAGTTTGATGACGCGCGCCTCAACCTCCTGATGGCACTCACCGCGGAACAAGCGGGCGCGGTCGTGCGCACCCGTACGCGGGTCGTCGCCCTGGAAACCGACAGCAGCGGCAGGCTCTGCGGAGCGATCAGCGAAAGCACGGGCGGTCAAAGCGAGCGTTGGCAGGCGAGGGTGGTGGTGAATGCCACTGGGATCCACTCCGACACGATCCGGAGGATGGCAGATCCCTCCTGCGAGAAGAGGATGCTCACCAGCCGTGGCATCCACCTCGTGCTCAAGCAAACCCTTTGCCCGGAGGGAATCGGCCTGCTGCTGCCGTCTACCGATGACGGACGGGTGCTGTTCATGCTTCCGTTCTTTGGGCGAACCCTGGTGGGCACAACCGACACCCCCTGCCCCCAGGAGCAGGCCTCCTCTCCATCAGAGAACGAAGTGAAGTACCTGCTGGATTATGTACAGCGCTGGTTTCCTGCACTCAACCACATCGACGTAGGCAGCTGCTGGGCCGGGGGACGCCCTCTGCTGAAGCCTGCAGGTGCCGATGTGAACAGCAGCCGCGTCGTGCGCGAGCACGAGGTGGAGACTCTGGCCTGCGGACTGGTCAGTGTGATGGGAGGCAAATGGACCACCTGCCGGCCCATGGCCATCGATACTCTCCAAGCAGTGGAGCAGCAGCTCGGGCACGCCCTTCAAGCACCTGGGATGTTGCCTCTGATCGGCAGCGCCCCAGATTCCCTGCAAACACCTGCTCTGCTCCAGAGCCAGGAGGCCTCTCTGGAATCACTGTTGCCAGACACGCCTCAGCGCCAGCAGCAGATCGCCCACCTACTGGGCAACCATGGGCTTGCAGCACCACACCTGGTGTCGAGCTGGTCTGACGACGACCGACAGCCCCTCAGCGATGTGATTCCTGTCTGCCGAGGCGAGCTGCGTCATGCGATCACCCATGAGCATGCGCGAGGCGTCACTGATCTGCTCTGCCGCCGCACACGCCTGGCCATGGTGGATCAGCAGGATGCCGAGCGACTGCGCCCGGAGGTGAGCGAACTCCTGGCTCAGGCTGGCCACGGCAGTGCTGATGCGGGCGTCCTGGATCTGTCCCGCTGAACGCGGGCCGCTCGCGCCCGTCAGCTGTCCTGCAAGGCTTCGTTCTGCTCTTCAACCTCACCCAGCAACCACCAGTTGAAGCCGTGGGCCGGCAAATACACAAACCAGTCTGCGCTGGCGGGTGGGTATTCACACCCCCACATCACTTCCCGGGTTCGCTCTCCCTCCCATCGGCTGAGATCGAGTTGAAGCGACGCGCCTGCCGCCGAAAGATTCGCCGCCACCAGCACGGTCATCGATCCGTCGCAGCGCACATAGCTGATCACACTGGGATGAACGCTCGGGAGCAGCTCGAAATCACCATGGCGCAAGGCCGGCAACAACCGCCGGCAGGTGAGCATGCGCCGGTGCCAGTTGAGCAGTGACCCTGGAAGCTGTTTCTGCACTTCCACATTCACCACCCGGTAGTCGTATCCAGGCGCTGTGATGGGCGGCAACACGAGCAGTGGGTCCGGGGCCGACGAGAAGCCTCCATTCCGGGCCGGTGTCCAGGCCATGGGTGTGCGGTTGGGATCCCGGTCCCTCAATCCGGGCCAGTCCCCCATCCCCAGCTCATCGCCGTAATAAAGACAAGGCATCCCCGGCAGGCTGTAGAGAAGTCCGTGCAACACACGGTTCGAACCTGGATCGCCATTAAGCAAAGGAGCTAAGCGGCGATTAATGCCCCAGTTGAGCCAGTGACCCTGGCCCTGATAAAGCCCGGCTCGAATGATTTGGATCACCTCCTCGGGGATCAGATGACCATCTCCAAGCCAGAGCTCATCGTGATTGCGCAGGGGTAAAGCCCAGCGGCAGCCGCACACGGCGTCCTGGGCATCCTGAAGACACTGACGCAGATGCTCCGTGGAACCGCTGGCAATGGCCGCGAACAGATGAGCCGTGAGAACAAAATTGAACGCACCATGCAATTCATCGTCCGCGAGATAGGGCGCTGCCTCCTGCACCGGTTGGATTGCCTCGGCCAACAGGAGAACATCGCGGTCATGAGAATCCACCCGCTCACGCAACCGCTTCAAAAAGGCATGCGTCTCCGGCAAGCCCTCGCAACGTGAATTCTCCTCTTCGCAGAGAAAGGGCACCGCATCCAGACGGAAACCATCAACACCACGCTCGATCCAGAAATCGACAACCTCGAGCATCTCGTCTTGCACCAGGGGGTTGGCGTAATTGAGGTCGGGCTGATGACGCAGGAACCGGTGGAGGTAGTACTGCCCCGCCACGTCATCCCATTCCCAATTGGACGATTCGAAGTGGCGGAACAGAACGGGAGCGTCCGCATAGCGATGGGGATCGTCGCTCCAGACGTACACCTCTCTCTCAGGCGTGCCCTGTGGTGCCCAGCGCGCCCTCTGAAACCAGGGGTGAAGCGCGCTGGTGTGATTCAGCACCAGATCCATCACCACCTTCAGACCATGCCCATGGGCTGCGGTGAGAAAACGATGAAAGGCCGCCAGATCTCCCAGATCTGGATGGATCGCCTTGAAATCAGTGATGTCATACCCACCGTCCTGGAGGGGGGATGGATAGACCGGAGTCAGCCAAATCGCTTCCACGCCAAGCCAGCGCAGATAAGGCAAACGACTCGACAGCCCCTGCAGATCTCCCACGCCATCGCCGTTGCCATCGGCATAGCTGCGCACGATCAATTGATAGATCACGGCGCCGTTCCACCACCGCTGCTGCTTCGGCATCCGACTGATGCTTGCTCACTCCGTAGTAATGACGACGGAGGCTTCCGTCATCCCCTTCGCAATGGATGCAAGGGAAGACCTGCAAACATGCAACGGTCGCAGGGAACCGTGATGGTTCAGATCACCGGGACCAGTCCCTTCTCAGCTACAGATCTCGAAGCACTGCGCGCCCCTGTGGTGAAAGGGACAAGCCGCCCAGAAGCCTGGCGACGGCTCCAACTGGATCGCTTGCATTCCCTCGTCTGTGACCACGAGCAGGAGGTGTTGGACGCGCTTCATCAGGATCTGGCCAAACCTCCACTCGAAGGGATGGCCGAGGTGGTGTCCCTGCTGCAGGAATTGAAACTGGCCCGACGGAACCTGCGCCGATGGATGCGCCCTCAATCGGTCCGGGTCCCAATCGTGCAGCAGCCCGGACGCGCCCAGCTGATCCGGGAACCACTTGGCTGCGTGCTTCTCATCGGGCCCTGGAATCTGCCCTTCAGTCTTACGTTCTGGCCTTTGGTTAGCGCACTGGCCGCAGGAAATACAGCTGTAATCAAGCCGTCTGAGCAGGCACCGGCAACAGCGGAGCTGATTGAACGACTGGTGCCGCTCCACTTTCCCAGCGATGTGGTCCAGGTCGTGAACGGGGACGCCCGCGTGGCGGCGGATCTGGTCAGGCTCCGTTTTGATCACATTTTTTTCACCGGAGGGGGGCGGATTGGAGCCAAAGTTCTTGAAGGAGCAGCGGCCAATCTCACACCGGTGACCCTGGAACTCGGAGGCAAGAACCCTGCCGTGGTTCTCGCAGGGGCCGATCTGGAAGTCACCGCACGGCGACTGATCTGGGGAAAGGGATTTAACGCAGGACAAGCCTGTGTGGCGCCCGATCACATCCTTGTGGAACACAGTCTGAAAGGTCCACTCCTCCAGGCCATGACGGACCAGCGTCACGCGCTCTACGGCACCAACCCCCTGGAATCAGAGCACATGGCTTCACTGATTTCTGAGCGTCACTACAAACGTTTGGCGGGCTTGATCAAAACAGCACAGGACGACGGACGCGTCCTCCTTGGTGGGGAATGTGATGAAACCCGCCGCAGGATTGCCCCAACGTTGATCAGCATCCAAAACAACACTGACCCGCTGATGGCCGATGAACTGTTCGGTCCTCTTCTTCCCGTGATTGAAATCGATGATTTCAACGATGCAATCACCCGCATCCAAAGTCAGGACAAGCCTCTCGCTATTTATCTGTTTGGTGGAGATCCTGACGAGCAGCAACGCCTCCTGCGCACCACGAGTTCCGGGACCGTCTGTTTCAACGATGTCATCCTCCAGGCTGGCGTCCCAGGTCTTGCTTTCGGAGGTGTTGGGGCCAGTGGCATGGGATCCCATCACGGCGAAGCAGGGTTCCGCACTTTTTCGCATGAACGCTCGGTTCTGAAACGCTCGTTCTGGCTCGATCTACCGCAGAGATATCCTCCCTACACACTGAAGCCGGATACATTTCGCCGACTTTTGAGCTGAGATTCTTTGACGAGCGTATGAAGCAGGGCTGGCGTCCTGTGGATGGCACCTTATGTTTCGCCCATCTATTGGAGATGTATGCGCCGCACCCTCGTAGCACTCCTTGCCTTGATGGCCCTCTCGGGCCTTCCTTCCGGCGCAGCAAACATAACGGTCAGAGGCGGAGACACCCTCTCCGATATCGCTGAACGCTATGGCGTATCGATCGGCAGTTTGATGCGTGTGAATGGCCTGCGCGACTCAAACCATGTCGAGGCGGGGCAGACCCTGCGTCTTCCAGAGGGAGCAGCCGCAGGATTCACAGCTGGGAAGGGGCGGCATACGGTGCGTTCGGGAGACACCCTTGGTGCGATCGCTCTGCAGTACCGCGTCAGTGAGCGCCAATTAATGGTGTTGAACGGCCTCGCCAGTGCCGATCATGTGGAGAAAGGCCAAACGCTGAAACTGCCTAGCAATGCAGTTTTGCCAAAACCGAAAACAGCCGCCAAACCCAAACTCAAGCCAGTACCGGTGAAGGCAGACCCCAATGCCACCAGTCACACCGTGGCGCGCGGCCAGACCCTGACGCAAATTGCCAAGGCCTACAAAGTCCCTGTCGCATCGCTAGTCAGCATCAATTCCATTGCGAATCCCAACCAGGTGACCGTGGGCACCAAGCTCATGCTTCGAGCCAGCGAAACCCAACCAGCCGCCGCGGTGGCCACTAGGGATCAACCTGAAACAGCAGCCGTTCCTGAGACGACTGTGCAACCCAAGCCCAAGCCCAAGGCGTCAGCAGCCGAAATCAAAACGAACACAACTATCAAGCCCAAAACCAAGACAGCATCCAAGGCCAAGACAACAACCAAGGCCAAGTCAACAACCAAAGCCAAACCAGTCATCACCGCAAAAGCCGATGTCTCGAAGACCTCACCAGGCATCCAACCGAACAAAGCTGACTGGAAGACCTATGGCCCCCTTCAGGTGGACTGGGGTAACTGGCAGTTAATGGGAGGCAGTGACGTCGCACCCACGCTTAACAGTGATGGGCAGTCTCTGTATGTGGCCGTGAACTGCGCCGCAGAGAAGATCAACGTGACGGCCGCCAATGGAAGCTGGAAGACCTGGAGCTCACCCCAGAAGGAGTTCGAACGCGACCTGTTGAAGGACCGCTGCAAGACCGCGAAGAGCTGACGCCTGAATCAAGCTGCATAAAGAAGGGGCCAGGGACGATGGAGAAACCGTCGGCCACTTTCCCTGATGTAAAGGCGCTGGTTGCCATCATCACTTTCCTGAATCAGCTCCTCCTGAACCAGACGACGGGCAAGCCAACCCCAGTGAGCCGATTGCCCCTCCTCGATATTGAGAGCATCACTGAGATGCCTGACATCCGTCCCGCGTGCAACGGCCAGTTTTTCCAACAGGATCTGCGCTTCATCTGACCAGTTCTGCCGGTGACACTCCATCTGGCATCGATCGCAGCGACCGCAGGGAGGGACAAGCTCACCGACCGAGAGCAGCAGTGCCGGTTCCCGGCAGCCCTCCCCTTCGGCCACAGCCTCCATTCGACGCAACTGCCGCTGGGCAAGCTCAACCCGATGGGCCTCGTCTGCAGAATCACTCGCTTGTGATCGACGCAATGAGGCTTGCATCGCCCTGCCGAGGCTTGTGCGATCAGCGGGTGAAAAGAGCACCAAGCAGTGAGCCGGCAATCCATCACGACCGGCACGACCCGATTCCTGCAGATAACCCTCAGGGGTACCCGGCAAATCAAGGTGGAGAACCAAACCCACATCCGAGCGATCGACGCCCATTCCGAAGGCGACCGTGGCGACAAGTACGGGATCGTTGCTGCCGAGAAAATGCTCAAGGGCCCGCAGTCGCACGTCCGGCTCGAGACCAGCGTGGTATGAGATGGCCTCAATGCCGGTTGAGCGGAGCCTCTCGGTCCACTGCTCGACTGAACGACGCGTCCGGGCATAGATCAGGGAGGCGCCTCTGGCTTGTTGGATAGCCGCAACCACCTCCTGGAGAGGATCTTTCACACGCCTGCGCATGGCGTAGTGCAGATTGCGTCGACGGGCTGATGCCACCTGAATGAGAGGACGACGGAGATGCAACAGGCGGAGGATGTCGGCGCGAACGCGTGGTGCTGCTGTGGCGCTGAGCGCCACCATCGGCACACCTGGGCAGAGATCCCTCAATTGGCCAAGGCGTCGGTAATCCGGACGGAAGTCATGCCCCCAGGCACTGATGCAGTGAGCTTCGTCCACTGCGAAAGCAACCAACTGACCGGATGCCGCCTGCTCCTGCAGCAGAGAACGGATCGCTTCCCCCTGCAGCCGTTCCGGTGCGAGATACAGAAGTCTGAGGGTTCCTGCATCGATCTGTTCGAGGATGCGACGACGCTGCTCGAGCTCGATTCCGCCATGCAAACAGGCCGCCTCAATCCCCCGGCGGCGAAGCTGAAGCACCTGATCTTCCATCAGAGCCACCAGCGGTGAGATCACCACCACCAAGCCAGCGCGAACGAGAGCCGGAAGTTGATAGCAGAGAGACTTGCCGCCGCCGGTCGGCAACACCGCCAAGCAATCCTTGCCAGCAAGGAGGCACTCCACCACTGGACGCTGGCCCGATCGGAAGGATGACCATCCGTAATAACGCTGCAGCGTCGTCAGCAGCAAATCCACGACACACTACAGGTGGTGTATCCACCATACCGAGCGCCAGATCTAGAGAACAGGTGGCTCCAGTTGATCCGGTGATTCCTCGACCAGTTGCAAGCGAACCCGCTTTCCACCAGCCAGTTCCCCTAAAGAGACGCGCATGGTGGCTCCACTGAGGCTTTGCAGCGCAGAGAGAACATCCCTCAGATAGGGCGTGCTGCTCCCACTCTCCACCCAGAGCCGCTCTTGAAGACCGCCGAGTCGTCTCCAGGAGGTATGCAGCTTGAGCACAGCGGATTCCAGAGCATGGGCCTGACCAACGGCATCCGCAAGGAGGCCAAGCGCATCCAACCTCTGGGCCTCCTGCATCGCCTTCTCAAGATCCAGTTCACCCTGTTGAAACGCACGCACGGCCTCTCCCGATTCAGTGGCTTTAGTGATCCATCGCGCAGTGTGGGTGACATCTTTGATGCGATCGAGCTCTGGCTCATCGCGAAGAACCTTACGCAGATCCTCTTGCTGGGGCTCGGGAAGCTTGGCGAGCTCCCTCACCAGAGGCGCCACCGCCTTCGGAGGAAGAAGGTTCTGTTGCGTCCGCTCACGGATCTCCTCTGGCAGAAGGGGGCTCGTCGCCGCAGTGAACTCATCAGCCAACCGTCGCACCTGCTTCCGGGTGATCTCTTGTCCCTCATTGGCTGCTTCCGAGATCATCAGCTGCACCTCCGGTTCAGCCAAGGAGGTTTCCATGAAGGCTCTTTTCGAAAACTGATTGACACTGGTCGGCTCCAAAACGCCGTCACCAAGCATCTGTTCGGCCGATTCCGCCAGCTGGATCAGGCCATAAGCCCGCGTCTTGCTGATCTCTTGCTCTCTAAGCCACTGCAGAAAACCGGCACCGCGCCCCTCACCTCCACGCTTCTCACGATCACGTACAGCCTTGAGAATGCGCCCTCTCCAGATCTCAGTCTGAAGATCGAATTTGTCGCAGACGGTCCATGCCTCTTCCAGCTTGGCCAGAAACTCCATGGTGCTGATGTCGTCCTGCTCCGGATCGGGCAGATCGAGCTCCAATAGTGGAGATTGAGGGGACGAGGGCAACACGAACCGCAGCACAACAGACGTTGGATGCTGCCATGGAAACCGACCGAACTAGCAGAGCCTTGGGACGACATTGTGTGACGCTCAGGCACCGAGGTGCCATCACCGAGATACGCTCCTTTTGCATCCCAGTTTCAGCGCAGCGATGGCGATCTCCCGCGGTGACATGGTGCGCATCAAGCGCCCTGAGTCCTACTGGTTCAACGAAGTTGGCAAAGTGGCCTCCATCGACACGTCTGGCATCCGTTACCCGGTCGTGGTGCGGTTTGAGCAGGTGAACTACAACGGCATCTCAGGCTCCGAGGGCGGCATCAACACAAACAACTTTGCCGAGTCGGAACTCGAACCAGCCTGAGTCCGTTGCCGGAACTCCCGGAAGTAGAGACGGTTCGCCGGGGACTGGCGAGCCGTCTTCAGTCGTTTGTCATTCACGACGTTGATGTCCTCCGTGATCGGGCAGTCGCCAGTCCAGGGGGACCCCATGCTCTTTGTCTTGGACTGCAAGGGCAAAAAGTGGGGCATTGGAGCCGTCGAGGGAAATACCTCATGGCGCAACTGCACGAGCCGCAAACGGGAACCTGCAACGGGGTATGGGGCGTTCATTTGCGCATGACTGGCCAGTTCCAATGGCATCCAACGCAAACGGATCCCTGCCGTCACACACGGGTTCGCCTCTGGAATGAACAGGGCCATGAACTGCGCTTCGTGGATATGCGCAGCTTCGGAGAGATGTGGTTTGTACCGCAGAACGTACCCATCGACTCTGTCATCACAGGCCTCCAACGATTGGGTCCCGAACCCTTCAGTGAAGAGTTCAACGCAACGTATCTGCAACAAAAACTGAGAGGATCAACCCGAACAATCAAGGCTGCTCTTCTAGATCAAGCGGTCGTTGCCGGGGCAGGCAACATCTATGCCGACGAAAGCCTTTTTGCATCAGGCATCGCACCGCATCGCAAAGCTGGTGAACTCAGGCTTGCTGAGCTCGAGCGCCTGTGCATAAGCCTCGTGCATGTTCTCGAGATCAGCATCGGAGCAGGAGGCACCACCTTCAGCGATTTTCGAGACCTCGAGGGTGTGAATGGCAACTATGGAGGCCAAGCATCGGTCTATCGGCGCACGGGTCAACCGTGCTTGGTTTGTGGCAACCCGATTGAACGCAAACGACTGGGGGGACGGAGCAGCCATTGGTGCTCTGAATGCCAGAGTTGAGCCATGCGAAAAGACGATCACAAACAACAATTAATCAAAGCCATTCGCGACCTGCACAACCGCGGGTGGTGTGACGGAACCGGCGGCAACTTCAGTGTTGTGTATGAGCAGGAGCCATTGAGACTCTTGATGGCACCCAGCGGCGTAGACAAAGGATCCCTAGAGGCAACAGATCTGATTGAAGTCAATGCCCACGGAGAGGTAATCGGTGGCGAAGGGAAGGCCAGTGCAGAAACATTGATGCATCTGCAAATCATCAAACAGTGCTCTGCGGGAGCAGTTCTTCACACCCATTCAATCAACGGAACATTTCTTTCCAGACGGCATCAGGCAGAAGGCCACTTGAAACTGAGTGGATGGGAGATGCTCAAGGGACTGGCAGGCATCAGCACCCATGACACAACAGTTGAGCTGCCCATTATCAAAAATGATCAGAATTTAAAATACCTGAGCGCAAAAGCAAGCCAATATTTAGAGGATGCACCTTCAGGCCTACTAGTCGGAGGACATGGCCTGTACGCATGGGGTGATGATCTTTTTCAAGCCAAACGGCCTACTGAAATCATTGAATTCCTCCTCGACTTATCGTGTAGCCA
>ERZ802821.1862-NODE-1862-length-10785-cov-11.2711_pt1 | contig 10785 bp, 9 predicted proteins | sample MGYA00345648_ERZ802821 | MGnify/ENA primary metagenome ERZ802821 (study PRJEB30503, sample SAMEA104212357) | marine metagenome | biome: Westerlies Biome; feature: [SRF] surface water layer (ENVO:00010504) within the epipelagic zone...; material: water... | reverse complement strand
ATAAAAGAATGACTGTTGAGTCAATAATAACTCAAGTTTGTTTGTGAGACCTCTCTTTTCAATAATAAGATTTTTTTTTGAAACAGATGTTACTTCGCCTTCTTCTATTTCATAAAATGTGATTGCAATATTACCTGCTGGTATATTATCTGGAATTTTAAATTTTTTGAGAAATAGACTTCCATCAACGTTCTCAAGTTCTTCTTCATGGTATAAACCTTTATTTTGAAGAGCTGTTCTAATTTCGTAAAGTTCTTGTCTATAATTGCTTATTAAATAATGTTTTTTTGTTATACTCGGTATTAAAAAAATTTCACTTAAAGACATTTTTGGAGAGGAGAAAATTGCAAAGAAACTTGGTATTTCACTTAGTTCTTTAGTTTTGTTAATCCAAAAAAAATTCTCTTTTATTTTTCTATAAAGTCTTGCATTTTTCTTTTCACCCTCAAAAATTATTATAACTTTATCATTTATATTTTTTTGACCAAATAACATTATTTCTTCACCTAGAAAATTTGAATTAATTTCAATTTTAAATTTGTCAAGTGTGAAGTTTGAAGAAATTGCTAAACTTGGATAAAGAAATAGTAATATAAATATTTTATACATAATTTATTTCATAAAGATTAATTGGTGTTTTGAATAAATCATAAAGTAAGAAAGATGCTATTGTTATTAATAGAATTCCAAAAAGTACTTTTAAGTTTTCTTGATCAAATCTATCTATTACTCTTGAGGCAATGGCAGCACCAATAGAGCTACTTACAATTAAAAATATAGCTAAAATAAAGTCAATATTTTGATTTATATAAATTTGAAGAAATAAAGATGTAAATGAAACTAGAGTTATGTTAAATAGTGAAGTTCCAATAACACTAATTGTCTTCATTCCAAGTAAATAAATCATACATGGGATTAAAATAAATCCCCCTCCAATCCCAGTTAGGCCTGTAAGCATTCCAATAAAAAAACCGATTGATAGTGGAGCTAGAACGCTAATATATAGTTTTGATTTTCTATATTTAAATTTTAGAGGTAATCCATGTATCCATGAATGTTGATGAAGTTTTAGTTTTTTATTTTTATAAATAAGATTAATTTTTGCTGATTCATAAAGAATAAAAATAGCAGTGATTAAAAGTAAAACTATATATATAGAGTTTAAATAATTATCTATTAAGCCGATATTTTTTAAATTATTTAGAAGTAATACCCCACATAATGTTCCAATGAGCCCTCCAGATACCAAAGTAATCCCCATTTGATAATCAATATTTTTTTTTTGATAGTGACTTATGACACCTGTAGAGGTAGATGCAAAAACTTGAACTGTAGTGGTTCCAACAGCAACTGAAGGGGGTATGCCAACTAGTATAAGCAAAGGGGATGATATAAAACCTCCACCAATTCCAAATAAACCTGAAATAAAACCTATTCCTACCCCAAGCGATATTAATAGATAAATATTGATAGATATTTCAGCTATTGGTAGGTAGAAGTTCATATATTGAGTAGATTTACTTTTAATATATTTTATATATTAAATTTATGATTAATTACACTTTGGCTTTTGCTTGTTCTCAAGATGGTTTTATAGCTAGACACTCAAGGGATAATCCCTTTGAATGGACCTCAAAAGATGACCAAATTCACCTCCAAAATCTAATAAAAAATAATGAATGGCAAGTTATGGGTAGAACAACACATGAATTAAATCCAAATGAAACAAGAAAAAGAATTATATTTTCTCGGGGTACTGATGAAATTAAGTTAATTAATCCCAACATAAAGAATCAATATTATTTTAATCCTGATCTTCACCAATGGGAGGACTTTGAAAGACTGTGCAAAGACAGCGTCTTAATCTTAGGTGGAACAAAAGTTCATGATTTTTTCTTATATTCTAAACTCATAGACTCCATGTATATAACAGTTGAACCTTTAAATTTTAAAGAAGGAGTTCCAGCATTTTCCTATATAAATTTCTCAGACATTATCCCATTTTTTAAAGAACAAGGTTTTTCAAGCCAGGAAGAAATAATAAATGATAAAGGAACTAAGTTAATTAATTTTAAGAAGATCTAATAGTATTTCATAATCTTCCTGATTGTTTACATTAAAAAATTCTGCTTCTGATTTTTTACTTACATTAAGATATTTAAAACCAATTTCTTCAGCAAATTTCATTATTTTATAACCATCATTATTATTTAAAATTTGATCTAGGTAGGAAAAAGATTTGATAGACCAAAATGAGAACATTGGTTCTACAGAACCATTTATCTTTGATATAAATGCCATCTCTTTTATTTTGTCTTGAACTTTAAATAGGTCTATATAATCGCTATTGATGATAGGTGCATCTGTAGGCAAAATTGCAAACCAAAGATCTTCTTTAGTGTTTTGATAATTATACATCGCACTATGAAGTCCTGCTAACGGACCCTTGTATCCAGAAATCTTATCTCTAACTATTTCTAAATTAAGATATTGATATTTATCTATATCATTATTTGCATTTATAATAATTTTTGAAACTTTTTGTTCTAAATTAGCTATTATATTTTCAATAAAAAATTTATTATCTAGTTTTAAAAAACTTTTATTTTGAAAATTCATTCTAGAGGATTTCCCTCCCGTCAAAATTACTGAAATTAAATTCTTATTCACTTAAAATTCTATGACTTCCTGAAAGAATACTAAATCTTTTTCCTCTAAGTCTTCCAATCATAGTAAGATCTTTTTTTCTAGCAATTTCTACTGCCCATGAAGTAAAACCAGACCTTGAGAGCAATATTGGTATCCTCATTTTGATACACTTAATAACCATCTCACTAGTTAACCTTCCAGATGTGTAAAAAGACATATTTTCTGTCTTTAATTTCTTTTCTAATATTAATCCTGCTATTTTATCAACTGCATTATGTCTTCCGACATCTTCAAAATAATAAAGAGGTCTGTCTTCCTGACAGAGGACACATCCATGAATGGCTCCAACTTTTAAATACAAGCTAGGTTCTAAATTTATTTTTTTTGATAAATTCAATAGTTGGTTATTTGTAATTTTATTTTTTTTATTTAGTTTTATAGACTCAATTTCTTCAAACAAATCTCCAAATACAGTACCTTGGGCACAGCCGGAAGTATTAACCTTTTTTTTAAGTTTTTTTTCAAAATTTGTTTTATCATGAGTTCTAACCACTATTGTTTTTAGGTCTCTATGGTATTCAATTTTTTTTATATCTTCGTAATTCATAACCATACCTTGGTTATATAAATAACCTATAGAGAGGTATTCAGGATAATCGCCAATAGTCATCATCGTTACAATTTCTTGGTTATTCAAAAATAGAGTTAGAGGTTTCTCCTCTATGATAGGAATATCAATTTTTTCACCTTTTTCATTTATTGAATTTTTATATTTGAAAAGTGACTTATTGTTGATGCTAGGTTTAATTAAAAATTCTGTCATATTTTTTAAGATTGTATTATGGTGATGTCGTGAAGACAATAGCAGTAATTGGATGGAAAAACAGTGGTAAGACAACACTTGTTTCTAACTTAGTTAAATTTTTTGACTCTCAAGATATAAGTGTGGGGGTAATAAAACATGCTCACCATAGTTTCGATATAGATCATCCTAATACCGATAGTTATAAAATTAGAAAATCAGGTGCCTATAAAACAACAATAATCTCTGAAAATAGACTAGCCCATATTGAAGAAAAAAAAAATAATGAAATAAATTTAAATGAATTAATAAATTTAAATTCTGGATGCGATATTCTTATTTTTGAAGGTTTTAAGAAAATAGATAGTTTAAAAAAAATTGAAGTTAGGCTTAAACAAAATAATAAACAGGCCTTATACAATACTATTAAGAATGTTAAATTATTAATTACTGATGATAATGAAAGTCATCCAATTAAAACATTAAATCATAACCAAATTGATCTAATTGCAGGCGAGATTCTTAATGACAAACTCTAATTTAATATCATTAAAAAAAGCCATTCAATTAATTGATAAAGAAAAAAAAAATTTATTTAAGATTTCTAAAATTAAATTATCTAAAGCATTAAATAAAGTAGTGGCAGAGGACATCCTATCTCCCATAAACCTTCCATCTTTAGATTGTGCAGGATTAGATGGTTTTGTTTTTAATAGTTCTCACAAATCAAAATTACCCATATCAAAAAAAACTATTACACCTGGCAAAATCTTTAAAAATCATAGTCATAATTACGCTTATAGAATTAATACTGGGGCGATTATTCCAAAAAATCTTTCTAATTTTGTATCTATTGAAAATTCAAAAACCGATAATGTAAGTTTATTTATATCTCAATCAAAAATATCTAATAAGGATATTAAAAAAAAGGGAGAAGATTTAAAAAAAGGAAAGATCCTTATTAGAAAAAATGAAAAAATTAATTTTCTTAAGTTATCTTTGCTTGCCTCAGCAGGCATAGTAAATGTCAAAATTTTTAGTTCCTTAAAAATTGGTATTGTATCCAATGGTGATGAATTAGTAAAAATAGGTAATATCAAAAAAAAAGAACAGGTGTATGACTCCAATAAGTTGCAAATTATTAATTTTCTAAAAAAGTTTAATGTTTCAATTAAAGATTTAGGTATTTTAAAAGATAATGAAAAAAAAATAGAAAACTTTTATAAAAAAAGGATCCAAAAATATGATTTGATTATTAGCTCTGGTGGATCTTCTTTTAGCTCAGGTGATTTAATATCTAAATTTTTAAATAAGAATACTAAAACAATTTTTAAATATATTCGCATTCAGCCAGGCAGACCTATAATTTTTTCAAAATATAAACAAAAATATATTTTTTCTTTACCGGGGAATCCTCTAGCGGTTCTAGTTAATTTAATATTTTTAGTATCTTTTTTTATTAATCCATCAGCAGGTAAAATGTTTCCTTTATCTCATAAAATCAAATCTGGATTTAATGATACTAAAAAGCCTAAAGTAACAAAGTTTTACAGAGTAAATATTAAAAATAATATAGCCTTTCCTCATAATTCAAAAGGTTCTGCTAAACTCATATCAGCTTCAGAGTCTCATGGTTTAATGCTTATAAAAGAAAATGTTAAAAGTATTAAAAAGGGCAATATCTTCGAATTTTTTAAATTCGAAATTTAATTTTTATTAAATTTTTTAATTTGATTATTGATATTAAATTATAATTGTTGTCAGCACAGTAGTTTTTAAAATCAAATTTTGATAAAGGATCATCACTTTCTACTAAAAGAATATCATTTTTTTTTAATTTCTTAATAAATTTTGCTGCTTTAAGGACAGGAATAGGGCACTCGAAACCTTTAGTGTCTAGATAATATTCCATATATGTATATATTTATTTTATTATTTAATGGAAATAAAGAACTTAGAAATAATTTTAGCCTTAGATAGTGAAAAACATTTTAATAGAGCTGCAGAAAAGCTAAGCATATCTCAACCAGCTTTATCTATGAAACTAAAATCTCTTGAGAATGAAATTGGTGTTAAACTAGTAAGGCGAGGAAAAAATTATATTGGCCTTACTCCTGAAGGAGAAGCCTTAAAAGATAAGTTTCAAAAAATTATAAAGGAGTACTCTAATATTAAACAATTAAGTAGCGAATTAAAAAATAATCTTACTGGAAATTTAAAGATTGGCGTAATTCCAACAGCTTTAATTGACATTTCTTTCTTGCTAAATAATTTTGTTAAAAAATTCCAGAATGTTAAACTTCAAGTTTTTTCAATGCCATCGAATGAAATAGATAAAAATCTTCACGACTTTAAAATAGATTTAGGAATAAGCTATCTAGAAAACGAGCCTATTCTTGGTGTTGAAAAAATCCCTTTATATAAAGAAACATATTACTTAATTTCAAAGAGAGAGGATCTTAGAGATTTAAAAAGTATAAATTGGCATCAATGTGGAGATCTTGACCTTTGTTTAATTTCTAAAGAAAATCAATTTAGAAGAATTTTAGATGCAGTTTTTAAAGAAAATAATATTAACCCGAAGGTTCTTATTGAGTCTAACTCACTGACGCATATATACTCTCATGTAAATAGTTCAAATTTTTCAACAATCATGCCCTATATTTTTACACAATCCTTTAACTATGATAAAGGAACAAACTTTATTAAATTAGTTTCTCCTGAAATATCTCATAAAGTAGGTATTGTTCATATTAAGGATACAGGACCATCACCTGTTAAAAATAACTTTTTAAAATTCTTAAAAAATTTTAATAAGTAATCCTTATTAAATAATTACTTATTGATCATTGATTCTTAATAATAAATTACTACATTACTGATAATGAAAGACTCATCAAAAAGAATTCATCCTGGTTCTGGAAGACGAAAAGCACCAGAATTCAATAAAGGTAGGCAAAGTAGCGATGATGCGATTAATGACCTAAAAAATTTGATTCCCAATGACTATTTTAGACAAAGAGACATGTTAATTGAAAGTCTTCACTTAATTCAAGATAATTTTAAATGCCTTAAACCAAAACACTTAACTGCATTATCAGAGTTAACTAACTTGCCTCTTACTGAAGTATATGAAGTAGCATCTTTTTATGCACACTTTGATATTTATAAAGAAGATGACATTCAAACACCTAAAACCACTATTCGTGTTTGTGATAGTATCACTTGTGAAATTAATGGATGTAAATCTTTAGAAAAAAATCTAAAAGAAAATTTGCCAGATGATATCAGAGTTGTGAGAGCACCATGTATGGGAAGGTGCCACCAAGCCCCAGTAGTAGAAGTTGGAAAAAAACATTTTGGAAATGCTAATCTTAATATCGTAAAAGAGGCACTAGAAAAAAATGATACTAAACCTGTAATACCGAATTATATAAATTACCAAACATATACAAGCACAGGTGGATATAAAATGCTTCAAGAGTGTATAGAAGAAAAAAGGGATCCCATGAAACTAATTGAGGAAATGGAAAAATCAGGACTAAGAGGTTTAGGTGGAGCGGGTTTTCCAACAGGAAAAAAATGGAGATTTGTTAGAGCAGAAAAAAAACCACGTTTAATGGCAATCAATGGAGATGAAGGTGAGCCAGGTACTTTTAAAGACCATCATTATCTATCAAAAGATCCGCATAGGTTTTTAGAGGGAATGTTAATTGCAGCTTGGGTAGTTGAAGCAACTGATGTTTATATTTATATGCGAGATGAATACCCAGATGTAATAAAATTTTTAAAAAAAGAAATTAGGATATTAGAAGAAAATATTCCTAATATAAAAACAAGAATTCATTTTAGACGTGGAGCTGGTGCTTATATTTGTGGTGAAGAGTCGTCTATGTTAGAAAGCATTGAGGGTAAACGTGGTTTGCCAAGACATAAGCCTCCATTCCCATCTCAAGTGGGCCTTTTTGGAAGACCAACTTTAATTCATAATATAGAGTCTGTTTACTGGGTAAGAGAAATTTTAGAAAAAGGATCTGTTTGGTTTAGCAGTCATGGTTTAAATGGAAGAAGTGGTTTACGAACATTTTCTGTATCAGGAAGAGTAAAAAATCCAGGTGTTAAACTTGCTCCTGCTGGAATTACAATTAGACAATTAATTGATGAATACTGTGGTGGTATTGAAGAAGGTCATAAGTTTAAAGCTTATTTACCTGGTGGTGCATCAGGAGGAATATTACCAGCCAACTTAGATGCCATTCCACTCGATTTTGATACTTTACAAGAATATGGATGTTTTATTGGTTCTGCTGCTATAGTTGTTTTGTCTGATAAAGATAATATGAAAGACATAGCAAAAAATTTGATGTTTTTTTTTCATGACGAAAGTTGTGGCCAATGCACTCCATGTAGAAATGGAACTGACAAAGCTTTAAAACTTATGAACAAAGACTCTTGGGATATAGATTTACTCCAGGAATTATCATCCGCTATGATGGATGCCTCTATTTGTGGCTTAGGACAGGCAGCTCCCAATCCGCTTCTATCGGTCATTAAACACTTTCCATCAGAGGTAACAAATTAAATTATGTCTGAAATAACTTTATTTAAGATTGATGGAAAAGAGTATGAAGCGGAAAAAGATGAAACCATATGGCAAGTCGCTAAAAAAAATGGAATAGATATTCCTCATCTATGTTACTCAGATGAGCCAGGATACAGAGCAGATGGTAATTGTAGAGCTTGTATGGTTGAAATTAAAGGAGAGAGAACCTTAGCTGCTTCTTGTATCAGAAAGCCAACTGAAGGAATGGAGATTACAGTAAATTCAAAGAGAGCTGAAAAATCTCGATCAATGGTTTTTGAATTACTAGTTGCCGATCAACCAAATAAAGAGGAATCTCCAGATCCTGACTCTAAGTTTTGGAAATGGTCAGATGAACTTGGTGTCTCCGAAAGTAGATTTCCTGCAAAAGAAAAAATATCTTTAGATAAAAGTCACAAGGCTATGAGTGTAAACTTAGATGCCTGTATTAATTGTGGTTTGTGTGTCAGAGCTTGTAGAGAAGTTCAAGTAAATGATGTTATTGGGATGGCTTTTAGAGGTTCAACAGCTAAAGTTATATTTGATTTAGATGATCGTATGGGAGAAAGTACATGCGTAGCCTGTGGTGAGTGTGTACAAGCTTGTCCAACTGGTGCCCTTCTAGAATCAACTTTAGTTGAAGATTCTGGAAAACGAAATGAACTTATCGCTGATAAGAAAGTAGATAGTGTTTGTCCTTATTGTGGAGTGGGGTGTCAAACTGAAGTCAGTGTAAAAGATAATAAAATTATCCAAATTGATGGAAGAAATGGGCCGGCTAACGAAAATAGATTGTGCGTAAAAGGTAGATTTGGATTTGACTATATTAATCATGAAGGAAGAATTACAAAACCACTGATCAGAAAAAAAGATGCTCCAAAACAATGGGATGTTCAAATAGATGACAAAAACATCTATGACTATTTTGAAGAAACATCTTGGGAAAATGCTCTTGAAGTATCCGCTAATGGTTTAACAAAAACTTTAAAAGAAAAAGGTCCTAAAGGTCTTGCTGGCTTTGGATCTGCGAAATGTTCTAATGAGGAGGCCTATCTATTTCAAAAATTAGTCAGAGTGGGCTTCGGGTCAAATAATGTTGATCATTGTACAAGGCTTTGTCACGCATCATCTGTTGCAGCTTTATTTGAGGGTTTGAAGTCCGGAGCTGTATCCGCTCCGTTTAACGCTGCTACTGTTGCAGATTGTATTATTGTCATTGGAGCAAGACCTACTGAAAATCATCCTGTTGCAGCTACATACTTAAAAAGAGCTGCTAAAAGAGGTTCTAAATTAATAGTTATGGACCCAAGAAAACAAGGTCTATCAAAATATGCTGAACACCATTTACAATTTAAACCCGGAACTGATGTAGCTATGCTCAATGCAATGTTACACACAATTGTTGAGGAAAAACTCTACGATGAACAATATGTTCAAGGACAGACTGAAGGATTTGAAGAACTTAAAAAAAGTATAAAAGATTTTTCTCCCGAGAAAATGGAAGCTATTTGTGGTATTGAAGCTGAAACTTTAAAAGAAGTGGCTAGAATTTATGCTAATTCTGAAAAATCTATTATCTTTTGGGGAATGGGTGTTTCGCAACATGTTCATGGAACTGATAACGCAAGATGTTTAATAGCTCTTGCTCTTTCTACTGGTCAGGTTGGAAGAGAGGGTACAGGATTACATCCACTAAGAGGTCAAAATAATGTTCAAGGAGCTTCTGATGCGGGTTTAATCCCATGGATGTATCCAGATTATTTAGTTGTTGATGGTGAAGTAAATCAAAATTCTTACGAGAAATTTTGGAATACAAAAATGGATCCTGAAAGAGGTTTAACTGTTGTTGAAATAATTAATGCAATCCATGCAGATCAAATCAAATCTATGTATATCATGGGAGAAAATCCAGCTATGTCAGACCCAGATCAACAACATGCCAGAAAAGCATTAGCAAAACTAGATCATTTAGTTGTCCAAGATATTTTTTTAACTGAAACTGCTTGGTTTGCCGATGTAATTTTACCTTCTTCAGCTCACGCTGAAAAAACAGGAACATATACAAATACCAATAGAACAATTCAAATGGGAAGACAGGTGGTTCCCCCACCTGGTGATGCAAGACAGGATTGGTGGATTACTCAAGCTATAGCTCAAAGAATGGGACTTGATTGGAGCTACCTACACCCCAAAGATGTGTTTAGAGAAATGTGTCAAATTATGGATTCTTTAAAAAATATTACTTGGGATAGATTAGAAAACGAAAATGCAATCACATATCCATGTGAAGCACCTGATAGCAGTGGAAGTGAATACATATTTAGAGAGTCTTTTCCAACAGCAAATGGTAGAGGTAAAATTGTTCCAGCAAGACTTATACCACCAGCTGAACTACCAGATGATGATTTCCCACTAATTTTAACTACTGGCAGATTACTCGAGCACTGGCATACGGGATCAATGACAAGAAGAGCTACTGTATTAGATCATATAGAACCAGAGGCCATAGTGAGTATGAATCGATGGGATATGAAAAGAATGAAAATAGATGCTGGAGAACATGTTCAAGTGAAAACCAAAAGAGGATCCATAGTAATTAAAGTTAGGAGTGATAGAGAAATTCCTGAAGGAATGGTATTTATTCCTTTTTGTTTTGCAGAAGCAGCAGCAAATGTTTTAACTAATCCTCAATTAGATCCCTACGGAAAGATTCCTGAATTTAAATTTAGTGCTGCTAATGTTGAAAAAGTAA
>ERZ802821.1858-NODE-1858-length-10804-cov-8.5541_pt1 | contig 10804 bp, 10 predicted proteins | sample MGYA00345648_ERZ802821 | MGnify/ENA primary metagenome ERZ802821 (study PRJEB30503, sample SAMEA104212357) | marine metagenome | biome: Westerlies Biome; feature: [SRF] surface water layer (ENVO:00010504) within the epipelagic zone...; material: water... | reverse complement strand
TGGCAATGTTGTGATGATCGTTGGCGGCGCTGCGCGGACACCTGATCATAAATTCATGGTTGGTGGTGCCGTCAATGCGGCTTTGGCGAACTATTCAAAAGCGCTCGCAGGCCAAGGGTTGATCGATGATGTGAATGTGAACTGGGTCAGCCCGGGGCAGACAGAGACCGAACGCCTGCAAGGGTTGCTTGAAACACGCGCGCGCGACGAGGGTAAAACCGTAGATGAAGTGCGCGCTGAACGGATGAACCAGGAGGGTATCAGGCGTCTCGGCAGGCCAGAGGACACCGCGGCGTTGGTGTCGTTCCTGTGCAGCTATGAGGCACGCCACATCCATGGCACCGGGATCAGTGTTGATGGCGGTGCCACAAAGGGATGTTTTTGATGGATTTTATCCTTACCGAAGAACAGCGTCTTCTTGTTGAGACGATCCGAGAATTTGTCCGACGTGAGCTAAAACCGCTTGAGGAGGGTGTCGAGACAAGTGGCTATCTGGCTGATGAGGTGGCAAGCGAAATACAGGAGAAATCAAGGGGACTGGGGCTTTACGCGATCAATATTCCTCGTGAATTTGGCGGCGGTGGCCTCTCAGTTCTTGAATGGATGATGGCCGAAGAGCAGTTTGGCCGCACATCCGATATTTTGATCAGACGCGCGTTTGGCAATGTCTATGAAATTCTGCTGGAGGCAAGTGAAAAACAGAAGCAGACCTATCTGTTACCGGCAGTAAGAGGAGAAAGGACGTTTTCCATAGCGTTCACCGAGCCTGAGGCGGGCTCTGACGCTGCGGCAATCAAAACGAAAGCAGAACGGTCCGGTAAAGGCTGGATTTTGAATGGAGCGAAGCATTTCATATCTGATGGGCTGTTTTCAGATTTCTTTGTGGTGACAGCAGTTACCGATCCAGCTACTGGCGCCCGGGGTATCTCTACCTTCATCGTGGAAAAGGGAATGACGGGTTTTACCGTTGGGCGTGATCAACCAATGATGGGATTGCGCGGCACCTCGCATGTTGAGATGCAATTTAAGGATGTTGTGCTGTCCAACGACCATCTGCTTGGCCACGAGGGGCAGGGTTTGAAACTAGCCTTGGCGACGCTTGGCCGTGTTCGCCTCGCCCAAGTGGTGGCACGGTCCATCGGCAAAGCTACGCTGGTGATGGATCAATGTCTCGATTATGCGCGTGAGCGCCGCCAGTTTGGTGCGCCGATAGGTGATTTTCAGATGGTTCAGCAGATGTTGGCGGATTCGGCCATGGAGATCAATGCAACGCGCCTTGCACTCTGGCACACGGCGAGCCGACTTGATGCGGGAGAGGAGGTGCGGGGTAGCATTTCCATGATGAAGGTACAGGCGGCCGAGATGATGGGCCGTGTCGTTGATCGCGCCGTGCAGATCTTTGGCGGGGCTGGCTATTGCCGCGATTTGCCAATCGAGCGGTATTACAGGGATGCCCGCATCTATCGAATTTATGATGGCACTTCGGAAATCCATCGTGCGGTTTTGGCCAAGCAGATGATGCGCGGTGACAGCTCTGTCTACGATATTTACGGGTAAGTGAAATGGGTAAAACACAATTCCTGTCTGCTGATGAGGCAGCGGCACTCATTGAGGACAAATCCGTTGTCGGCCTTGTGGGCGGTGGCGGCGGTCTGGTTGAAGCCAGTCTGTTGCATGAAGCCGTTGAGCGGCGCTTTCTGAAGACGGGTCATCCTCAGAGCATTACCTGTATTCATGCGCTGGGCATTGGTGACCGACAGGAACGCGGCATGAACCGGTTTGCTCATAAGGGTATGACGAGCAAGGTGATTGGTGGCCATTGGGTCTGGTCACCGCGCATGCAACAGATGGCCCGTGATAATGACATTGAGGCCTATGTTCTGCCCGGTGGGGTTATCATGCAATTGATGCGTGAGGTTGCTGCCGGTCGACCCGGCTTGATTACGCATGTGGGTCTTGGCACGTTCGTCGACCCGCGCTTTGATGGGGGGCGTATGAATGATGCCGCGAAGGCCAACCTGACTGAGGTGATCACCATTGATGGAAAGGATTATCTGCGATATCTGCCGATCCCTGTTTCAGTGGCCCTGCTTCGCGGTAGCTATGCTGATGAGGATGGCAATATTTCACTTGAAGAAGAGCCCGCAAATCTCGACATCTACGCGATGGCAGCGGCGGCGCATAACAGCGGTGGCAAGGTGATTTTTCAGGTCAAGGGCCGGGTTCCGAGAAACAGCATGAAAGCCCGCGAAGTTAGAATCCCGGCCGCGCTGGTTGACGTGGTGGTGATTGATGAGAGCCAGCGACAGGGATATGAGCTTGTCTATGACGCCGCTGTATCGGGTGAGCGATTTACCCATGACCTTGAAGTACAGACAGTACAGTTTTCACCCCGACTGGTTATCGCCAAACGTGCCCGTCAAGAATTGGTCGATGACGCGGTGATTAATTTCGGCTTCGGCATTCCCGATCAGGTGGCAAAATTAATTGCCAGGGATGGCATGTCGGATCGCTACTACCAGACGATCGAGCATGGAACCTATGGCGGGCGCTTAATGGATGGCGATTTGTTTGGGTATGCGATGAACCCGAACTGCATGATTGATGGCCCATCTCAATTCGATTTCTATTCGGGTGGTGGACTGGATATCGCCTTTCTTGGGTTTGGTGAAATTGATGCCGCAGGGAATGTGAATGTCTCCAAACTGGCAGGAAATACAGTTGGGCCTGGCGGCTTTATCGACATTGCCCAAAACGCCCATGTAGTGGTTTTCTGTGGCACCTTCGACACGGGCGGCACGCGGCTGGAAATTGGAAAAGGACGCCTTGAGATTGTGGCACATGGCCGTATCGCCAAGCTGGTAAATGAGGTGGATCAAATTACCTTTTCCGGCGCTCAGGCGCTTGCTCAGGGTCAGCGAATAATTTACGTAACAGAGCGCGCTGTTTTTGAACTTACGGAAGAAGGGGTTAGCCTGATTGAAATTGCCCCCGGGGTGGATCTGGAGCGCGATATTCTCAACCGGATGGGGTTTGCACCATATGTTGGCGTGGCACCGCGTGTGATGGATGGATTGTTGTTCACGGATGTTGAGGGAGAGACCTGATGGACAATGTTAGGGTTGGTTTGATTGGCGCTGGCTCGATCGGCGCCCGGCACATGAAGGCGATGGAGGACGTGCCGGAAATCACCCTTGCCGCGATAGCGGACCCCTCACCCGCAACAGTCCAGATAGCAGCGGCGCGGAGCATCCCTCTTTACCCCGATGTCGGCGCGATGTTGGCAAAGGGCGGTATTGATGCCGTAATCATCGCCACACCAACCGAGCGTCATCATCAGGATATCATGATGGCGCTTGAGGCTGGTCAGACTGTTTTGGTCGAAAAGCCGATTACTGCGACTCTTGAAGAAGCAGATGAAGTGACTCGTTTTGCTGAAAAACAGGGCTGTCACGTTCTGGTCGGGCACCAACGGCGGTATTATCCTTGTGCGGCAATGGCACGTGAAATCATCGCACAGGGGCGCATCGGTAAATTGATGGCGGTGACGGGCCAATGGACAACCCGAAAGGATGATGATTACTACAACGCTGCTTGGCGGCGCGATGTGAAGGCCGGCCCGATTCTAACTAATCTGATCCATGAAATCGATCTACTGCGCTTTATCTGCGGGGATATCGCCACGGTCTCGGCTGAGATGACACATCATGATCAGGAATTTAGCAAAGAGGATGCAGTCGCAATCAGCATGAAATTTACCAATTCTGCGGTTGGCACCTTCCTGCTGTCAGACCGTACACCAACGCCCTGGACATGGGAAATGGCCCTTGGTGAAAATGTGCGCTTTCCAAAGACCGGCCAGAATGCGATCCGCTTTCTTGGAACTGAGGGAGCGCTTGATTTCCCAAATCTGACTCTCTGGTCACATGCCAGCGAGGATGGCAACTGGCATGACGAAATCACGGCTGAGCGTATCGAGACCCCCTTTATCGACGCCTATATTGCCCAATGCAGACATCTCTGCGCAATCGTGCGCGGCACTGAAACACCAATCATTGATGCCAGAAATGGCAGCAAATCACTTGCAGCAACGCTGGCGGCAGCCAATTCAGCGGCCAGTGGCAGGCGTGTAATTCTGGAACAATAGCGAGGCGAGGATGGAAGATTTCTATGTAAAAATTGGTGACAGCACCAGCTTTACCAAAACAGTATCTGAGAGCGATGTTTACCAATTTGCTGGTATCACCGGTGATTTTTCACCCAATCACGTGAATAAAGTCTATATGGAAAAATCATCCTATGGCCGTTTGATGGCTCATGGCGCCTTGATTGTTGGTTTCATGTCCACTGTTTCGACAAATGTCATAGCGCATTGCAGGGACGCCGATGAAACACCGGTTTCAGTAGGATATGACAAGATCAGATTTCTCAAGCCAGTGTTTTTGGGGGATACAGTGACGCTGACCTATACGATCAGCGCGATTGATAGTGAGCGCAAAAGATCCGTTGGCAAAATTGAGGTGGTCAATCAGGATGATGAGTTGGTTGCGGTTGGTGACCATATTCTGCAGTGGGTGCCAAATGGCTGAGGTGCCGGGTTGGGAACCGATGGTTACTTGATGCGGACACAAAATGGGGAGTCTTAGGATGCGGAAACCGATGGATATTGAGGGCCAGGCGTTCATTGTGACCGGTGCTGCAAAAGGGATTGGCCTTGCTATCAGCACCCTGTTTCACCAGTTGGGCGCACGGGTTTCGGGGTGGGATCTGGACGACAGCGGCATGCGTGATAATCCGGTCTTTACGGATACGCAGATCGTTGACGTGTCTGATGAAAGCCAGACGCGTGCTGGTTTTGCGGCCTCGTTGGCAGCGCTTGGTGATATTGACGGCATCGTTGCGAATGCTGGGATTAATGGGCCGACAAAACCGCTATGGGACTATTCTCTTGATGAGTGGCAATCGGTGATATCCGTTGATCTCACGGGCGTGTTTTTGTCAGTGCAGGCATCTCTTCATCATCTGCGTGCCCGCAAGCGAGGACGGATTATCATCATTTCTTCCGTCGCTGGAAAGGAGGGCAATCCCGGTGCCGTGCCTTATGGTGCAGCGAAAGCAGGTGTGATCGGGTTTGCCAAAGGGCTGGCGCGGGAGATATTGCCGTCCGATATCACGGTGAATTGCATTGCTCCATCGATTGCGGTCACCGATCTGCTCGATGGGATGACTGATGAATATATTGCCGACAAAAAGAGCCGTATCCCGATGGGGCGGTTCTGCACCCCCGAGGAAATTGCCAACATGGCGGCTTTCATCGCGTCGCCTGCCTGCAGCTTTACCACTGGGCAGGTTTTTGATGTAACCGGTGGGCGCGCCACATGGTAGTGCCGGTGCGGCCACTGGGGCTTGATGATCTTTGCGTTCATCAGGTTTGCCTGTCTGGACAATGTGATTTTGCTTCCTCGCTTGCCCATTTGGTGGCTGCTGGAATGAAGCGCACGTCCCTGTGGAACCCAATGATTGAAACCTGTGGTGAAGGAAAGGCGCTGTCAATCTGGAATGATAGTGGGCTGATCGCAGAATCGCTTTGTGTGGCTGAGCTGTTTGCGGGGTCTGATGCGTTACGCGCCATGCTGGACAGGGCGGATTTGTTTCAGGCGCGTACGCTGGTTTTGATCACGGGAGGGCTTGAGACTGCCGGCTTTGAGGGCGGGATTGATCAGGCCAGAACATACCTGCCGGAGCTGTTGGCGCAGGCGAATGAACTAGCGATACCCTACAATGTGCGATTGGCCTTTGAGCCATTGCATCCGATGGTGTGTGGTCACAGATCCATAGTCTCCAGTCTCGGCGAAACACTCGACCTGCTGGATCAGGTGGGGCCGGCCAATGAAATCGGCCTTGCCATCGACACTTATGCGCTCTGGTGGGAGGACCGGTTGGATCAGAAGTTGACCAGGGCGGGCAAACGTATTCTGAATTATCATGTGTCGGATTGGTTGTCTGATACCTCTGATTTGCGTCTGGATCGGGGTATGCCGGGTGATGGTCAGATCAATTTGCTGCGATGGCGGGCAATGCTCGAACAGGCGGGCTATAGTGGGCCGGTAGAAATCGAGATTTTTTCGCGCGACCGTTGGTGGAAACGGACGCCCGAATCAATGCTACACCGTATCCGTGAGGGCCTTAATGTTGCGTACTGAGTGAGGGGTGTCAGAAGAATGAGATACTCACTTCAGGCAAAAATGATGATATTTCATCAAAATTGCCCTTTACTTGCCCAAATATGCCCAGACTATCACACTCAACTCAAATAAGGTCTTGCTAAGTTAGCGGTGATATTCGAATCTTTTTCCGAGAAAAAAGCCGATTTATCAAGGCTTGTTGGATTTGGGGGAATCGGGTGCTTCAGATTAATGATGTGCACGCTGGCTATGGCAATCTGAAAATATTGCGTGGCGTGAATATGCAGGTGCCAACTGGTGGTATCGTCACGCTGCTTGGTGGTAACGGTACTGGTAAATCCACTTTGCTGAAGGCTGTTTCAGGATTGATCCCATTGATGGAGGGTGAGGTTCTGTTCGATGGTGTAGGCCTTTCGGGCATGAAACCTCATGAACGGATGCGCCTTGGCCTTGTTCAGGTAACCCAGGCCAAAGAGGCCTACCCAGCGATGACGGTTGAGGAAAATCTGGTGCTTGGCGCCTACACCCGCCGTGACCGCGCAGCTGCCGCGGCAGATCTGGAACGCGTCTACGAATTTTTCCCGGTACTTCGCGAGAGACGCAAGCAATTGTCTGGTACTTTATCTGGTGGTGAAGTTCAAATGTTGGTAATTGGTCGTGGCCTGATGGCCAAGCCAAAAATGCTGATGCTTGATGAACCCAGTGCTGCGCTGGCGCCGAAAGTTGTGTTGGAGATTTTTTCCAACATCAACCGGATTGCCAAGACTGGCGTGACAATTCTGGTTGTTGAACAGAATGTGCGGATGGCGCTGATCCTTGCCCAATATGGTTACATCATTCGGGATGGTGTAATCATGATGGAGGGTGAGGCAAAAAAATTGATCAGCGATCCGGCTGTCAAGGAGTCTTTCCTTGGTGGCTCAGTGGCAAATTCATCTAAGGCGCTCAGGAAATGAGCTGCAGTACCGCGGGGAAAAGATAACATGGGTTTTGATTATAACTCGCTGTTAGCATTTATCATTTTTGGCGTCACCATTGGCGTTGTCTATGGCATTGTCGCCCTTGGCATTTCGTTGATTTATTCAGGTTTGGATATTGTGCATTTTGCCCACGGTGAGATGTATATGTTCGGAGCCTTTTTTGGCCTTGTTCTTGCCCACAATGTTGGTGTTCCTTATCCAATTGCATTGATTGGGGCAATGGTGCTTACCGCATTGCTGGGAATGGCGGTGGAACGGGTATTCTACCGACGCCTTACCCGTGCTGGTGGAGGTTATACAGTTGCTGGCATGGGGATGATCATTTGCGGATTTGGTATGTCTGTAGCGCTTGTGAATGTCGCCTATTTTATTTGGGGCGCAGAGGCCGAGCCTTTCCGAGCCAACCTTGACTATATTCCCCGATTGAGTTTTCCCGGAGATATTGAGGTCCCTGAAAGTTATGTACTGACGGCGATTATTTCTGTCGCCTTGATGGCTGCTCTGCATTACTTCCTTCGTCATACAAAAACTGGCTTGGCTGTCAGAGCGGTTGCCCACAACAAGGATATCGCTTATCTGATGGGAATTAACGTCCCATTGATGATCTCCTTGATCTTTGGTCTTGCTTGCGGACTTGGGGCGGCCGCGGGAGTATTGATTGGGCCGATGCAGTCGGTTCAAGTTGAAATGGGTTACTTGATGCTTATGAAAGCCTTCGCGGCTGCTGTGGTTGGCGGATTTGGCTCGCTGCCGGGAGCAATCATTGGTGGTATAATGGTAGGCGTGTTCGAAAATCTTGGCGCGGCCTACATTTCGGCAAGCCATAAAGATATTTATGCATTTTTGCTGTTGATCCTTGTGCTGATGTTTAAACCATCAGGGCTGTTGGGGGTTGACGCAAAAGTAAAGGCGTAGTGATTGAAAAATCATTACAAGGGTATTCAACCTAGATAAGAAAACTGGAGGAAAAAATGCGAATATTAAATAAAATGTTTGCCGGTGTAGTTGCTGCCGGTATCGGCATTACTGCCACCGCTGCCTTCGCTGACGATATCAGAGTCGGCATTACCATGAGAATGGTGAGTGAGAATGGTCAAGCCTATGGCCAGATGATGATGGATGAAATCAAGGGTATAAATGAATCGGGCGGTATCAATGGCAACATGATCAAAGCCACCCTAATGAATGACGAATGCAAGTCAGACAAGGGTGTCGCTAATGCGAACAAAATGGTGTTTCAGGAAAAGGTTCACCTCCTAATTGGCTCAAGTTGCTCGTCAGTGACACTCCCTATTGTGGACGTTACAGCCAAAGCCGGCGTGCCGCAGTTGGTTCCTCACTCAACTAATTCAAAAATCACCCAAAAAGGAAGTGAGTGGATTTTCCGTGTTCCTGTCTCAGGCCGTTACTATGGTGGGGTAAATGCCAAATATGTTGGCGAGAATATTGGAACGAAAATCGCTTATATCTGTGCAGCAGATGCTGCGTCTGTTGGTGATTGTGCCAACATGGAAAAGCAGATGAAGGCCCGCTTTGGAGTAGAGCCTGCGTATCGTGCTGACGTGCAGGAGAAGGAAGTGGATTTCCGCTCGCATATGCAGAAAATTAAGTCAATGGATGTTGATGGAATTCTTGTTGCTGCTCTTGCAGAGACAATGGCACGTGCGCTTGTTCAGTCGTATGAGGCTGGCATTGGTGAAGATGTCCGCCGCATCGGTTCGTCATCAGCATCAAATGCTCCTGTGCCAAAGATTGCTGGAGACGCAGCAAAAGGTGTGTTTTTCACAGCTGCGTACGCCGCTGCTGACCAGCGTCCGATTGCCAAACTTTTCAACGAAATGGTAAAGACACGTTATGGCATTCACGCGCCGGACCATGATTTTTCACAAGCATATGATTTGGTGAGAATTATGGAAATTGCGCTCAAGAACACAAACTTCACAGGCTCTCTTGCCGATGACCGTACGGCTATTCGCGACGCAATTGCCAATGTTCAGGGGTACGAGGGACTTGCTTCAGGCCCAATCAGTTTCTGTGCTGCGGCAACACCACAGTGTCGTGACGGTAACAGAACAGCTGTTCTGATCGGTTACACAAAGGGCGGTGAGAACTTTGAAACAGAGGTTCTGGCCCGCGTGACTATGGAGCCGGATTTTGGCCTGGAATAGGTCTATAATTCGCTAAAATAAGCGGTGCAGGCAACGGCCTGCACCGACGCCTGACACCTTCAAATAATTTGTCCTAACGCGGGGAACTAATTCTCATGGGAATTCTGTCATTCATGGCTGACTTCATTGACAGTCTGGCAAAACGCCACCGGCTTTTGCCATGGCTTCTTGCCTATGCATTGTTATTGCCACTGCCATTTGTTCTGACAATTCTTTTTAATGAATATCTGATCGATTTGGCAAACCGTATCTGCCTTTTCATTCTGCTGGCAGTGGGTCTTAACATCGTGAAGGGATTTTGTGGGCAGGTTACTGTCGGCCACATCGGCCTTTATGCAATTGGTGCCGTTACATCTGCTGTGTTGTCCTTGGAACCTGGCGGATTTGGTGGTGCTTTGGGCTTTGGGTGGCCTATATGGGCAGCTATTCCGACAGCGGTACTTGTGACGGCCTTTGCAGGACTAATCATAGGTCTGCCATCAGTACGTTTAGAAGGCGCTTACCTTGCCCTCGCAACATTGGGCCTTGGCGAATCAGTGCGTATTTTTATCGCCGTGACACCAGCGTTGGGATCAAGTACGGGCCTGATGATGATCCCTGCGCCTAGAATTGGCTCGTTCGTTTTTGACAGCTTCACAAGCTATTATTATCTCGTGATGACGGCAGCCATTACTGGGATCTATTTCTCTTTTTCAATCCTTCGATCGGCAACTGGTCGCGCTTTTCAAGCCATCCGTGAAGATACAATTGCTGCCTCCGTCAATGGTATTAATGTAGTGAAATATAAGTTGCTCGCTTTTGTCTTAAGCGCAATTTACGCCGGTCTTGCCGGTGCGCTGTTCGCGCACATGCCACCTGGCTATCTTCATCACAATAATTTTACCGTGATTGAGATGGTCACATTGTTGTTAATGGTGGTCCTTGGGGGCATTGGCAACGTCTGGGGAGGTGTGATTGGAGCAATTGTAGTTGCGATTGCCTACGACCAAACAAAGGATCTGGTTTTCTATTTCATGGATAGACCAATTGTCTTTCAGCCGTTGGTATTTGGCCTGTCCATGGTTTTGCTAGTTTTGTTCATGCCCCGCGGTATCGGTGGTTGGATTGAGGATTTCCAGCGTAACCGCAGGTTCGTTCGTAGAAGTGAGGAGAGACTGAGTGGCACTGCTAGAAACCCGTAATCTGAGCAAGAGCTTTGGTGGCCTGCAGGCGATCAATAACGTAAGTCTTAAAGTTGAGCCGAATACAGTGCATGGCCTGATTGGGCCAAATGGCTCAGGCAAATCAACATTCTTCAACTTGCTGACAGGTGTCTATCAGCCGGATGCAGGAAGCTATATCGAGTTCGACAATATTAATGTGACCGGTAAGCCGGCCCATTACATTGCGGAACATGGGCTTTCCAGAACCTTTCAACTGCTTCGGCTCTATGGTGAATTGAGCGTATTGGACAATGTGCTGGTCGGGTATC
>ERZ802821.1856-NODE-1856-length-10814-cov-17.8321_pt1 | contig 10814 bp, 9 predicted proteins | sample MGYA00345648_ERZ802821 | MGnify/ENA primary metagenome ERZ802821 (study PRJEB30503, sample SAMEA104212357) | marine metagenome | biome: Westerlies Biome; feature: [SRF] surface water layer (ENVO:00010504) within the epipelagic zone...; material: water... | reverse complement strand
GTTAGGATAGCAGACAATATGGATGAAAGTCAGGCTGGATGATGTCTGCATGACGGACGGGCAATATGGGTGCTGTTGGTAAATGGCATTATGGTGGTGATGGCGGTGGCGTGTTGCCATGTGCGGCCAGCCCGCCGGTTGCACCCATCTGTCAGAAGGAGATGACCATGACTCTCGTCCCGCTGATAAATGCCACCATGCCGATACCGCTGCATGCGCTCGCTGCCATTCTGGCGCTGGTGATCGGCGCTGCGCAGCTGTGGCTGGCCAAGGGCACTGCGCGGCATCGGCAGCTGGGTTATGTCTGGGTCGGGCTGATGGCGTTCGTGGCGATCAGCGGATTCTTCATTTACGAAACGCGGCTCTTCGGCGTCTTCAGTCTCATCCACCTGTTGTCGGTTCTGGTGCTTGTGACCTTGTGGCGGGCCGTCCGGATGGCGCGCGCTGGCAAAATCAGGGCGCACCGACGGGCGATGATCCTGCTGTTCTGGCTGGCGCTGGTTTTGACCGGATTGTTCACCTTCGCGCCGGGGCGGATCATGCATCAGGTTGTGACGGGTTTCTGAGAATGGGCTGTTAGCCGTGATCCGGCGTCGCCCGGATCAGAGGCCTAGCGTCTCTGCCATCGTATCAATCATCGCACATTGCCAGTTTATCTGCGCTGCGTCCGGCTGTTGTTCGATAAATTTCGGCAGAAAAGGGTCGACAAGATCGGTGTCGATTCCGGCCAGTCCTTCTACCACGCGATGTCCGCAGAACGGCACATAGGCCTCGGAATACCCGCCTTCGTGAATGGCGACAACGCGCCCGCCACATAACGCGTCCGCCGCCGTCATCACCATTCCCGTCATCTCGGCATAAGTGCTGGACAGACAGGCCATGCGTCCCAGCGGGTCGACATGGCTGGCATCAAGGCCGTTGGCGATGATAATGATATCCGGCTGAAATTCGTGTATCAGCGGCAGGGCAACGCGCTGCATGGCGTACAGATACGCCTCATGCCCGCACCCCGATGGCAATGGCAGATTGGTGTTCGCCCCCACGCCTTTGCCGATGCCGCGATCATCCAGCCCGGTATAGCCTGTCGGGAACAGATTGGCCTGATGCAACGACAATGTGTGAACATCGGGGTCAGCATGGAAAATGGATTGCGTGCCGTTGCCGTGATGCACATCCCAGTCAAGCACGAAAAAGCGACTTGCAGCACCGGCAGCGCGCGCCGCCTCAATTGCGATGCTGATATTCGACAGCAGACAGAACCCCATGCCCTGATCGGCAAGGCAGTGATGCCCCGGCGGGCGGGTCAGCGCATAGGCCGTGTCATGGGTGCCGGACAGCACGCCCAGAACCGCATCACGGGCAAGCCCGGCCGCCTGACAGGCAATTTCGAAAGACCCGCGTCCAAACGGGGCTGAGACACCCAACATGCCGCCGCGCTCGTCGCTCAGGGCTTTGAAGTTGGCAAGATAATCGGCGGTATGGACGGCCGCCAGTTCGGCCGCGCTGGCGGGTGCTGCATCGCGCGCATCCAGCTGTTTCATCAGTCCGGACACCTCCATCAGATTGCGCATCCGGCGCTTGGATTCAGGGCTTTCGGCATGACCGCCTGCTGCCATCGGTTGAATCCATCCCCCGACCGGGGCTGTCAGTGCCGCTTCGCCGGTGGTGTGCCAGAAACAGGCTTCGGACATATAGAAGGCAGTGTTGCGCATGGCTGTCTCCTCAAAGCTGGCCGGCGCTGTCAGTGCCACCAAGCCGTGTTGCCCAGCCGCGCAGAATTCTGTCGGCGATAATGGCGATGAAAGCCATCGACAGACCGGCTGTCATGCCAAGGCCCGTATCCGCATCACGCAGGCCGATATTGACCTGTTCTGCAAGCCCGCGCGCGCCCACCAGCACAGCAATGATCAGCATCGCCAGCGCAAACAGCACAGTCTGATTCAGACCCAGCAGAATGGCCGGACGGGCGACGGGCAGTTCAATCAGCAGCAGGCGTTGCAGTGGTGAACAGCCATTTGCCCGCGCTGCCTCAATCAGGGTTGGCGGAACATGCCGCAGCCCGTGTTCGGTATAGCGGATGATCGGCACGATGGCATAAAGCACAATCGCCACAAGCGCCGAGAATTCATTCACCTGAAACAGGGCCACCGCCGGGATCAGGAAGATATAGAGCGGGATCGACTGCAAGGTGTCATTCAGCGGGCGCATGATTCGCGAGACAATCTCGAACTTCGCCGCCAGTATGCCAAGCGGGCATCCGATCAGCATGCAGACAAGAATGGCGGCACTGCACAGATAGACCGAATACAGCGCGTCCTGCCAGTGGCCGGTCAGGGTGATGGCCAGCATCATGGCGGCCGCCACAAGCGCGAACTGCCAGTTGACCATCCGCCATGACAGCCAGGTGACGCCGGCAAAGACAACCCACCAGGGCAGAAAGGTGAACCCGGTAAAGGCGATCAGACCGGCCGCCAGAAGAAAGCCGCCAGCCGCCCGGTGTCCACGCCAGGCCAGAACGCCGCTGCCAGCACATATCGCCAGCAGATAGACGGTCTGCATAACAGGCGTGAAGGTAACGCCCCAGGTAAAGGGCAGCACAGCCTTGGTCAGGCCGATGCGCATCGGCAGCAACAGATAGACCAGCGCGTTGTTCTTGATCGCATCAAGTGTCATGCCATGCGTGGCAATGAACGCGCGCAGCCACTCATTGACAGCGACCTCGCCAAAACGAAAGAAGACAGCGCTGACAACGGCAAGCGCGTCAGATTCCATCTTGTACAGCAGGCTGACAAACAACACTGCAACAAGCCCGGCCAGGTGCCAGACAAGCGGAATGCCGACCTTCGCACCTTTGCTGTCCGCGGCAGTGGGGGTATTGCGGCGTGTGGCGGCAGCACGGGTCAGCCGGTCAATCACCACAGCCAGCAGCACAATCACGATGCCGGCGGCCAGCGCCTGTCCGAACCGCGCTGATCCCTTGTTTGTGGCGACCAGCACTTCGCGGCCAATATCATCAAATCCGCCAATCACGGCGGCGATAATCACCATGGACAGGCTGGCCAGCACCAGCTGGTTAATCCCGACAAGGATCTGATGCTTGGCGCATGGCATCTCGATAAACCGAAAACGCTGCCAGGCCGTGGTGCCGGACATGGATGATACTTCGCGCAATTCCTGTGGTACGCCGCGCAGCCCCAACATCACATTGCGCGTCATTGGCGGAGCCGCATAGATCATGCTGGCCAGCACTCCCGGTACCGGGCCAAAGCCAAACAGCACAACCAACGGCGCCAGATACGCAAAAGTCGGGATCGTCTGCATCAGGTCCAGCGTTGGTTGCAGCACGGCATTTGCCCGCCGTGACTTTGCCCCAAGAACACCCAGCCCAAAGCCAACGGCAAGCGCCAACGGCACCGCCACACCCACCATCGACAGCGTGTTCATTGATTTCAGCCAGTATCCGGACAGCGCCATATAAAGAACCGCGCCGCCGCACAACGCCGCGAGGCCGGCCCCCTGAAGCCGCCATGCAAGCCATGTCACGGCAATCACGATAAAGGGCCACGGCGTTGCATGCAGCAGTGACTGCAGAGCGCGCACCGCCCAGTCCAGCGCGCCGGCCACGGCCCGCAAGGCCGGTTTGAAGACAATGACAAACGCATCAATACCGTTATTGATTGCGGCCGCGATGGCATCACCCCCGGCCAGCGGTGCGGCCACGATGGCGGGCAACCGATCCGGCATTATGATCGCAGCAATGCCCAGCAAGACCATCACCGCCCCGGCAAGCCGGGTTGCCAGCTCCCCTCTGATGATGGTGCCCTGGGTTGTGACTGCTACGCTCATCCAGCTGATCCCTGTTGCGATGCAGAGGGTGCTGGTTGCGGGTTGCGGATGTTGTCCAGAATGTTCTGCCGGTTGGCCGTGCCGACGGGCTGGCCATCCGCATCGACAACGGTGATCGCGGTCACATCACTGCCGGTTGTCATCAGCATATCTTCAAGCGAAGTTGCAGCCGGCAGGGCAGGCGCGCCGGCACTACCGGTTGTCGCAGGTTGCATCACGTCTCCCAGACGCAACACCTGCAGGCGCGACACATCACCGACAAATCGGCTGACATAATCATCAGCCGGGCGCATCAGCAGTTCGGCAGCGCGTCCCTGCTGGATGATACGTCCGTCCCGCATGATGGCGATTCTGTCGGCAAGGCGCACAGCTTCGGAAAAGTCATGAGTGACAAAGATGATGGTCTTGCGAAGGCGTGCCTGCAGCGCCAGCAATTCATCCTGCAGCTGTTTGCGGATCAGCGGATCAAGCGCGCTGAATGGTTCATCAAGCAGCCATACTTCCGGGTCCACCGCCAGTGATCTGGCAATGCCGACGCGCTGTTGCTGACCGCCTGACAGTTCTGATGGATAGGCATCGCCGCGCCCATCCAGCCCGACCAGTGACAACATCTCGGCTGCCTTTGCGGCGCAGTCTGCGGCGGCCTCACCGCGAACCTTCAGCGGGAAGGCAATGTTCTGCAAAGCGGTGAAATGTGGCACCAGTCCAAAATTCTGGAACACCATGCCCATCCGGTGGCGGCGGATATCCATCAGGCTGGATTCCGGCATGGCAGCCAGATTGGCATCATCAAGCCAGACGTCGCCGGAAGACGGGCGGTGCAGTTGGGCGATACAGCGCAGCACGGTCGATTTGCCTGACCCGGACAGGCCCATGATGACAAACAGTTCACCGCGCGCGATGTCGATATTTACATCGCGCGCGCCGATAATGGCATCGGTGCCGTCAATCGCCTGTTCAACAGATGTATCCGGAGCACGCTTTGCACAGGCCGCCTCGGCGGCTGTACCGAACAGCTTCCAAAGTCCCCGGCAGCGGATCTTGGGATCGGAACGCGATGCCTCGGGCATGGTGCTGGGCTCCGTCTGGAAAGACATAAAAAGGAATGAAGCGGTACGGCGCTGCGGCGCCGTACCTGTTATGCGTGTCAGTCAGGCCCTAGCGTGACTTGGCAGCATTGATCAGCGTATCAACCGAGGCCGCATTGGCGTCAATATATGCGGCTACAACGGCATTGATGTCTTCACCGCGGCTGTCGACGGCAGCCATCATCTGCTGCTGGTCACCGGCATCCATCTTGTAGTTGGCAAGAATGTCGCCAGCTGCCGGCCATGTGTCGCTGAAACCCGACCATGTCACCTTGAAGATACGGGTCGGGCTGAAATCACAGTCGCCCGTTGCCGTCTTGTTCACGCCCCATGACGGATCATTGTAGCAATCGTCAGTACCAGCTGGCAGTGCAACCCACTCGGTCTCATACTCGGCAAGCGCCCAATGCGGCTGCCAGAAGGTCATCACAAGCGGAGACTTTTTGGCGATGGAGGCTTCAAGTTCGGTGATAAGCGCGCCTTCCGATCCAGCTGGAACGGCAGTGAAATCAATACCCATCGCTTCAAAGCGGTCCTTGCCGGGTGAACCCCAGTCAGCCGGATAATCCAGCAGACGGCCCTTTGGCAGGGTTTCCACTGACGCAAACTTGGTGGCGCAGGCATTCAGCGCTTCCCAGTCGGGAAGTCCCGGGCACACTTCCTTCATATGAACGGGATAGAGAACACCTTCACGGGCTGCCAGACCAAGATCGCCGATATCGACAACCTTGCCGGCTGATTCTGCCTCGGCAAACTGGCCGGGCGCGTTTGATGTCCAGATTTCCATTGTAGCGTGCAGGTCGCCTTCGCCCAGTGCAATGAACTGCGGCCCGTAACCGGCAGTGACATATTCGATGGAATAGCCCGCCCTTTCAAGAATCGCACCGGCAACACGCGTTGACAGATGCTGTCCCGTCCATTCATTGATCGCCAATTTGATGGCCTTGTCTGTTGCGCCCATCTCCAGCGCCATCGCCGGTGTGCAGGCAAGGCTTGCCGACATGGCGGCAGCGGCGATAAATCCTTTGGTCAGTCTCATGTTTCTTCCCCTGATGCTTCTTGTGGTTTTTGTGTTGTGGCATCGGCTGATTGACAGCAGCCGCGTGCATCCACTTTTGGCTATCTTGCACGGGGATTCGTGGTTTGACAAAGCAATATCTGTATCAAATGCGCACAGGGGTGCTGGTTTGGGCGGTCCTGCCCGGAAGTGAAGAAAGATGTTTCGTCAGCCCGTTTGGCGGGGCATAGTTTCCGGGAAGCTGTGAGAAGGGGGAGATGGTAATGCAGGAAACGCACATGCTGAAAGACCTGACGCATGGGTGGGATGACAACCCGGCGCGGTCACTTTCTCTGCACAAGAATGCCTATATCGACCCGGCCTGGCTGGCCGTTGACAAGCGTGAGATCTTTCACAAATCCTGGCAGTTTCTGTGCCATGAAGAAAAGCTGGCAAAGGCCGGAAGCTTTGCCACGGCCAACATTCAGGGACAAAGCATAGTTGCCATTCGCGGCAATGACGGTGACCTGCGCGCCTTCTACAATGTGTGCAAGCATCGTGGCCATGAATTGTTGCAGGGCGAAGGCACAACGCGGCGGGTGATCTGCCCGTATCATGCCTGGAGCTATGATCTTGACGGCAGCTTTCTTGAGGCGCGCCAGTCGCGTTTTATCGAGAATTTCAACAATGAGGATTTTTGCCTTGATCAGGTGCGGATAGAAACCTTCTGCCATTTCGTCTTTGTCAATCTGGACCCGGATGCGGCGCCGCTGGCAGAACAGTCTGGCGATCTGGCGAAAGAGATCATGTCCTATGCACCGGACATCGACAAACTGACCTTTGCGCACCGCCTGACCTATAACATCAAGGCGAACTGGAAGTCCGTGGTCGACAATTTTCTTGAATGCTACCACTGCCCGGTGGCGCATCGGGATTTCTGCACGCTGGTCGAGATGGACACCTACAAGGTGACAACGCATGGCATCTATTCCAGCCATATGGCAAAGGCTGGTCGTGAGGCGAACAAGGCGTATGGAACGGACGGCGCGACGGTCACCGATCATGCGGTCTGGTTCCTGTGGCCGAACACAACGCTGATGCGCTATCCCGGTCGCGGCAATTTCATGGTCTGGCGGTTTTACCCGGTTGGGCCCGAAGAGACCTATGAGGAGTTCGACTTCTTCTTCGAGACGGCCGAGGTGAATGACGCCGAAAAAGACGCCATCGCCTTTATCGATGATGTGCTGCAACCAGAAGATATCGGCCTTGTGGAAAGCGTTCAGCGCGGCATGCAGACGCCGGCCTATACACAAGGGCGCTATATGATCGATCCGGAAGGATCCGGCCTCAGTGAACATGCCGTGCATCATTTTCACTCGCTGGTTCTTGATGCCTATCGCCGCGGCGCCGCGTCATGAACACGCCCGATACATCATCCGATACATCATCTGGGCCGCTTTCTGGCCGCGTTGCTGTTGTCACGGGCGGCACAGGCGGTATCGGTACGGCCATTGTCGCCCGGCTGGCGCGTGAAGGTGCAGACGTTATCGCCGCCGACTTGCAGGATAATGTGGCCCGCGCTGACGGGACCGTGTTTTGCGCCCTTGATGTGACAGGCGAAGACAGTGTCACGGCGCTGGCAGATTTCGTGCGGGGCGATCTGGGACGACTCGATATTCTGGTCAATGCCGCTGGCATCGAGATTGAAAAAACCATCGAGCAGACATCGCTTGATGAATGGAATCACATTTTTGCTGTGAATGTCACCGGCACGTTTCTGACCTCGAAATATCTGGTGGGCCTGATGCGCGAGACCGGCGGCGGATCGATCATCAATTTCGGGTCCTATGACGGGTTCATTGCTGATCCCGAACTGGCAGCCTATTGCGCAACCAAGGGTGCGGTGCATGCGCTGACCCGCGCCATGGCATGTGATCATGGACCGGAAAATATCCGCGTCAATGCAATCTGCCCGGGCTATATCGATACGCCGATGTTGCAAAGCTTCTTCCGCCATGGTGACGAAGACAAGATGAAGGCCGCGGCGCGCGATGTGCATCCGATGAAACGCTATGGCACGCCGGATGATGTTGCCGGTCTTGTCAACTGGCTGGCTGGTGATGAGGCGCGCTATGCGTCGGGACAATTGTGGGTGCTTGATGGCGGTCTGTCAGCGCAAGTACAGCAGATGAAACTCTAGCGGAGCGGGCAGGGATGGCGAAAAGTGTAATCATCACCTGTGCGGTTACCGGCGGCATTCATACGCCCAGCATGTCGCCATATCTGCCTGTCACGCCGGCACAGATTGCCAGCGATGCGATCGCCGCAAGCGAGGCTGGCGCCTCGATCATTCACCTGCATGCGCGCGATCCGAAAGACGGCAGGCCGACGGCTGATCCGGACGTGTTCATGGAATTTCTGCCTGTCATCAAACAGGGCTGCAATGCGGTGGTCAATATCTCCACCGGTGGTGGGCTCGGCATGTCGCTGGACGAACGTCTTGCCGCCGCCAACCGGGCATCGCCCGAGATGGCATCGCTCAATATGGGGTCGATGAATTTCGGGATTTTTCCAATGTTGGAAAAATACAGGGACTTCCAGCATGAGTGGGAACCGGCATTTCTTGAAATGACGCGTGACTTCATTTTCCGGAACACATTTCGTGATATCGAATTTGTGCTGCGTACGCTTGGCGATGATCACGGCACCCGCTTCGAGATGGAATGCTATGATCTGGGCCATCTCTACACAGTGGCGCATTTTGTGGATGCCGGGCTGATCAAACCGCCTTTTTTCATCCAGATGATTTATGGCATTCTTGGCGGTGCAGGGGCCGAGATCGACAATCTGGTCCATATGCATAATGTGGCAGACCGGCTGTTTGGCGATGATTATGAATGGTCGGTGCTGGCAGCTGGCCGTCACCAGATACCGTTTGGCACCACAGCCGCTGTTCTTGGTGGCAATCTGCGGGTCGGTCTTGAGGACAGTCTGTTCATCGGCAAGGGTGAGCTGGCCGAAAGCAATGCAGACCAGGTCGCCAAAATTCGCCGGATTGTTGAGGATCTGTCCTTGCGCGTGGCAACGCCCGAGGAAACACGCGAACGCTTGCAGCTGAAAGGTGGCGATGCAGTTGCATTCTGACACCAGCATTCTGATACTGGTATTCTGACAAGACATAAGGGGAAGACACATGACCTACCAGACCAAGTTTCTGATCAATGGGGATATCGTGGCCGGCGAAGGTGAGGCCGTGCCTGTGATCAACCCGGCAACCGGCGATACCATCTGCAGCGTTGCCGAGGCCAGCAGTGAACAGGTCGATGCCGCGGTCCGGGCGGCGCAGGAAGCCTTCCCCGCTTTTGCCGCGCGCACGCCGGGTGACCGGTCGGCCCTGCTGCACGAACTGGCCAATCGGCTGGAAGCTGAGCGCGAGGCATTTGGCCGACTGGAATCGCTGGATTCGGGCAAGCCGGTTGGTGCCGCGATCGAAGAGATGGATGCCTGTGTCGATATCTTCCGCTTTATGGCTGGCGCTGTGCGCAACATGTCGGGCATTGCCGCCGGGGAATATATGGAAGGCTATACCTCGATGATACGGCGTGATCCGGTTGGCGTTGTTGCCAGTATCTCGCCCTGGAACTATCCGCTGATGATGGCCGCATGGAAGCTGGCACCGCCGCTGGCCACCGGGTGTACGATGGTGCTGAAACCGTCCGAGCTGACCCCGCTGACCACATTGAAGCTGGTCGGTATGTTGCAGGACATCTACCCGAAAGGTGTGGTCAATATCCTGTCCGGACGGGGCGGCACAACCGGCAGCCAGCTGATCAATCATGCCGGGATTGAATTCATCTCGCTGACCGGGTCAGTCCGCACAGCCAGCCAGGTGTTGCAGGCGGCATCCTCGACGATCAAGAACACGCATCTGGAACTGGGCGGTAAAGCGCCGGTGATCATCTATGATGATGCCGATGTCGCAAAGGTTATCGAAGGGCTGAAAGGTTTTTCTTTCTATAATGCCGGTCAGGATTGCACGCAGCCCTGTCGCTATTACGTCGCCGACAAGATTTACGATAATTTTGTTGCCGACTTCGCCGGGGCTATTTCCAGCATTGCCACCGGCCAGCCCGAGGATGATGGCGTCGAGATGGGCCCGATCATCACGGCTGCTCAATATGACCGGGTGCAGGCGATGGTCGACACGGCCCGCGATGGCAATCATATGGAGATCGTTACAGGCGGCAAGACAATTGGCGGTAACGGGTTTTTCTACGAGCCGACACTGATCGCAAATGCCCTTCAGGATGACACGGTTGTCCGCGAGGAAATTTTCGGGCCAGTGGTGACGGCGACCCGTTTCAGCGATGTCGAAACAGCGATCACCTGGGCGAATGATTCGCCCTATGGTTTGTCAGCATCGGTCTGGACGCAGGATATATCAAAAGCCATGCAGACAGTGGCGCGCTTGCGCTACGGCGTTACCTGGGTGAACACGCATCTTGTCGGCATTTCCGAAATGCCGCATGGCGGGATGAAAGCCTCGGGCTATGGCAAGGACATGTCGATCTACTCGCTGGAAGACTACACCGTGCCGCGCCATGTGATGATCGCGCACTGATATGGGTTGCGCCGGATGAGCAACAAACTGCAGGCCAGACATGCGCTGGTTACCGGTGGCAGTCGCGGCATTGGCCGTGCGATCACCGACAGGTTTCTGGCCGAGGGGGCGGTGGTGGCCAGTTGTGGCCGCGGCGACCGGCCGGATGATCTGGATCCGCGCGCAATCTGGCATCAAGCGGATATAGCGCAGCGCAGCGATGTTGATTCCCTGGCTGCCCGGCTTGCCGATGAATGGGGGCAGCTTGATATTCTGGTGAATA
>ERZ802821.1855-NODE-1855-length-10816-cov-18.8269_pt1 | contig 10816 bp, 10 predicted proteins | sample MGYA00345648_ERZ802821 | MGnify/ENA primary metagenome ERZ802821 (study PRJEB30503, sample SAMEA104212357) | marine metagenome | biome: Westerlies Biome; feature: [SRF] surface water layer (ENVO:00010504) within the epipelagic zone...; material: water... | reverse complement strand
TGAAAAAAAATAACTTTAAATCAAAAATGACATCACAGGTTCATGATGAATTATTGTTTGAGATACATAAAGATGAAAAAGATATTATCACTAAAATCATACAATTAATGGAGGAGTCCCATCAAAGATATAAATCTTTTAAAACTCCTATAAAAGTTGACTTCGGTGGTGGGTTAAATTGGGGTGAAGCTCATTAGTAAATTATTTATATACTTTTTTATATTGATACAAAGATCTTAAAAATTATCGTCTGGTTTGTTAAATGCCATCCAACGTTCTAGTTCGTGGTAACCACCTATTTTATTTCCATCAATAATTATTTGAGGAAAGGTTTTGGCAGTAGGAAATATTTCAAAGAATTGATCACGATTATAGTCTTCGTCTAACATCAGTACTTCTGGATTGTGCTTTTCTAAAACAGCTTTAGCTTTTACACAAAATACACAATTTTCTTTGCTATATATTTTTACTTGCACTTAGAAAGATTCATCAAAAGACAATGAGCGATCAGTTGGTCGTTGGTATTCCGAAACCCTTTTCTCAAAGAAGTTAGTAACATTTTGAACGTCAAGAGCTCGCATAAAATCAAAAGGGTTTTCTGTATTATAGACACGATCAAATCCAAATAAATCAGCAATACGATCTGATACAGCTTCAATGTACATACACATCATATCTTTATTCATACCTATTAAATCAACAGGAAGAGCGTCAGTTACAAATTCTTTTTCAAATTCCACGGCTTCTCTGACTATTTCTTCAAACTCTGACTGAGACACAAGCTCTGTTATTAAGTCCATAGATTTAATATCACCATCGGATAATGTTCCATTATTGAACTTTGTGCTCAGAGTTTTAAACATTAAAGCAGAAAAGCTAAAGTGCATTCCTTCATCTCTGGCGATCCAATCATTAGAAAGAGCTAAGCCTGGTAGTAATCCTCTTTTTCTGAAGTAGTAAATTGCACAAAAGGATCCTGCAAAAAATAATCCTTCCACTAATCCAAAAGCTATTAGCCTTGTTAGAAGATTTTGTTTACCATTAAGCCATTTAGCAACCCATTGTGCTTTCTTATTAATACAAGGAACGTTTTGAATGGCAGAAAATAATTTGTCTTTTTCATCAGGGTCTTCGACATAAGCTTCAATTTGGAGACCATACATTTCAGCATGGATTGACTCATTAAGCATTTGCATAGTAATAAATAGTCGAGACTCAGGAATTAAAATTTCATTGTAAAACCTAGAAGCTAGATTCTCATTTATCATTGCCTCTGAATTTGCAAAGAACGCTAAAACATGTTTGATAAAGTGCCTCTCACCTTCAGTTAGTGTCTTAAGATCTCTCAAGTCATCTTGAAGCGAGACTTCCTCAGGTGTCCAAAATGATTGAACGTGTTGTTTATAGCGATCAAATATTTCTTGATGCTGAATTGGAAAAATAGATTTACATCCTTTAGATATCATTTTTTACTCCTTAAAATATATTTATAAGATTTTTTACGCACTACATGTTATACAATCTTCTGGCTCATTAGATTGCGTCTCCTTAACATAAGATTCTTTGGCTTTCTTTTCTGAAGACACAGTAACCTTTACTGCATCGACAGCTGATCGACTTCTAAGATAGTACATTCCTGTTTTTAAGCCTTTTTTCCAAGCATACATGTGCATTGAATTCACTTTTCCAAAAGTGGGGGTAGAGAGCCACAAATTCATGGACTGGGTTTGGTCAATAAATGGCGCTCTGTCAGCCGACATATCAATAACTGTTTTTTGGGAAGTTTCCCAAACAGTCTTATAAACATCTTTAAGGTCCTCAGGAAATCCCTCAATATTTTGAACAGAGCCATTCTCTAAAATAATCTGATCACGAAGTTCTTTACTCCAAAGGTCTCTTTTCATTAGCTCTTTAACTAAATGACGGTTAACCAGTAAAAATTCCCCAGAAAGAGTTTGTCTTTTATAAATATTAGAAGTTTGAACTTGGAAGGTTTCTGTATTTCCTAAAATAATACCGGTGGAAGCAGTTGGCATGCAGGCAGTTGTTAAAGAATTACGAACACCATGTTTTTGAATTTTTTCCATCAAGCCTTTCCAGTCCCACATACTTGAAGGCTTTACACCCCATAGGTCAAATTGAAATTGTCCTTGAGATAAAGGAGATCCTTTAAAAGTAGAGTAGGCACCTTTATCAGATGCTAACTCCATAGATGCTTCTAGAGCTCCAAAATAAATAGTTTCAAAAATTTGTTTATTAATCATTTGAGCTTGAACAGAGTCGTAGGCAATATTCATTTTGAAATACACATCGGCTAGTCCTTGAATGCCCAAGCCAATTGGTCGATGTCGACTGTTAGAATTTTCAGTCTTGTCAGTTGGATAAAAATTAATATCGATAACTTGATCAAGATTTTTAGTTGCCAGTTTGGCAACCTGATACAAGTCTTGATAGTCATATTTACCCTCTTCAGTTACAAATTTAGGAAGAGCGATAGAAGCTAAGTTACAAACTGCTGTTTCGTCTTTTTCAGAATATTCCACAATCTCAGCACACAAATTAGAGGACTTAATAACACCAATATTTTTCTGATTAGATTTCTTATTCACTGCATCTTTGTAAAGCATATAGGGCTGACCAGTTTCAATTTGAGCTTCAATAATTTTTGACATTAAAGCTCTCGCTTTAATTCTTTTAAGATCTGGAAACTCTTTTTCGTATCTCGTGTAGAGTTCAACAAATTCATTGCCATAAGTATCAGAAAGACCTGGGCATTCATGTTCGCTCATCAGTGTCCATTCCCCATCTTCTTCAACACGTTGCATGAATAAATCTGGGATCCAAAGGGCATAGAACAAATCTCTTGCCCTGAATTCTTCAGCACCTGTATTTTTTCTTAGTTCTAAAAAAGACTCGATGTCTGCGTGCCAGGGCTCTAAATAAACAGCAAATGAGCCCTTTCTTTTACCGCCACCCTGATCAACGGATCTTGCAGTCTCATTAAAAATTTTTAAGAAAGGGATGAGGCCATTAGATTTACCATTTGTGGATTTAATGCGACTCCCGCCACCTCTAATATTATGTGCGTGAAGTCCGATTCCACCTGCAGTTTTTGAAATTAATGCACAATCTTTGACAGTATTAAAAATTCCTTCGATCGAGTCATCTTCCATCCCAATTAAAAAACATGAGGAGAGCTGTTGCATTTTTAATCCACTGTTAAACAAAGTAGGTGTGGCGTGTGTGTAATAACCTTGTGAGAGGCTGTCATAAGTTTTTTTTACCTGATAAAAATCAAACTTATCTCCTGAAACACATAGCGCTACTCTCATCCATAAATCTTGCGGACGTTCTACAGTCTTTCCATTTGATTGAAGGAGGTATGCTCTAAAAAGAGTGGTTAGAGCGAAATAGTCAAAGTAGTAATCACGATCATAGTCAATAATTTTTTCAATTTCTTCAGCATGAGCATTTACTTTTTGATAATACTCATCACGAAGAAGACCATCTTCGTAAAGATTTTTGGTTGAAATAATAAAACCCGGAGTTTCTTTGTGTAAAGCATTTGCTTTTATTCGTCCAGCTAAGTAGGAGTAATCAGGATGTTCAACTGTTAAGGCAGCAGCTGTTTCTGCTAAATAAGTATCAATTTCATTTGTGGTAATACCATCATATAAGCCTTGGATGGCTTTTTGAGCAATAGTAATAGAGTCAATTTCTAGTCCATTAGATAAAACGGATATTCGATTTGTAATTTTTTCAAGAGAGATGTCTTCTTTTTGACCGTCTCTTTTTGTGACAGCCATTGTAGAGACTTTGGCGCCTACTTGCTCTTTAAGTTGGGCAGTCTTATATCTTTGTTTAGCTCTTTGTTCTCGGTAGAGGACATACGCACGAGCAACTTTATGGTGCTCTCCCCTCATGAGGGCTAACTCAACCTGATCTTGAATATCTTCAATGTGTATCATGTCGCCATTGGCGATACGTCTAGTTAAGGCAGTTGTAATTGTTTCTGTAATAGAAACGACAGAATCGTCAATTTTTAAGCTGTCTCTTACATCAGTTTGAGCTAAAAAAGCTTTTCTTATAGCGCTAGCAATTTTATCTGATTTAAAGGGTGTAATTGAGCCGTCTCGACGAACCACACTTAAACTTAGTAAATTTATTTCTTCATTTTGCTTATTTGTGACTGTATTTTTTGTTGAATTATCTAGTGATTCTGCGTTATTTGTTTCCATTCTACCTACCAAGTTACTGTGTATATCTGCAAAAAATACTAGATCTAGTGTCTTTTGCCTAGTGACTATACAATCTATAGACAAAGCTAGTCAAATTATTTTTATTAAATTCTTAAAACCCAATAAATTCAAATAGAATTTTGTGATTCAATTCACAATTTATTTGGAAATATACACAGGTTTCTCCTAATTTTTTTTTATAAGCGAATATGTTCCCAAAACCTTTAATTCACATTACTTTCGTGGTTCTTTTTCAAAGCCTAGATTCGATTAAACCGATTGAAAAAACCAATCTCCATTTATGTATAACTTTCATATCAAAAAACCATTTTTTAATAGATCTCACAATAAAATGCCTTATTTTCATCTAGTGAAAAAAATTCTAGGTGTAGGAACAGCGCTTGTAGATGTTATTTGTCAAGTAGATGACGACGTAATAAGTAAATTAGAGTTATCAAAAGGCTCAATGACTTTGATAGAAGAGTCTCAGATTCAAAAAATTAGATCTAGCTTTAGTAACCCGCTAATGACCTCTGGGGGGTCGGTTTGCAATACAGTTCACGAGCTTAACTTTGGTTCTCATGAAGCGAGCTTTTATGGCAAAGTTAATGATGACGAGTACGGCAATGCCTTTATTAAAGATTTACAAAAAGCAAATATATTATTTCAAGGTATTATGAAAAAAAATGAACTACCCACTGGGTGTTGTAACATTTTAGTATCACCGGATGGTGAAAGAACTATGGCAACTCACATCGGCATAGGTTCACAATTAAATCCAGAAGAAATCAATGAAGAAATTTTAAAAGATATTGATCACATTTATATGGAGTCATACCTTTGGGATCACGACTTAACTAAAAAAACTTTACGAAAATTTGGCGATATGGCTAAAGATAAAAATATAGAAACATCTCTTTCTCTTTCTGACCCATTTTGTGTAGATAGACATAGAGATGAGCTAAAAGACTTTATTGCTAAAAATGTAGACTTAGTATTTTGTAACTTTGATGAAGCAAAGATGTTTTGTCAATGTGAGACCATGGCAGATGTTGGCTTATTTTTTAAAGCCTTTGGAAAAAAAGTAGTAATGACTTCAGGAGCAGAGGGGGCTTTCTATTTTTTTAATGAAGAGGTAAATCACCAATCTGTTGAGAAAGTAGAAAATGTTTTAGATACAACCGGAGCAGGTGATAATTTTGCTGCAGGTTTTTTAGACTTTTATCTATCAGGAAAGACTGTCGATGAGGCTTTGAAAAACGGGAATACGAGAGCAGTCGAGGTTATTCAACAGCTCGGACCAAGAGTTAAAAGACCATGAAGACATTCAATAAAAAATATTTTATTTTTAACAATCTAGCTAAAAGGAGGATTTAATGGATTATAAAGTAAAAGACATATCTCAACACACATTTGGGAGACAAGAAATCGAAATCGCTGAGACAGAAATGCCAGGATTAATGGCAATTCGCGAGCAATATGGGGAATCAAAACCTTTAGCTGGAGCAAATATTATGGGTTGTTTGCATATGACTATTCAAACAGCTGTTCTAATCGAAACACTCGTAGCACTTGGTGCTAAATGTCGATGGAGCTCGTGTAATATTTATTCAACCCAAGACCATGCCGCTGCTGCGGTTGCACAATCAGGAACCCCAGTGTTTGCCTGGAAGGGAATGGATGAAGAAGAATTTTGGTGGTGCATTGACCAAACAATTGAGGCTGACGGTTGGGTGCCCAATATGATTTTAGATGATGGCGGAGATTTAACTCTTCGTATGCACGAAAAATATCCCGAACTTTTAAAGAATGTAAAAGGACTCTCAGAGGAAACCACGACAGGTGTTCTTCGATTAGAGCAAATGGCATCAAAAGGGTCTCTTCAGGTTCCTGCCATTAATGTAAATGACTCTGTAACAAAAAGTAAGTTTGATAATCTATATGGATGTAAAGAAAGTTTAGTTGATGGTATTCGTAGAGGTACTGATGTAATGATGGCAGGTAAGGTTGCAGTCGTTTGCGGCTTCGGAGATGTAGGCAAAGGAAGCGCTGCAAGTCTTCGAGGGGCTGGTGCTAGAGTTCAAGTAACTGAAGTTGATCCAATTTGTGCCCTACAAGCAGCAATGGAAGGCTACGAAGTTGTAACCATGGATGATGCATGCCAATATGCAGATATTTTTGTTACCGCTACGGGTAACAAAGATATTATCACTCAAGACCATATGAGAAAAATGAAAGATCGTGCAATAGTTTGTAATATTGGACACTTTGATAACGAAATCCAAATAGATGATTTACAAAATTACAAATGGGAAGAAATTAAGCCTCAAGTAGATCAGGTAACCTTTCCAGATGGTAAGAAGCTGATTATTCTTTCAAAAGGAAGATTAGTAAATCTTGGTAACGCAACCGGACACCCAAGTTTTGTTATGAGCGCATCATTTTCTAATCAGGTATTAGCTCAAATAGAACTATGGGAAAATCATAAAAATTATGAAAATAAAGTTTATGTTTTACCAAAAAAATTAGATGAAATGGTTGCAATGTTTCATTTAGAAAAAGTTGGTGCTAAGCTGACCCAAATGTCCAAAGATCAAAGTGATTATTTAGGTATTGAAAATCAAGGACCATTCAAGAAAGATACATATAGGTATTAATCATGAGAAAAGATTTTATTTTTACATCTGAGTCTGTTTCGGAAGGCCACCCTGATAAGGTTTCTGATCGTATTTCTGATGCGGTGGTGGATCATTTTATTGCAAAAGATCCTTATGCAAGAGTAGCTTGTGAAACACTCACTACGACTAACAAAGTAGTTTTATCAGGTGAAATTAGAGGCCCAGTTCAAGAAGATAAAGAAGAGATAATCTCAAAAGTTAGAAACTGTATTAAAGATATAGGGTATGAACAAGAGGGATTTCATTGGCAAACTGCAGATGTTCAATATCTTCTTCATGGACAGTCAGCTGACATAGCTATGGGTGTAGACTCTTCATCTGACAAAGACGAAGGCGCGGGAGATCAAGGAATTATGTTTGGGTATGCTTGTACTGAAACACCAGAATTAATGCCAGCACCTATTTACTATTCTCATAAAATTTTAGAGCTAATGGCTGAGGGAAGAAAAAATGGTAGCATGAAGGGCTTGGAACCTGACTCAAAAAGTCAAGTTACTCTGAAGTATGTTGATGGCAAACCCAATGCTGTAACATCAGTGGTGATATCTACACAACATGCAGAGGGACTTTCTCCCAGTGATGTAAAAGAAATCGTCAACCCTGCTCTTAAGAATTCTATCCCTGAAGAGTTATTAAAAGATCTAGACGACAAAGAGTATTATGTTAATCCAACGGGTAACTTCGTTATTGGTGGACCAGATGGAGACACAGGCTTAACTGGTAGGAAAATTATTGTCGATACATATGGTGGGGCAGCCCCTCATGGGGGTGGAGCCTTCTCAGGTAAAGACCCTACCAAGGTTGATCGTTCGGCAGCTTACGCATCTCGATACCTAGCTAAAAACATTGTAGCTGCAGGTTTAAGTACTCAGTGCACTATCCAGCTATCCTATGCTATTGGAGTTGCAAAACCTTTGTCTATTTATGTAAATACTCAAGGAACCAATACTATTGATGAAGCAAAAATTGAAGCAGCTATCCCTGAGATAATGAACCTTTCTCCAAAAGGAATAAGAGAAAAACTTCAATTAAATAAGCCTATTTACGAACAGACAGCAGCTTATGGACACTTTGGAAGATCTCATAATAGTAGTACGGGTGCTTTTTCATGGGAAGCGTTAGATCTTGTCTCTGACTTCAAGTCATTGGCATAATTGAATCTTCACTTTTTAGTTCAACGAGAAGAACAACTCTCTGCCATAACGCAGAAGTTGGCACCTACATTGGCCTCCCAACAAATAATCTTTGTTGAAGGAGAGATGGGCTCTGGTAAAACGACATTTACTCGACATTTAATCAAGATATTATCCGATATAAATGAAGTAAATTTTCATTTTCAGGGCAGCCCTACATATCAAAGAGAAAATCATTATCATTTAAAACAAGTAAACTTAGTTCATTTTGATTTTTATCAAGTCGAAAATAACATTAATATTGATTTAGAGGATTATATGATGGATCACTGCCTCATAATAGAATGGCCTCTCAATAGTCTCAAAAAAAGATACTATCAAGAGGCCTTGTTTATTAAGATTGAAATAGAAAAAACAAAAAGAATTATTGATATACAATCTCAAAATACAAAATGGCTTCAACAAATCCAATAAACTTATCTAAGATCAAAAAACAATTAGCTCGAAAAAATATTCGAACAGGTGGAAAACTCATTTTTAACAAAGATGCATCTAATAAAATATTTCAACTTTGTAAAACTGCTAATCAAAAGTTTTTAATGTTATCTTTTCAAAATAATCCCTCTGAGTTTTTAAGATATCTCAGAGCAGATAAAGTTCTCGAGTCCCAAGGATTATTGACACCTAGGATCTTAGAAGAAAATAAATCTCTAAAGTATTTATTAATGGATTACTACCCAACAAATAACTCCTCAAAATATTTTAAAAGAGAAGAAATAAAAACTATTCTTCCTAGGGCACTTCAAAACATCATTCATCTTCAAAAGCCGAGAAAAAAATTTTCAGGTATCCCTGAGAAGGCCCATACTAATTTAATGAAAGATGCCTTAAAAGGAATAGAAACATATATTGGATATTTTGATCATAAGATCCAAATAGGATATTATTTGAATCGGCTCATACAGTTATCCCTAAAAAAAAACCTTGAAAAGATTACTAAATATAAGCCAAGGTTAGCGCATGGTGATTTTTTTCTTGAGAACCTCATTTATTATAAAAGAAAAATATTTGTCATCGATCATCAAGACCTTCATTACAATCACCCATGCCTTGATATTGCCTCACTAATCTTTGATGCACGTCGACAATATTCATCAAAAGTAGAGGATAGATGTATTAAAGAATATGCTAAAAAATCCAATCAAGCTTTAAGAGAGACTACTTATGATATTCATCTCGTTAGTTTAGCCAGAAATCTTAGAATACTGGGAAATTGGATAAATCTATATAGAAGCGGTAAACCCCAATATTTAAAAAAATACCGAAAATCCACATGGACTCAAATTTTAAAGCATGTGGAGTATCTCAGGTTTTGGGATCTCCGAGAACTCTTTGAGGAAGTTTACAAAAAAACAAAATAAATGGATGCTTTAATTCTAGCTGCTGGTTTTGGTTCTCGAATGGGAGATTTAACTGAGAAAATTCCTAAACCCTTATTGAATGTAAATCAGAAACCTTTGATAACTTATGCATTAGAACTTATTGAAAGTTTATCATTGGATAACATTTATGTTAATACACACTACCAAGCGGATATTCTGCAAAAATTTTTAAAACAAAATTACCCTCATATTAAAATCTCTCATGAGTTAAATATTCTTGGCACCGGAGGAGGGATAAAAAAAATTCAAAATCAAGATATTCTTATTTTAAATACTGATAACCTTTGGAAGCCTGAATTTAATTTAGAAATAAAAAGCGCAATTTGTTTTTTTCAAAAAAATAACAATATCGAAAATCTTTTATTAGTTAATTCAAAAAGTAATTTTTTAGATTTAGATGTTTCCAAAAATTTGGAAATAAATTTTCCTCCCGTAAAGAAGAATACACAATTCCAGGGCTGTCATTTACTAAGACACAGTGCTCTAAACTCCTATCCAGAAATATTTGATATAGTAAAATATTGGAAAGATTGCTCCCAGAGAAAAAAGCTTTATGGATTTGAAACATCAATATTTAATCCACACATAGGCACCAGAGAATTATATTTGAAATATCAAAAATAAATCCCATATATAATGTATGGCTATTGAACAAATTAAAGATGCTGATTTTCAGCAAAGTGTGCTTGAAGACTCAAATAAACAACCTATTTTAGTGGACTTTTGGGCAGAATGGTGTGGTCCTTGTAAAGCTTTGGGTCCGATACTAGAAAATGTTGCATCTCAGTTAGATGGAAAAGTGGTAGTCAAAAAAATCAATATTGATGAAAATCCTCAAGCGCCAGCTAATTTTGGAATAAGAAGTATCCCCACCATTATGTTATTTAAAAATGGATCTGTAGCTGACACAAAAATTGGATTAAGTTCTGAAGAAGATTTAAAAAACTGGGTCAGTAGCCACCTTTAAAGTCTACTCACTATTTTTTTGAAAATGCAAAATATTATCTTTAAACTTTAAGTTTAATTTCTTGGCGATATTACTTATTTTATCTAGGAAATTTACATTAATAGATATTTTTTTTTGCTCATCTTCAGATATTTGACCAACATAAGTAATTGCATTCCAAAGTCCCAATGAATTCATAGGAGAAAACTTTCTTTTTGACGACAAAGAAATATTGAGAAATGAAAATAAAAAACTCGATACAGATACTTTATATTTTTTCCTAAAACTAGGAATGCTATTAGAAATATGGGAGATGAAGGCCTTGGGATCATTATATTGATATGGAGTTAGTTTAGGAAAAAATTGATTTAAAATTTTT
>ERZ802821.1854-NODE-1854-length-10820-cov-21.2017_pt1 | contig 10820 bp, 12 predicted proteins | sample MGYA00345648_ERZ802821 | MGnify/ENA primary metagenome ERZ802821 (study PRJEB30503, sample SAMEA104212357) | marine metagenome | biome: Westerlies Biome; feature: [SRF] surface water layer (ENVO:00010504) within the epipelagic zone...; material: water... | reverse complement strand
TGGAGACTTTTTATAGCTCCAATCCCGGCCTTTCATCACGGGTAGCGCATCATCTTGATTTTCCTGATTACAGCGATCAAGAGTTGATGGCCATTGCTGATTTGTTGCTTGAAGCGCAGCACTATTGCTTTAGTCCAGATGCAAATGAGGCTTTTGAGGAGTACATCGGTCGACGCCGTCAGCTGCCGTTTTTTGCGAATGCTCGATCGGTTCGTAACGCCATCGATCGGGCTCGGTTGCGTCAGGCCAATCGCTTGTTTGCGCGCATGGGAGAAGCCTTTACAAAGGACGATTTGATGACCATTGAGGCGTCGGACATTCGTGCGAGTCGGGTGTTTGCCGGTGAGGTGGAGGGACATCACCCAGGCTTGTCCCCTGCTTAATCAGGTGAGCTATGGCCACGCCCACCAGCAGACCACTGGCCCCGTGTCCTTGCAGTAAGGCCAGTCCAAGCACCACCACTACTAGTGGTGACGGCAAGAGCATTCCATAGAAGCCTCCCGTAAGCCCACCGCACCAACTACCAAGACTGCCGAGGTCGGGAAATAGTTGATGCAATCCCGTGCCGGTGGCACAGGCAATCAGAAACACAGGGAAAAAGATTCCTCCACGCCAGCCTGTTTCCAGGCAAAGCCCCAGCATGAACAGCTTTCCGAAGGCTGATAGGAACAGCAGTGCTGAAGAATGGCTTTGTTGGTTCTCAAGCAGAGGCCGCATCTGGTCTTCTCCGCCAAAGGGCACGAGGGGAAGCCAATGCATGCAGACACCCAGCAACAGGCCGGTGATCACAGGCCACCAGCACCAGTGCTCCAGCAGCTGCCGTTGTGCCAGCCAGTACCGCCATCTCTGGAAGAGGAGTGCCAACCCGCAACCGATTGCACCGGCCAGCAGTGCTGCAACAAGGGTGTCCAAGCTCTCACCAATGTTGGCGGGCCAGACGTATGGCAAGTCTTTGAGAGATCCACCGCTGGCTTCATTGATGCCGTGGAAGGCTGCGAAACCACTAATGCCACCCAGAATTCCTGGGACCCAACGGCGGAGAACATCTTGTCTCCGCTCACCGACCACCATGCCTCCTAAAAGAGGTGCTCCGAGAAACCCCAGGCTGCCTGCCACAGAGGCCGATTGCAGATCATGATCCCGGCCTTTCCAGATCCACCGGCTGATCAATGTCGCCAGGCGTGTCATCAAGGCCTCTGGCCCGATGCTGCCACCACCGATCTGGGCGAGGGCTGCGCCAAGAAGGGCTCTGCGCTCGTCCCGTTTTGGTGCTCGGTCTGGATGACGTAAGTCCTCCATGGTTTCTGGAAGTTCGGGCAGCAAGGTGGAGGAACCACCGCGATGAATGAAAGAGAGCAGCAGTCCAACGCCCCCGCAGAGCAGCACCGACCAGGCCAACGGTGGAGCTTGCCCGAGGGCTTGTTCAACCGGTCCCCCCCAAAGCTGATGTGTGACCAGATCGATCGCGCTGATGATCAGAGCCACGCCAGCCCCACCCGCCGCACCGGCGAGTAAGGCCATCAGGCTGAAGCGGAGTTGCTTAGACAGAAGACGTTGAGCATGGCGTTGCTCCTACTTTCGCTGATTCATCCGCAGACGGGTAGGTGTGGTGTCTTGAGGGGTGCATTCCTCCTAAGTGATGGCTTGTGTTTTGTTCCTTGCTCACCAATGTGTTGTTGGAGTGTTGCTGGTTGAAGGATTAGATGATGCGACGGATGGCAGGAATGGTTCGCAATTGGTGACTGCCCCAAAACGAGAGAATGATGGCCAAAAGCGAGGCCGATAGGCTCAGGATCCAGATATTGGTTAGCCCTGAACGATGGAGGCTCATAAAGGATCCATACAGGATGGGCATATGAATTAAGTAGGCACCAAAGCCATCTTTTCCGGCCTCTGCCAACCATGCCCCGCCGACATGCTCGTGATGTTGTGTCCAATACAGAGCAATAGCCATATAGCCCCAGCCGACAAATGGTATTAAGGCCGATAAAGTTGGCCATGCTTGCTGAAGAACCACTTCAATGTCGCCTCCTTGCACTGTCGTGATCAGGATGGCGAGAAACATAAAGCTGATTAGCAGTGATGCTTGGAACCAGCGAATAGCAAGACGTTGACTGATGCGTTCAAGCCAATGATGGGATGCTGCTTTGCAGCCAAAGGCAAACAGAAAACCATAGGTCCATAGGTGCATGCCTTGATATCCAAGTCCATCGAGGTTCGTCTCCTTCAGGCTGATCCAAAAGTTTGAGAAATGGCTCATTCCCATTTCGGCCATTCCAAGAATGATGGCACTGATGAACCAGGCTCTCCAGTTTGGGACGGGTATTTTCTGATTAATTGAGAATTTAGTTTTGCGATGCCACACCCATAGGCAGTAAATGGCATTGAAGAAGAGTAAGACCAGTAGAAACCATTGCGGCCCGATTCTGTGAAGAGGTAGATTCGCGATAGACAGGCCAAATGTAGTGCTGTCGGGTATCAGTAATCCACCTAATGGTAGGATGTTATTGATTACAAAGATGCTTAGGATTAAAGGAATGCCGAGTCGGATAAGTCGATATTTGACGAAGTGTTTGAGCCCTTTTTTTTGAATCGATGCCGGCAAAAGATACCCAGATATTAAAAATAGGATATTCATGAAAAATGTATTGCATACCCAGACAAACCAAAGATTGACTGCCGCAAACAATGGTGCATCTTTAATCAGCTGACCGACTCCCGCAGAGGACAAACCAGCTAGAAGTACGGTATGTGAAGCAATTACCAAAGCGATCATGATTGCTTTGATCTGATCGAGAAAAAGTGTTCTGTGCTGTTCTTGGTTTTGAGTCAGTGATGCCATTAATAGATTATTTTTGAGTTGGAGGATCTTATTGTTCGAGCTTGCTTTGATTGGTCTGATTGATCATCTGAGTAAGGCTGTGAATCCCAATTAAGGAGTTTTGATCAATTTAAGCTGGTTCTTGGCTTTTTTTTGGCTGTTGTTCAATTGAATTATCCTGTTGTCCTATGCATGGTCTGCTGGCTTACAGCATTGAGTTGGGCTGCTTGATTGTAGTTTGCCCTAATCATTTGGAGCTGATCATTTTTAGCTTGCCAGTAAACTGTGACGCTAAAAGCCTTTCCTGGCATTAATTTTGTTGGGCAGCGAAGAATAATTTTATCGGGGAAGAAGTGATTCGTTTGATTTGTTTCTGGCTCATCTAGATGCCACTGCCATTGAACGGGTTGAATTGGATGTCGAGAAAGGTTTGGATTGATTTGGAGTTTTTCCCCTTGCCATTTGCCTTCAATTGTCCAGGGATTCACTTGGTCGATGTCTGTCGACCAGTTGTTGTTGGATCGTTCTCCACGATATTCGCGAATACTTGCAGTATGTAGGAGCTGCCCATTCTCTCCATAAAGAACTCCTACACTATGACGAACATTTTTTTGCATTAAAAAGAGTTCAAAGGCTTGATATTGATTGTGTTGAAGCTGCGGTACCAACCATACGGCTGCACCATTTTCGAAGGCCAATCCCCGCATCAAGCTGCTAGCTGGATGGGCAAAACCATCGTCATGGCTGTGTTGATGGATGGAGTAATTCCACTGCATTGTATTTGCATCACCATTATCAAAATTTTGTTGATTGATTTGATTGATCTCTGTTCGATCTGGATTGGCAGAAAATGACCGTGTGCTTTTAAATGTTTCCTGAATCTCGCCGGTTTGGGAATAACGCGTCCACCGGCCTATCCAGCTGCCTAAGTGATGCTGCCAAAACAGATTCCAATTGGTTGTAGATGCCCTCATCAATATGATTTATATGTTTTACGGTGCCCTGATTGTACTTGTTAATTTGCAGATGATTTTAGTTGTTGCCTACTATGCCAACGTCCAACCATTGGCATGATCAAAATTAAGGCTGCGAGGAAGCACAGCGTGAGCAGCAATCCGTGCATAAAAAAGAATGTGAGCACGATGTGAATGGTGATCGCTACTGCTGCGAGCATCGCTAATCCTGTTAAAGCAGCGCTTCTTAAGGTTTTCGTGTAGCTCCGCATCTCAAGATGGCTGATGGGCGAACGGTATCGCCCAACCTCATGCTGGTCCACCCCGGGGGTGAACTATTTCTTTTCGAGTATCGACCAACTCAGATCACCAATATGGGTGATCTGAGTTGCTGGAATATTCCCCCAATCATGGGGCGACATCTCGCGATGATGAGAAGAAACTTGGTGCACCGAACGAGAAATGCCATGGTTCAACTTCCTTTATTGACAATGCAGTCGGAACGCGCGCAGCTTGCTCATTTGATGAGTCAACCCTTTGCTCTGCGGCCTGATTACGAGCAAACAAAACAAGCCTTCCATCACTTTGTGCACGATTTGCGAGCGTCGAAGGTGATCGGATGTCTTCAGGCGATGAAAGCTGGCTGAGTGCAGTTACCAATAGGGGTCGGTTGCAAAGGTCACCACCAATTCTCCTGATTTTGAGGGCGGCACCGTGCTGATACAGGCCCGAACCATTTTGCCGTTCACTTCGATTTCACAGGCGCCACAGCTGCCTCCCAAGCACCCGGTTGGAATCGAAACGCCTGCATGGCTAGCGGCTTTTAACCAGTCTTCCCCAATGGTTTCCATGGTGGTTGTGCCATCGGGCCAACGCACAGGAATGCTGCTCATCGAGCTGTGATCGGGATGAATCACTATGGCCGCATGGCAACGCCTGTCGGGTAATTGTTCTTTGTGTGCACAATCAATCTCGATTTGATCTTGTGATTTTGATGTTTTTTCAAACAGATTTCTGTTGTGAATTCTTTTGGCTTTTTGTTTGGCAAGGTGACGATCACGTCGCTTAGAAGATGGTGCTTATACACGGTGCGTAAAACAGAGCGTTGGATCATTTTTAGCGCAACAGTGGCTCGAGATTGATGTGTTCTTCGAAGGCATCAGCGAGTCGATCGAGCAATGCTTCTCTCTGTCTGCTGTGGTGCGGCTGCTGCTCACTCAGGAGCGGTAATTTTTTGTGTGCTCTGAGTTGGTTGAGCCAGCGTCGCCGCCATGGACCGCTTTCAAACACTCCGTGCAGATAGGTGCCTGCCACCACTCCACCAGCGTCTCCGACACGTTTGACCCAGCCCAGCTCCGACTCACTGCATAGCTGTTGGCATGGGGAAGATGCTGTCGTGCGGCCATGGTGCAGTTCAAAGCCTTCCAATTGGAGGGGGCTCTCCCCGAGGGGCCATAAGGCCGCACTGCTGTGCTGCCGCAATGTTTTGCGATCCGTGAATACGGTGCGAAGCGGTAAAAGGCCTAGCCCTGCATGGCGATGGCTGTCACCAGGGGGCGCATCACCTTCCAGGCCCTGAGGATCCTCAAGTTCTTGGCCGAGCATCTGCATTCCACCGCAGATGCCGAATACGTGGCCTCCCCCTGCGCTGTAAGCCTGTAGGGCTGTCGCAAGTCCACTGCTACGCATGGCATATAAATCGCGCAGGGTTTGCTTGCTGCCCGGAATCACTACGGCATCGGGCACGCCAAGTTCCTCCCCTGGAGCAACCCATCGCAGCTGCACCGTGGCTTCCGTTTCGAGCGGATCGAAATCAGAGAAGTTGCTCAACGACGGCAATCGCAACACGGCGATGTCCAGGTCGGCTGAACCCCGGCTGGGTTTCCGCTCGAGCAGGTCGAGGGAGTCTTCGGGGGGGAACAACTCATTCAGCCAGGGCATCACTCCGAGCACCGGCACACCGGTGTTCTCCTCGAGCCAGGTTCTCCCCTGATCAAATAGTTCGCGGCGGCCTCGGAATCGGTTGATCAAGATTCCCTTAATCAGTGGTCGTTCCACGGGTCGAAGCAAGGCCAGGGTGCCAACGATTTGGGCAAACACTCCACCCCGTTCGATGTCGGCCACGAGCAGGCAGTTGGCATGGAGGTATTGCGCCAACCTGAGGTTGGTGAGGTCACGCCGTTGCAGGTTCACCTCCACAGGGCTGCCGGCTCCTTCCAGCACCAAACGTCCATCGGGCCACTGCTGTTGCAGCTCGGTTAACCCGCTGCGAATGGCTTGCCAGCCTGGGCGAAACCAATCGCGGTAGTAATGCTCAGCACGGGCGGTGCCGACGCTCTGGCCTAGGTGGATCACCTCGCTTGTGCTGTCGCCCTTCGGCTTGAGCAGCACGGGGTTCATTGCGCAGCAGGGCTCCAAACCGGCCGCCCAAGCTTGCATTGCCTGGGAATAGGCCATCTCGCCTCCAGACCCATCCACCCAGGCGTTATTGCTCATGTTTTGCCCTTTAAAGGGCAAAGGTTGCTCTCCCCGACGTTTCAAAACCCGGCAAAGGGCTGCTGTCATCAGTGTTTTGCCGGCACCACTGGAGGTGCCAAGCACCATCAGCGGGCGCTGCATCGAACGCATGGGTTCAAGAGATCCTGCGACGAAGCCAATGTTGGAGCCACTCCTTCCATGACACCGGAAGAAGCAAAAGATCTGGAGTGTCGTCGAGCAGTTGGCGGCCGAGGGGCGTTAAGCGGAATCTGCTGGTGAGCCCTTGGCCATCCACTTCCCGACGCAAGACTCCCACGCAAATCAACCAGAGCAGATCGTTCTCGAGAGAATCACTATTGCGATACCAGCTTTTTTTGCGCTGATACAAAAGGGGGTTGTTGAGCAGTTGGCCCGCATCCAGCCCTTGCTCTTGCAGGTTTCGATAAACAGCTTCGGAAAACGGCAGGCAGCGCATCGCTCTGCTGGCCCGATTGCAGCTGCGTTGGTCAAGCAGGTCGGTGGGGTGAGCGATGGCAATGAGGCCCAACCCTGGCAGCCTACGGACCGTTCTGCAGCGTTGCGTTTCTGTGCTCCTTCTTGCCTCGGCGTCTCCCGCCCGTCGACGATTGCTGGAGCAGGCGGCCATACCGCACTGTGTGCGTGTCAGTGGTGTTGATGAGAGCACCATTCGCCATGCTGATCCGGCTGAACTTGTGCGGCTTTTGGCCCAGGCCAAGGCCGTGGCCGTCCACCAAGCTCTTGATCCCATCGCTGATTCCCACATCAGCGCCGTGTTGGGTTGCGATTCAGTGCTGTCGTTTGCAGGCGAGGTGTTCGGTAAGCCAAAGGATGAAGAGGAGGCCATCGCTCGGTGGCAGCGGATGGCTGGTGGCTGTGGAGAACTCCTCACAGGACACTGCTTGATTTCAACTCATGGCAAGACGAGCTTGTCCTGTGTCCGCACCGAGGTGCATTTTGCTCCCCTTGGACTGGCCGAGATTGCCGCTTATGTGGCCACCGGTGAGCCAATGCAGTGCGCCGGTGGTTTCGCCTTAGAGGCTCGCGGTGGGTGTTACATCACAGGATTGAATGGCTGCTATTCGAATGTGATCGGCTTAAGCCTGCCCTGGTTGCGTGTTGCGTTAAAGGATTGAATATTCAAACCCTTGTAACTTCGACTACGCACTCTGGAGTTTAAGATTGAGTTCATTGTTATAAGCTTATTGAATAGATTTTCGCTGGCTTCATTGCGTGAATTGAATCCGTCAGCGAAAAGTGTTGCTGCCAGGAGATTGAGGATCGTCTTGCGACTGTCTTCCTCTTGTGGTGACAATGATTTTGGTGAAGCCAATCGCAGTGAAGTGATTATGATTTAAGCAGTTGGCTCGTTGACGATGGAAAGCCTGTCTGCTGAGGTTTTTGAGCGCCTTTTGGCTTCTGATACAGGCTCAAGCCCCACAATCCAGGAGATTGTTGAACGGGCCAGTCTCGCTGGGGTCGCGGTTGCTAAGCATGATTTAGAAGCTGCAGCACTCGCCCATCGGCTTAAGTTTGATGAGTTGACACAACAGCAATGTCGACTTTTGTTGGCCCTTCAAGTTGGAGATCAACAAGTTAAGGCGAGGGAAGCATTTGCTTTGCTAGATGACGATAAGGATGGATGGGTTGAATTGGCATCGTTGGAGCGATTGATCAAGCTGTTTGAAGTGTCCGAACAGACTGCTTCTGAAATTGGTCTTGAAATTGCTCAAGATGGTTCGGAAAAAATTCAACTTGAACGCCTTCTTGCCTATTTGCCGAATGATTTTTCGCATCATCCGAAAGCATATTCCGGACAGCATCGGGGAGTTCCTCCAAGGCAATTCAATCATCCCGAAGCAACGAAGTCGTCGCTTAAATTGGATAAACAATCAATTCAGGGTACGTCGCCTCTTCAGATGCAGATTGGCTTGTTCAGGTTATTGCAAGGAGCTGCATATCGAAGCTTCCGTGAAAGTTATTCAGCTAATTCTGAAACACATCTTCGTGCCTACGATTTGCCATATACGATTCCAAATTTCGTTCGCTTTGTGAACACAGCTTTGGATCTATTCCTCAGTTTGGGCATTGTTCAAGTTGGAGCAGAGGAGCCTTTTGAAACTCTGCGTGCATCGGTGAATAAGGCCGAGCTCGATTTGCGTGAACGAATGGCGAATTGGGACACTATTCCTCATACCCCTGCGATGGAAGAGGCTGAGGGGGTGCTGGAACAGGAACTGAATGCATTAGATCATCACCATCAGATTCTGTCCGTGGTGTTAAATATTTTGCTTACGGCGGTCCTTCATGGCCATGATCCATATCAAGTTGATCATGAAGATCTACAGCTGCATGAATTGAATCGTTTGCGGCAGTTGGATGATCATCACGAGATCATGGCGGATTTAGATCATGCTAAGTCTGAAAAATCTCGTCCCTATCATGATACCTGGCAACGGGTTATTGTTGATTCTGTTGATAGTCGATTCGCTGGATCAATCATGCCTACTGCATATTGGTACGACGAATTTATGCCACTTTTACTTCGTGCCTGCTCCGTCTTGTCACCTGCAGATATCAAAGCTTGGGATGAAGCCAGTGATCAAGAGCTGAACACTTGGTTCTCCGAACGGCAAGCAGCCGGTGAGTTTGAAAACTATGGACATGCCACGAAGGACTCTTTTGAGTCGCGTCCACTCTCAGTTAAAAAAGAACTACGGCGAGCCTGGGAATTATCTCGGCACTACCTCAATGGTGTGCAAAAACGGAGAGAGAGGGAAGAGTTTGGACGTGAGTCGGGATTCCTCTGTCAATACGTTCCGTTTTTAGATATCCATGTCGGTCGAAATGATGTGGAGATGAGTCAGATGAGAGTTAGTTTTCCCTATTTTATCGGTCCGCCAACTTGGAGATTGATGCACACGAGTGCGGAACTCATTGCAGATCAGACAGGTCAGCAGCAGGTGGATTCTGTTGCAGCATTTAAAGAGTTTTTTGGATCTTTGGCCACAATGTATCCATGCCCCTATTGCCGTTTTCATCTGAATCGATATGTTGTTCGAAATCGTGAAATTGATATGTATCCAATTGAATATCTTTTGCTCGGTTCTGATGAAGTGACATCTTCTTTGGAGATTTCTTTAGAGGATAAGTTAGAGATAGTCACTGATGGTGAGTCTTTGCGCTTATTTCTTTGGAAGCTGCACAATACGGTCTCTTCGTCCATTGCCAGGTCTGAAGATTGGTATCACCAGGATCAAACTGCTTATTACACCTCCCGTTATTGGCCCAGTCTTGATTCTGAGTTAGAAAGAGCTCATGCGCTTGGTGTTGAGTTGATTCAGCGCGACCGTGTGCAGAGGATTTACGGAGTCGTCAAGAGTGCTGCACACTTATCCATCCTTCGGGATGAATTGCGGCAGTCATTGCATGCTGATGATTTGGTGATGCAAAGAAGCATTCGTGAGCGAGCCGGTGTAGCGATCGAAGGAGTTGAGAAGGCTGTGATGGATTCACGGTTCCTTCATGATCATTATCGCTACGATATAGACTTAACGGCAGATACTCCGCATTTCAGTCATGAAGAAGAAGCACTAGCGCGCAGTGGATTTTTTACAGAAGACTAAATTTTAAACGTAGGGTTTAATCGTTACTTCTTCGTATCGATATGGTCGTAAAGTGCATTGGTTAATCCATTTATTAACCAATGCCCTGAGTCGATTAGCGAAGTAATAAATTCCTTGTTCCTGAAACGGCTTGCATAAACAGTAACAGTGACACGATCACATTGACGCTGATATGTAGGCGTCTGATTTGCATATTGCGGCCAATGCTGGGTTGCATCGCTGTTGTTGCCAGGAGCAGGGCGATGAGAGCCATCCCCATCCAAAAGTGGGATTGCCAGAACAACGCGGTCCATGGCTGATCACTCAGTCGCTCTACGGCCGGCTGGAGTCCGAGCAGTAAGAGTCCGATCCAGCTGGTGGCGGCCCAGACCAGGCGTTGCCAAATCAGCTTGGTCTTTAAAACCTTGCTGTAGCTGAACAGCACGGCTCCAGCGATGAGTACAAGTGTGAGGGGAGATGTGGTGTTGAGCAGGCTGACGCTCAGTGCGATCGGAATAGCAACAACAATCCCCCCCACGGCCCATGCCGCATGTTGGGCATGTTCGATTGGGACCGTTTCAGCAATGGGGTTGAGCTCTAAGCGTCGTTCGCGGGCGAGAGTCCCGAGACGGACCGTCGCACCGAACACGGGGTAAACGAACAGAATCATCAACACAGGATGAACCAAGCTCAACCAGTCGTGGGGGCTTATGGATTCCATGGCCAACAACAATGACGACGGCTCAATGACTATGTTCCATCAATGAGCTTTCTGATGGCCCAGTCGTGCTGCGATCTTTGAGTCTGGGTGGAGCATAAAAAAGCCTTGCTCTCCAACGAATGAGGAGGCAAGGCTTGCAAAAGTTGAGCAAAAGGTACCTCTTGCCCTCGGTATGAATTTGGAACTTAGACCTTGCGGGAGTAGTACTCCACCACCAGCAGTTC
>ERZ802821.1850-NODE-1850-length-10833-cov-17.459_pt1 | contig 10833 bp, 11 predicted proteins | sample MGYA00345648_ERZ802821 | MGnify/ENA primary metagenome ERZ802821 (study PRJEB30503, sample SAMEA104212357) | marine metagenome | biome: Westerlies Biome; feature: [SRF] surface water layer (ENVO:00010504) within the epipelagic zone...; material: water... | reverse complement strand
TTTGAATATTCTAAGTCAACCTCATGACCTCTTTTTACCATTATCAATAATGTGCTAACACCAAATCTGTTTGAGTTTTTAAATGTTTTTGGATAACAAATTTTAAAAAGTTCGTCTCCAACAATATATTTCCAGTTATTGAGAGTTTCAGAATATATATGACCTTTTTTGTTAATAATTTTTTTTACACTTGTTGGCAAAGTATCTTTAAAAGATCTTAATCCTTGAAAGCTCGAATTTCTCTGATTAATATTATTTTTAAAGGACATTTTGAATTGACACAATGATAGCAAAAAAAATTCTTAATTGGTACGATAATAATAAAAGATCTCTTCCATGGAGAAGAAAATGTTCATCCAAGCAAAAAGAGTATTTTACTCTTGTAAGTGAATTTATGTTGCAACAAACACAGGTAACAACAGTTATTCCGTATTTTAATAATTTTATAAAAAATATTCCAAATTTTGAAGCTTTAGCAAAAGTTAACGAAACTAAGCTTTTAAGATGTTGGCAAGGACTTGGTTATTATTCTAGAGCAAAAAATCTTAAAAAAAGTGCGAGATTGATAATTGATAAATACGATGGAAGACTTCCTGATAATTATGATGAACTTATAAAACTACCTGGAGTAGGGGATTATACAGCTAGCGCAATATCTGCAATTGCTTTTAATCAACAAATTATTCCTTTAGATGGAAATATAGAAAGATTATTAAAACGTATTTTAAATTTAAAAACTGAGAAAGAGATTAAGAAGGAAAATCTCCATAAAGAAAAAAAAGTTTTTGGACAAACATCAAGATCTAATGATTATGTTCAGGCCTTAATGGAGATAGGAGCACTACTTTGTAAACCAAAAAATCCTAATTGTGATAAATGCCCAATTACTAAATATTGTCTTTCATTTAAAAGACAAGACTTTGAAATTAAGAAAAAAAATAAAAAAATTATAGATAAATTTTATCTTGCAACTCTTTATAAGAACAACAATCAACTTCTACTGATTAAAAATGAAAAATTTAATTTTTTAAAAAATTTACTTATTTTTCCCATGAAAGAAATAACTCTTTCCGACTCTTTGTTAAAGTCTAACAAAAAATTAAGTGTTAAAATGTCTAATATGAATATGAATATTTCTATAGATTTTTTGAATACAAAAAAAAAAACTAAAGAAGGTTTATGGATTGAAAAATCAAAATTAGAAAATTACTTAATTCCGAAATTTACAAAAAAAATATTTGATTCTGTTAAACACAATCTATGAAAAAAATAGCAATTATAGGAGCTGGGATTTCAGGTTTATTTGTTGCTAATTTATTCAAAGAAAATTCTGATTATTCATTATCAATTTACGAAAAAAATAGCTCAATTGATATGGAGGAGGGGTATGGAATACAATTATCTACAAATTCTATTAAAATTTTAAATAAAATTGGATTTAATGCTTTAGATCAAAATGAAATATTTAATCCTGAAAAAATTGATTTCTACGAAAGTATTAAAGAGAAAAAAATATGCGATCTAAATATATCAGAATTTAATTCTGAAAATTGTAAGTACACAACACTTAAAAGATCTAAATTAGTTGAATTTTTAAAAAATAGATTAGACGATAATATTATCAAATATAGTCATGATATTGAAAAAATTGAAAAAAATAGCAATCAAATTACTTTAACATTTAATCAAAATAATAAAATAAACTGCGATCATTTAATTATTTCCGATGGTGTTTTTTCTAAAAGTAAATCACTAATCTCTAATGAGCAAATAAAACCTGTTTATGATAATTCTATTGCAATAAGAGGGAATATTTCAAGCAGCAATATCAGCAATATAAATAAAAAAAATATTTCATTATTTATGGGCCATGATTTTCACTATGTGATTTATCCATTAAGTAATGATAATGAAGCATTTAATTTTATTGGTATCCTAAAATATAAATTAACAGTAAATAAGCTTGATAATTTTAATCTTTTTAAAGAAGAAACTTTCATTCAATCTATTAAAGACAAATTACAAGATAAAATTTCAGCTACTATTTTAGATAGTTTAACTAACATTAAATATTTCCCTGTTTTTGTTAGCAAAAGTTATCTCAAACCAGTTGATAATATTTTTTTAGTTGGAGATGCTTTTTTTGCTTTTCCACCTTCTTTTGCACAAGGAGCCTCACAATCTATTGAAGGTGCATCAGAATTATTTGAAAGTATCATAAGTAGCAAAACTGATTATTATATTAATAGAGTTTCAAGAGTAAAAATGATTAATAATAGATCAAAACTAAATCAATTTGCTTTTCATGTATCAAATCCAATTATAGTATTCTTTAGAAATATGGGATTGAAAATATTAACTAAGAACAAAAAATTTTTAGAAAATTATTTAGGAAAAATTTATAAAAATTAATTCTTTGAAATTAATCTTTGTCTTAAATAGTCAATCGGATAGGTTCTTCCATTAATATCACAATGCCAATAAGTCCAACCATTACAACTTTCGGCTCCTAGAATAGTTGCAGCAACTTTATGAATAGAGCCCTCGGCTTGATTATGCTTAATGCTTCCATCAGCCATTATTCTTGCAGTAATTTTTTTCTTATTATCAAAAATATTAGTTCCTGGTTTAATTATCCCTAACTCGACCAATGAACCAAATGGAATTCTCGGTTTAGATCTATTATTTTTAAGAGTATCTAAAAAATTATCCTCAATAGGTTTTGCATTTTTTATTCTTTGCTCAGCAGCTTTAAAATAAGTTTTTTCTTTTTCAATACCATAAAAATTTCTACCTAATTTTTTAGCCACAGTAGCTGTCGTACCTGATCCTAAAAAAGGATCTAAAATCATATCATCCTTATTTGATGAAGCTAATAAAATCCGGTGCAATAATGCTTCTGGTTTTTGTGTTGAATGAACCTTTTTCCCATTTTTTTTTAATCTTTCAGTTCCATTACAAATTGGCAAATTCCAATTAGATCTCATCTGCAAATCATCGTTTAAGCATTTAAGTGACTGATAATTAAAAGTATATTTTGATTTTTCACTTTTCGAAGCCCAAATTAAAGTTTCGTGAGCGTTTGTAAATCGTGTGCCTCTAAAATTAGGCATAGGATTATTCTTATTCCAAATGACGTCATTTAAAATCCAGAACCCTAAATTTTGAATTGTAGTTCCTACTCTAAAAATATTGTGATAACTACCTATTACCCAGATAGCTCCATTTTTTTTTAAAATTCTTTTACACTCAGTCAGCCATGCATATGTAAATTCATCATATTTTTTAAAATTTTCAAATTGATCCCATTTATCATCAACTGCACTTACTTTAGATCTATCTGGTCTAGTTAGTTTATTCTTTAGTTGCAAATTGTATGGTGGGTCTGCAAAAATTAGATCAAAAGTCTCGCTTGGAATTTTTTTTAATTCTTCAAGACTATCTCCATTAATAATTTTATTTTTAAAGTCAGTATTCATTTGTATAAAATAATTAGACTCCAAATGGATTCTTGGGTCAACCTGAGATTGAATTATTTGGATTCGATTTGTGCTTATCTTAATTAGCGTGACTAGATATTGTGTGTCTTGTAATTATTTATAGGTGAGAAGGTTTTTCTATGATGCTTACTGATACCGAGCTTTTTAATAGCTTTTAAATGTTGCTTAGTTCCATACCCAAAATTTTGATCCCAATTGTATCCTTTATTTGTTTTTGCCAATGTTGTTATAAATTTATCTCTAGCAACCTTTGCAATAATTGATGCTGCAGAAATAGAGGGAATTTTTTGATCACCTTTAATTATTGCTTTTAAATCATAATTTTTTAAATCGGGAACTTTGTTTCCATCAATTAAAATTTGCGTAGGTTTTTTTTTAAGTTTTTTAATAGCTCTCTTCATTGCAAGTAAACTTGCTTGCAAGATATTAATTTTATCTATTTCCTTAACTGATGCTTTACCAATTACCCAAATTGAATTCTTTTTAATATAATTTGATAATAATTCTCTTTTAACTTTAGAAATAGTCTTAGAGTCTTTTAGTAATTTCTTATCAATATTTTTATTTAAAATTACTGCTGCTGCGTAAACAGGTCCTATTAAACTTCCTCTTCCAACTTCGTCGACACCAGCTATGATTTTCATTTACAATATAACAAAGTGATAAATTAATAACCCAACAAAGATCCCCTTAACAAAGGAAATCCATAACAAACCATAATTAGAAGTGTTAAGTTTTTTTGCCCACCAAGAAATATATCTCTTATGTAATTCAATCATTTAACTTAAATAACAATTTTTAATTCAGCAATTTTCTTCTTAATTTTTTTTAAATCCTCCCAAGAATATTTTTTATTTTCTGGAAATCTAATTAGATAAGATGGATTAAAAGATATCATTACTGGATAGGTTTTGTTTTTTAGTATTGTTTCTTTCCATTTACCCCTTTCAGATGATATTTTGGTATTAATGCCAGTTACAGCCTCCATTGCTGAGCTTCCCATTAAAATAATAATTTTTGGATTAATTATTGAAATATGTTCTTTAAGAAAAACTGAATATCTTTTAATTTCTAGTGCAGTAGGCTTACGATCTTCTGGTGGTCTAAAATTTATTGCATAACTGCAATAAATATTTTGTCTTTTTATTCCAATTGCTAGCAGCATTTTATTTAATAGTTCTCCAATTTCACCCTTAAATGTTGAGCCAGATTTATCTTCTTCTATTCCTGGTGCTTCACCAATTAACATGATCGGGCTATTAATATTTCCATCACCTAGAACAATATTTTTAGAATTGTCTTTTAAACTACAATTTTCAATTGAATTTATTTTACTTTGTAAATCTTTTAATAAATCAGCTTTATTTCCAGGATGAGCATCTTCATTGTTATTAATTATGTTAAATCTATTGATTGGTTTATCTGCAAATATAAAGTTTGGCTCTATTGTATTTATTAATACCTCGTCTAATTTGCCTTTTTGATTTATAAGTTTTTTAGTCATAGAATAATCAAATGTTTAATAAACTAGTAAAAGTATTAGCTCTTTTTTTATTATTCTACCAGACGCAAGCATATTCTAAAAGTGCTAGTTTTAATGACTTTAATTCCAGGGATTTAACAAATTATTTTTCTGGAATAATTGCATACGAAAATAAAGAAAATACTGATGCCTTAAAATTTTTTAATGCTTCAAAAGTTTTAATAAATAAACATAACTCTTATTTAAAAAGGTATGTAAACTCATTAGTCTTAGAAAACAAAGTTGCCCAAGCAATTAATATAATTAAAAATAAAAATAACAAAAATAATGTAGATTTTTTTAATGCATATATTTTATTAGTTATTGATAGCTTAAAAAAAAATGATTTTAAAAAAGCTGAAGAATATTTAATTCAAAGTTTAAAATTTAAAGATCAAAAAAGGTTTAATTTAGTAATTTCAGAAACTTTAAGACAATATATCTATACATTTAAAAACAAAAAAATTTTGAAAAGTAAACAGAATTTTGGAAATTTATCTTTAATATCTCAATCATTTCAAAAATGTTATTTAGATGAAAAAAATACCGGCTCTTTCTTTCTAAATTTAATTAATAATCAGCAAGGAGATTATTCTAGGTATATATTTTTTTATATTAACTATTTAATTGATAATCAAGAAATAGATGAAGCAAAAGCCATCGGAGATCAATTAGAATATATTAATTCCACTTTATTATTAACCCAAACAAAAAGCTGGTTAGACAAAAATAAGATAAATGAGTTCAATAAAATTTTTTCATGTAAAAATCACAATGATGTAATAAGTGAATTTTTATTTTTGATTTCAAATCTTTATTCCTCACAAGATGATATTGAAAAATCTAATTTTTATTTAAATTTATCCAGTTATTTGAACCCAAAATTTAAATTTAATTTAACTCTTGTAGCTGAGAATTTTTATCTCAATAAAGAATATGACAAAGTTAAAACAGTTTTAAAAAAATTTGATAAAAAAGATGAGTTTTACTATTGGTTTAAGGTAAAAAAAGAGGCACAAATTATCATTAAAGAACAAGGTTATGAAGATGGAATAAATTTCATAAGTGCAAAATTTAATAATATTGGTGATCAAAATTTAAAAATGGTTTTTGATATAGCCAACTTTTATAAGAATTCAAAAAAATATGAAAAAGCAATAGAGTATTATACACAGATTATCTCAACTCTAGATGAGAATTCAGATATTAGATCAGATATATTATATAGAAGAGGAGGAAGTTTCGAGCGACTAGGCAATTACAAAAAAGCAGATAAAGATTTGCTGCATTCCCTAGAAATAAATCCTGATGATGCTTATGCACTTAATTATTTGGCATACTCTTGGTTGGAGCGTGATTATAATATAGACGAAGCATTTCAAATGTTGGAAAAGGCGTACTCACTTAAAAATAATGATCCTTATATTATCGACTCAATTGGTTGGGCATATTATTTGATAGACAATTATGTTGAGGCAGAAAAGTATCTTAAAAGAGCAGTTGAATTAATGCCAGAGGATCCAATAGTAAATGATCATTATGGAGATATATTGTGGAAATTAAATCGAAAGATTCAAGCAAGATATTTTTGGAAAAACGTTTTAAGCTTTGAAGATACAGATGAAGATATTAGAAAAAATGTCCAATTAAAAATGATAGATGGTGTTACAAATTCTTAAATGAAGACATATCGAGTTAAATCATTTGCTAAAATTAATTTAGCATTAAATGTAACTGGTAAACTTGATTTATTGCATAAAATAGAGAGCATTTTTTATTTTATTAATTTACATGACACAATTACGATTAAACAAATTAATAGTCTAGATCATCGTATTTCTTATTTTGGAAAATTTTCTAAAAATATTAGCAGAAATAATACAATTACAAATTTATTTAAAATACTTGATCAAGAAAAGCTAATTAGAAATAAAAAATTTCAAATAAAGATAAATAAGAATATACCTCAGAAAGCAGGGCTTGGTGGAGGATCAATGAATGCAGCTAGAATTTTAAATTTTTTAATAAAAAAAAAATATATTAAAATAAATCAAAAAAAAATTACTGATATTTCTAAGTCAATTGGATCAGATGTAATTCTAGGAGTGGATCTTAAAAATGGGATTTTAAAATCTAATAATAACATTAAAAAATTTTCTAACTGTAATAAATTTTATGTACTTTTGGTAAAGCCAAATTTTGGGTGTTCTACAAAGACAATTTATTCAGGGGTTAAAAATTTTACAAGATCAAAATATAATAGACCAAAAAAGATAATGTTTAATCCGCAATATTTGTCCAAACAAAATAATGCTTTAGAGAATGTTGCTTTTTTAAAATATCCAAAGCTTAAAAAAATCAAATTATTTCTGGAAAATTTAAAAAAACCATTATTTGTTAGAATGACTGGCTCAGGTTCAGTATTGGTTGCATATTTTCATTCAAAAAAAGATTGTGACATGGCAAAAGTTCATTTTAAAAGAAAATATAAAAATTATTGGTGTAATACATCAAAAACTCTATAAATTTTATATTTTTGTGTTATACGAAATTAATATTGGGGCGTAGCCAAGCGGTAAGGCACTGGTTTTTGGTACCGGCATCCTAGGTTCGAATCCTAGCGCCCCAGCCATATATGAATAATTTTTTAGATAAAATTTTTTTAAGATCTCAAAATCTTGATTACATTAGTAAAAATCTCAAAGATATAACCACCAATACATCTGCAAATAAAATTTTTGATGCAATTAATAGTTACTCAGAAAATAGTGAAGTGAGATATGTGGGAGGGTGCGTAAGAAAAATTATAAAAAAAGAAGCCATTGACGATATTGACCTTGCCACAAATTTAAAACCAAATGAAGTTTGTGAAGCGTTAAAAAAAAATAAAATTGATTACTATGAAACTGGAATTGAACATGGAACAATTACAGCATTAATTGATAAACAAAAATATGAAATTACATCTTTAAGAAAAGATGTCGTTACAGATGGAAGACATGCCAAGATAGAATTTTCATCAGATTGGAAAGAAGATGCAGAAAGAAGAGACTTCTCAATTAATTCAATTTATTCTGATAAAAATGGCAACTTATTTGATCCTAACAATGGAAAGAAAGATTTAGAGGAAGGCTTAATAAACTTCATAGGTGATACAGAAAATAGAATAAAAGAGGATTACTTAAGAATTCTAAGATATGTACGTTTTTTTATAAATTATTCAAATCACAAACATAGGCCAGAAATAATTAAAATAATAAAAAGAAATATCGATGGAATATCAAAATTATCTAGTGAAAGATTATTAGATGAATTTAAAAAAATAACTAATTCGAAGAATTTTTTAAAATTATTTGAAGACGATCTAAGCTTAGAGCTTCTATATCTTATATTTCCTCAATTTAAAAATTTAGAAAATTTTAAAAAACTAAACTCATATGTAAAAAATAATATATTTAATATCGATTTTATTTTTTTATTATCTCTCATGGTAATTGATGGAACTGATAATACTGAATATTTTTTATATAAATTTAATATTTCTAAAAAAGATCAGAAAAGGCTAAAAATGATTAATTCCTTTTATAATGAAGAAATAAATATAAAAAAATTTACAGAAAAAAATCTTAATAAATATTTATATTATAATGGTAATGAAGCAGTAATCGATATTATAAATTTTAAGATTTTTACATCTAACAAAGTTGAAAAAAAATTAATAAATTTACTCGAATACTACAAAGATAAAGTAATTCCAATAATACCAATAACAGCAAAGACACTAATGAATGATTTTAATATTCCCGAAGGTAAAACTTTAGGAAATAAATTTAAATCGATCGAAGAGATTTGGGTTAATAATGGTTTTAAAATTTCAGATAAACAAGTTCAAAAAGTTATTAAGAGTTAGATATATTGAACATCTTTGATCTCAAAGTTTTTAATTCCTGCTGGTGTAGTTATTTCAACTAAATCATTTTTGTTTTTTCCAATTAATCCTCTGCCTATTGGAGATTGAAAAAAAATTAGTTTTTGTTTTAAATCAGCTTCGTCTTTTCCAACAATTTTATAACTGATCTTTTCTCCATTATCTAAATTTTCTAAAAATACCGTTGAGCCAAAAATAACTTTTCCATCATTATTTAATTTAGTTACGTCAATAACATTTGCTCTAGCAATAATATCATCAATTTCAGTTATTCTACCTTCATTATGTGATTGTTCTTCTTTTGCCGCGTGGTATTCAGCATTTTCTTTTAGATCACCATGTGATCTAGCTTCAGCAATAGCAGCAACTATTTCAGGCCTTTTTTTTTCTTTTAAAAAAATTAATTCTTCTTTCAATTTATTCAAACCGTTCAGTGTTATTGGCTCTTTATCCATTTTTTATTTCCATTTTACAATTGGTGGTAACGACATTAAAATTCCTTCAACATTACCGCCAGTTTGTAGACCAAATTTTGTTCCTCTATCATACAATAAATTAAACTCTGCGTATCGTCCTCTTTTTACATATTGCATCTCTTTATCTTTAAAAGTCCATTTTTTTTTTATCTTTTTTTTAATGATCGAGTTAAATAACATTTGAAATGTAACACCAACATCTCTTACAAATTTAAAATCATTTTCAAAATCATTCTTTTTATAATCAAAAAAGATACCACCAATTCCCCTTGCTTCTTTTCTATGTGGTAAGTAAAAATATTCATCACACCATTTTTTGTATTTTTTATAATATTTTTTATTATGTCGATCGCACATTGTTTTTAAAGTTTTATGAAATTTACTTTTTTCCTGATTATCTTTGATTGCAGGAGTAACATCCATTCCTCCACCAAACCAATTTTGTGTTGTGCAAATATATCTAGTGTTAAAATGCATAGCTGGAATATGTGGATTTTGCATGTGCATCACTATTGAAATTCCTGAAGCCCAGAACCGAGGATCCTTACTAGCTCCTAGAATATTTTTTTGAAATTTTTTTGGAAATTTTCCATTAACTTTTGAAAAGTTAACACCAACTTTTTCAAAAATTTTACCATCTTTTAAAATTCTATATTCACCACCACCTTCATCTTTACTTTTACTTCTTTTCCATGTTGTTGATTGAAAATTGATTTTATTATTTTCTAACTTTATGATGTCATCACATATTGCATTTTGAAGTAATTTAAACCAATTACTAGCTAGATCTTTTTTAATTTCGTTATCCATTTTATATCAATTTAGTTTGTCTTAAACTTTCTGCTAAAATAATTGCTACCGAAGATGCAATATTAAGCGACCTGGTATCTTCACTCATTGGTATTTTGAGACGATCATTTATTAATTGATGCACACTTTCAGGAACTCCAGCACTTTCTCTACCAAATAAAATTGTATCATTTTTTTCAAATTTAAATTTTGTATAGGATACAGACGCTTTGGTTGTCATCAATACAATTCTTTGATTTTTTTTCGCTTCAAAGAATTTATCAGAGCTTTGATATATATTAATTTTGTCCCAATCCATATAATCCATCACTACTCTTTTGAAGCGTTTATCACTCAAATGAAAACCACAAGGTTCTATTATTTCAAGTTTGGCCCCTAAACAAGCACAAGTTCTAATTATTGCAGCTGTATTTTGAGGAATATCAGGCTCATATAATGCGATTTTAGGTCTTAGAATTGTTGGATTCTGTGTCATTCTTTCAGTAGTAAAATTATTATTTTATATTATATGAATTCGTATATTAAGTATTTTTAAATCAATAATAGACAATATAAACAACTAATTCATATGTCAGATAAAAAACCAGAAAGACGAGA
>ERZ802821.1845-NODE-1845-length-10843-cov-6.10669_pt1 | contig 10843 bp, 8 predicted proteins | sample MGYA00345648_ERZ802821 | MGnify/ENA primary metagenome ERZ802821 (study PRJEB30503, sample SAMEA104212357) | marine metagenome | biome: Westerlies Biome; feature: [SRF] surface water layer (ENVO:00010504) within the epipelagic zone...; material: water... | reverse complement strand
TTCGAGAAGTCTAAGAGCTGGGATGTCTAGGTCGTTAGTCGGTTCGTCGAGGATGACCAGATTTCCACCACGACGAAGCATCTTCGCCATCTGAACTCGGTTCCTCTGCCCCCCGGAACAATCTCCGACCTTCTTCTCTTGCTCTTCTCCGGTAAATCCAAATCGAGCCACGTAAGCCCTGCTGGCAATCTCGACCTTACCCACCTGAAAGACGTCGTATCCTTCAGAGATGTTATCGTAGATCGTATTGTTGTTTTCCAACTCCTGACGACTCTGATCCGCAAAGCAAAGTTGAACCGTAGAGCCCAATTCAACTTTTCCAGCGTCTGGTTCGATTTGATCGGCGATCAATCTCATCAATGTGGTTTTGCCCGCACCATTGGGGCCAATAACGCCAACGATAGCGCCTGGACGAAGTTCAAAAGAGAGATCATCAAAAAGAGTTCTTCCGTCGTAGGACTTGGTCATTCCTTTAACTTGCAGAACCTTGTCTCCCAATTTGGTCTCGCATGGAATCGCCAATGCAGGAACATCTTTTCGCGATTCGTATACTTGTTCCTGAAGCTTATGGAATGACTCAACCCTAGCTTTACTTTTCTTAGCTCGAGCTCTAGGGGTTTGGCGAATCCAGTCTAATTCCTTGTTAAGTTGCTTCCGGCGATCATCTTCTTGCCGAGCTTCAACTTCCAATATCTTCGATTTTTGCTCAAGGTATTGACTGTAGTTTCCTTCAAAGGGAGTTCCGCGCCCTCGATCGATTTCCAACATCCAACCGACAACATTATCCAAGAAATAGCGGTCGTGAGTGATGAGCAAAACAGTACCCTCATAGTTAGCGAGGTGTCTCTCTAACCATGCTGTAGTATCTGCGTCCAAGTGGTTGGTAGGCTCGTCAAGAAGCAAGATATCGGGATGCGCCAATAGAGTTTTGCACAGGGCAACCCGTCTTTTTTCGCCACCGGAAAGGTGTGCGACCATCGAGTCCCCTGCAGGACAATTGAGGGCGTGCATCGCTTGATCGATCTGTCGATCAATCTCCCACGCATCAGAGCCATCAATTTTTTCCTGAAGTTCAGCGAGGCGATCATAGGCCTCCTGCATATCTTTCTCGGACAACTCAGTGGCAAGAGATTCTGTTACAGCATTATATTCTTCAAGAAGTTTGCGAACCTTTTCGGCTCCAATCTCTACGTTCTCTCGAACTGTCTTTGTCTCATCCAGAGAAGGTTCCTGCGGAACGTAACCAATGGTGGCACCTCTGGCGAGAGTCACAATTCCATCATAACCATCATCCACACCTGCAATGATCTTCAACAGCGTGGACTTTCCACAACCGTTAATTCCGATCAATCCAATCTTGGCACCTCTGAAGAAGCCTAAGGTGATTCCTTTAAGAACGTCCTTCGTCCCAAAGGATCTGTGGACGTCGGTGACCTGGAAGATGACTTCCTGAGAATCGCTGCTCATCTCTTAACCCGTCTCTCTAAATGTGTCACGTGACCGTAATCAGACCTGGCGGTCTTCAATCGCGGAATAGATTTCTGAATGCTCCGGGAATCGACTGAGCTCTTTCTTGCTGAATACAAGTTCTCCATCGATCACAACCTCAAAAACGCCGCCTCCACTTTCGATGAGACGAGCATCTACACCGAACTTATCTTTAAGGTCAGCCGCCAAACTGGTGGCCTGTGGGGTGTAGTTTCACTTCACACAGTATTCAATACTGATATCCATCTGCCTTCTCCTTCCCGACACAAGATTTGAATCTTGCAGTTTAATGCCCCTAAGCAGGGCTTCGTCCTAATTTTTAATCAGATCCGGAGGAATCCCGTCACCTTCAACTCCCCCAGTCCCGTCCTTGGGTTTATGGTAAGGAACACTTTGAGTGTGTACCAGCAGACCGAGGAAGCAGGAGGACGAAATGCAGGATGTGATTGAACAGCTGTCCGCAGGGCGTGAAGAACACGTCCAAAAACTGATCGAATGGCTCAGAATCCCCAGTGTCTCCACCGATTCGAGCCTCAAGTCCGAGGTTCAGAAGGCAGGGCAATGGATTCAGGCGGAATTACGAGATGCGGGTTTCGAGACTCGCCTCGACGAAACTGAAGGACATCCGGTCTGTTTCGCCCAATGGAACGGGGCAGAGGGGGCTCCCACCCTTCTGATCTATGGCCACTATGATGTTCAGCCCCCCGAGCCTCTTGAGTTGTGGCGACATGGGGCATTTGAGCCCACCCTCGAGGGAGAAGATCTGATCGCCCGGGGAGCCACCGACGACAAGGGTCAGGCTTTAGCCCTCGTCCGCGGAGTCTGCGGAGTCCTGCGCACAAGAGGTTCCTTACCCATCAACGTCAAGTTTGTCATCGAAGGTGAAGAAGAGATTGGGTCTCCCCATCTCGCCGGCTACCTCGAATCTCACAAGGAAGAGTTGGCAGCGGATGTCGCCTTGGTGGCTGATTGCTCCCAGTTCGGTCCCGGCATGCCTGCGATCACCGTCGGGCTCAAAGGACTGGTATACCTTGAGCTTCATGTTCAAGGCCCCAATAGAGATCTGCACTCCGGTTCTTTTGGTGGAGCTGTCGAAAATCCCGCCAATGCCCTCACGCGAATGCTTGGAAGCCTACGGGATGAAGAAGGCCACATCACCATTCCAGGATTCTATGATCAAGTCAGAGAACTCACTGAAGAAGAACGTACTTCTATGCGGGAGTTGCCATTCAAAGAGGAAGAGTTCCGCTCTGATTTAGAAGTTCCTCGTGTTCATGGAGAAGCAGGTTTCTCCACTCTTGAAAGAAAATGGGCTCGCCCCACACTCGATATCAATGGATTGCTCAGTGGTTGGACTGGAGAAGGTGCAAAAACTGTCTTGCCGGCACACGCCAGTGCCAAGGTGTCGATGCGACTCGTCCCGGATCAACACCCGGATGAGATTGCAGAATTGGTCCAAAATCATCTGCACTCGATTTGCCCTGATACCTGCACCCTGACTGTTCATTGCCATCATGGCGCCCGCCCTGTGCTCGTCGAACAAAACAGTCCATGGCTCGACGCCACGTCTCGCGCTATAGAAAAAGGTTTCGGCAAAGCCCCTGTCATGATTCGGGAAGGTGGCTCTATTCCGGTCGTCAGTGATCTCAAGGAGACACTCGGCATCGATACGATTCTTCTTGGACTAGGTCTTCCCGATGACAACGCACACTCTCCCAACGAAAAATTCCATCTTCCCGATTACCAGCGAGGAATCGAAACGATGGCTTGGTTGCTGGAGGAGATGAAAAATTGTTAAAACTTCGTTCCGCTCAGGATCGAGGAACTGCCGACTATGGCTGGCTAAAAGCATGCTACAGCTTCAGCTTCGGGGAATATCAAGATCCGAAATGGATGCGCTGGCGTAGCCTGAGGGTCATGAACGAAGATCGTATTGCCGGCAATACAGGTTTTCCTGCACACCCCCATCGGGAGATGGAAATCATCACCATCGTCCTCAAAGGTTCTATCGCGCATCAGGATTCCACCGGTGGCGAAGGAGTCATTCAAGCAGGAGAAATTCAGGTGATGAGCGCCGGGAGAGGTGTCGTCCACAGCGAGAGAAATGCGGAAGATTCGGAACTTCATCTGTATCAGATCTGGCTCATTCCCGGAACTCACGGTGTCAATGCTCGCTATGATCAAATGGCATTTGATCCGAAAGATAGATCGGGTCAGTGGCAACTCATGGTCAGCAATGAAGAATCAGAAAAGTGCCTCATGATTCATCAAGACGCCAGAATCATGCGAAGAAACTTTCTGCCCGGTGATCAAGATGAGATCACCATTAACTCAGGACGAGGCCATTGGCTCCAGGTGATCTCCGGGGATATCAGTCTTGAATCCGAGAGTGAAAAGCACAACCTGAAGAGCGGAGACGGCGTAGCAATCGAGGCTATCGAAAAGTATTCGATTCACTCGTTGGCAGAATCCGATTTGTTGCTGTTTGACCTCGCCTAAAGTGAGCGGGATTCAACGTCTCCATGTGAAGGGTAAGAAGATCACAAGAACAGCATAGATCTCCAGCCTTCCGAGAAGCATCAACAGGATCAATAAGACCTTTCCGGCGGCAGGAATATCGGCATAGTTCTCCATGGGTCCAACCCCACCGAAACCCGGTCCCACATTGGTCAAAGTCGCCAAAGTTGCACCGAAAGCTGTTACCAGATGATCATCCTCTTGTGCACCGCTCACCTTGCTCGCTTCTACCGGGTCGAGACTCCCTGATACACTCGACCACCCAGGATCAGTAATGAAAGACATCAAAGCCACTGAAAGAAGAAACAACAACAGCCACAATGCTAGGAATCCCAGCACTCTAGAAACCACTTCGCGTTCAATATTATTCCCGTTCAGCTTGAGCGAGATAACGGCTTGTGGCCTGATCAATAATGCGATTTCACGAAGACTAAACTTCATCAGAGTCAAGAATCTAACCACCTTGACGCCACCGGTTGTCGATCCAGCACATCCACCAATCATCATCAAAACCGCAAGAAGCACACGACAGATATTTGGCCAATGGTCAAAGTCGGCGGTCACAAACCCACAACCTGAAAACAAAGTCGCCACTTGAAAACTAGCCACCCGGAAGCACTCACCCAATCCTGAATATATTTCAGGATGCTGACTTTTAGCCGGATAAGCAGTCACGAAAGTGAGAACCGCCGTAATGAAAAGCATAGAAGTGAGTGCCACACCGATAAAAAACCGGCACTCTCCATCAAAGAACGATTTGGTTTGAAATTGAAACAAGAATCGATAGTGCAAAACGAAATTAATCGAAGCCAGTAACATAAATACCGTGACCACGGCATCCACATAGGCACTGTCGAAAGCCGCTATGCTCGCATTTTTTGTCGAAAATCCACCCGTAGAGAGAGTGCTCAATGAGTGGGTGATGGCGTCAAACCAACCGATTGCCGGCATCAACATCAGTATCTCTAGCACAGTAAAAAGTAGATACAGACCCCAAAGATAAAGTGCAGTCTGCGTCACCCTGGGGGTTAACTTTTCTTTGGTCGGACCCGGAATTTCAGCCCGATACATGTGGACTCCGCCGGATCCCAACAGTGGCATCACTGCAAGAGTCAGCAAGACGAAACCCATTCCCCCTAGCCACTGAGTCAGGCTACGCCAAAACAACAGTCCGGGAGATAACACCTCAACATCTTTCAAAATGGTCGCACCGGTCGTGGTAAAGCCACTCATCGTCTCAAAATAGGCATCCAGCAAATTAGGGATCCCTGAGGGCGATAACCAAAAAGGCAAGGCTCCGAAGAAACTCACCATCCCCCGGCTCAGCCCAACGACAGTGAAAGCTTCTCTAACACGAATATCTTTGAGATTGTTGAGATTCAAAATCCAAAATACCGCTCCCACCGTAAAGGTGATCGCTATGGATGATAAAAATGCAGGATAATCTTCTGTAGATCCCATGAACCAAGAAACACCCAGAGGGATCAACATGATTCCCGATAAGACTAAGAGCAATAATCCCAGAATGGCAAAGAGTGATCTTACTCTCAACGTAAGAATCCTCTTCTACGGGTGAAGACTTTTTCAATCTCACTGACTGCTGCCGGAAGTGCAAAAATAATCACATGGTCATCGGCAAGGATTTTAGTATCGCCAACGGCTGTAAAAATTTCGACACCTCCATTTTCATCTGTCCTTCTGATAGCACCAATGATGCTGTCTTGAGGAAGGTTGAGATCTGATATCTTCTTGCCACATACCGCTTGGCTTTCTGTGACTTCGTATTCTCTGGCCTCTGCGCCCAAGGCTCCCACCTGAGACACTGCCACGACTCCACCCCTTCTTATCACCCTCAATATATCACTGACTGTGACTCTTCTTGGGTTCACCACTTCGCCAAAATTCGTTTGCTGAAAAACAGGGAGGAACTGGTCATTTTCACTTCTGACAAGTACTCGCCGTACACCTTGTTTCTTGATCAGCATTGCATTCGTTAGGTTTTCAGCGTCGTCACTTTCTAAGGAAAGGAAGTAGTCGGCATCTGCGATCTCATTTTCAGAGACAAAACTGGTATCTGTAACGCTACCATGCAGCACCAATGCTTTATTTAGCTCTTCAGCCGCTTTCTCTGCACGTGCGCGATCTTTTTCAACAACTATGAGAGAACGAACCTTTTGTGGATTTTGCTCAACTCTTCGTGCCACTTCTAGCCCAAGGCGAGTGGCACCAGCGATCACAACTTTTTCCACTCTCTCGGATTCCGGGTGCACAAACTTTCGGAAATTTTTCAACTCTTCCTCAGGCATGAGGACGTAAATATGATCTTCCGCACGAAGGTCATCGTCGCCCCTAGCGATGCTCTGCTCTCCATCTCTGAAAATTGCGACGATAAGACCTGGAAGCTTATCAAAACGTTTTTTCAAATCTTTGAGGATGACACCATCGAGGGGGGAACCCTTCGAAATTTCATAACCCCATAAATCAAGTTTCCCATCCGCAAATGATGAGACATCGAATGACCCTGGATTATGAATGAGCCGCTGAATTTTTTCGGCAGTAACAGTTACTGGATTCACGGTCGCCTGTGCTCCGTAGAGCTCCATCAATTCTTTATCCGCCGATAGTTCTGCATTGCGCAATCTGACAACAATCTTTTTCGCGCCCAAATGTTTCGCCAGAAGGCTTACCGTAATATTGGTTTCGTCGCGATCCGTCACAGCGATGACAAGATCAGCCGCTCCTATTTTCGCTTTGCGAAGAACACGTGGGCTGGCGGCATTTCCAAGAATCGCCTGAACATTCAAACGTTCATCGATGCGCTGAATCAATTCACTGTTGGAATCGATAATTGTGATCTTGTGGTGATCATCTGACAGCTTTTCTGCCAAATGAAATCCCACCACTCCAGCCCCAACAACAACGATGCGCATCCGTATCCCCCAGGTCATGCTTCAGAAGGAGGTCACCCATGACCCACCTCCTAGGGATGATGATAAAGAAATCCATGAAAAACTCCACGTTTCCTGACAGGTCTAGATCTCGTAGACGAGGGGTTTATTCTGTAGGCAGGTTCAGATTCCTGCATATTGCCCGATCTTGGGTAGCACGAGAGCTGCTTGTGGTAATTTGCCTTGTCGACACGATTTTTTTTCAAGGAGAGATCAAAGATGAATCTTGCTCATGATTCCTGTCAAAAGCGCATTACTCCATCAGGACAAAGACCACGTCTCATTGGTGTTCTATTGCTATGGATCATTCCAATTCTTTGCATCAATGCCGTGCTGAAAAACTCAGCGCTTCATGCCCAGGCACTTCCTCTTGAAAATGGATTTGCAGCCAAGGTCAATGGAGAAGTGATCACTCTTGGCGAAGTGTTACAAATGATTGAACGTAGAATCGAACCCAGCCTGGGAAGATTTCCGGAGTCCGTTCTTGAGATAGAACGACTCAAACTTAAACCCATAATATTAAAAGAGATGATAGAACGGAAACTGCTGGTTCAACAAGCGATCAGAGAAGGCCTTATTCTTCCTGAAGATGCCGTTGAGAATTATCTCCAACGAACTGTCGAAAGACTCAGTCGAGTAGAAGGCACACGATTTTCTATTGATGACTATTTGTTTTTGTGGAAACAACAATTCGGAGAAAGCGAAACTGAACTTCGAGCCCGTGTTAACGAAGATTTGCTCATCAGTGAACTCAAGGATAAGAAACTAAAGATTTCCCAGAGTATCTCTCCAAAGGCCATACGAAACTATTACAAGTTACACGTCGATGAGTTTGCACAAGAAGGTCGAGTCAAATTTCGACAACTTCTTATTCCATTAGACGACACGGATTACTCCAAAATCATCGCGGAAATAGATACTGCGCTTTCTGAAGGCAAAGATTTCAGCTCCATCATCTCTTCATTTTCAAGCGGGCCAAGATCTTCAGCCGGTGGCTTATACACCTTGAGTGACTCACAGCGCGATGACCGCTTCCCTCCTGTTCCTGACATTGTCATTGGTCTAGAAGAGCATGACATTTCTGATTGTTTTCCCTGTCTGGGGTACTCACATAAAATTTTGCTCGTCGAGCGTATCTCTGGTGGCGCACTAGATTTCTCAGATGCCCAAGGGCAAATCCGTAGAATCTTGCTAAATCAAATACAAGAAGAGAACCGGATCAAGTTTCAGAGAACGCTTTGGAAAGATGCTCAAATCGAAATCTATCTTCATGGTGTAGAACTACCAAAATTCTGAGATCTATTTCCATTTGTACCCATAAAAAAACCCCCACGACCGGCGAGGTCGTGGGGGGTTTTTTTTGCCGAGATTATTGTCCCTCGGAACCTTTTGAAGCACCGTTATCTGGATCAAGCACTTTTTCTTTCTTCGATTTTTCCATGTCGACCAGCTTTTGAACTTTCTCAGGAATAGCCGTCATGGCTGAAGTGTCTTCCACATCGTGTTCAATTTTCCCAAGGTGGATTTCCATCATCTGAAGAGCTTGCTTGACTCTGATGTGCTCAGGAAATTGTATTCCGTCTATCTCTTTCCACGATTCCAGTGTGATCTCCATCGGGATTTTTCCCATTTGAGAATCGGCAGTCATCGTCATTTTACAAACAAGACCATTCTCAGAAACCCAATACTTTTCAGTCTTGCCATCTGTGGTCACAAGATCAAAAATTTCACATTGCTGATCTTTAATTTTCTCTTCGCCTATGACCTTTGCACTTAAATAATCATTCGTTAACCAAAGAGCGGTATGCAGGCGAGCGCCTCTCCTCAACTGTACTTTTTCCGCACCAGCAACGAGACGTGGACCATTGATAGGATCCAGAGCCCAGGTGACATCACCTGAGATACCTTGGATAAAATCGCCAAATCCTTCCAGTGACATAGATTCACGGTAACTTCCGTTTTTATCTAAAAAAGTCACCAACTCCGCTTCCATTCCCTGAGCGATAATCTTTACGGTGGAAGTCGTGACTCTATTCGAGAACTTTTCGAGAGCTTCTTTGCCTCCCAATGCTTTTATAATCCGACCTTGTAATGCAGCGAGTACTTCTTTTCCTTCGGCATTCTCTGCGGCTTCTTTAGCAGGCTTATCAGCAGTTCCATCTTGAGCCGTCAGCGGGGTTGCCCAACACATTGAGAACAGCAACGCTGCCAACAGTGGAAAAACAATGAAAGGTTTATTCATTTTTGATTCCTCTTTCAGGAATTATTTCTGCTAAATACAGAAGGTCGGGAAAGGCCTCGAGCTTCTTTCCGTGAGTTTTATGATCTGCGAGATTTACGCAAGACGTTCAGCATCACCTCTGAGGGCTATCAGGTCCACCCGGTTTACCCACAAGCCAATTTCGAGCCCTATGGAGTACTGGGTCTCCATATTTACGGATCAGGGCCGAATCTACCGGGATTCTCTCATCTGGCTGAACGCCGACCCCCTCCATTCGATGACCCGATGCCGATATGTAATCGGAAATCGCGTATTGCAACATATCACCAGAAGGAAGCTCAATAATGAGGGAGGGTAAGGCCGCCCCCGCAGTCGTTCGACCAAACAGGCGAACTCTTCCAGCATCCCTCAATCCTTGGGCCATAATTTCTGAAGTCGATCCACTGCCTTCGTCGATGAGCATCGCCACGGGCTTTACCCACCCCCCCATTCTTGGATTCACAGTAAAATTGAGCTCCGAATCACGCATGATCATCTTTCCCAATTGAAATCCCTGTTCAGGAATCAACCAACCAGATATCCCACAGGCCATAATTCCAATTCCGCCGGGATTGCCTCTAAGGTCGATGACCAGTCCTTTGGCTTCAGAGTGTTCGCTGAGAGATTCCTCAATCCAAGGCATCACCAAGCCTGGGCCCAGAAACATGTTCCAACGCAGATACAAAATGTTGTCTTCTAGAATTTTCTTTTCCATGCGGAGGGGAATCGGTGAAATATTTCCGACACCTACACGTGGAATATCTTTATCTGCGGCCTCCAAGATTATAGTTACTTTTCGTTCACCAGATTCTCCTAGCACTAATAACTCTCGCGTCGCTCCCGCCTTCCCGGAGCAAATCGATCTTAAACCCTGAACAACAAGATATCGGTTTCCGGTAATTTTCCATTCTTTAATGAGAGAGGCAAGCTCTCGATCTTTTGCTTGAAGAATTTCATCCCCAGGCTGAATACCTGCAATATCCGCGGGCCCATTCGGTTCAACCCTGACAACGATCACTTGATCATCATCGGACGTCCTGAGAATCATCCCTGCTTCTCCTGGCTGACGGCCTCTTCGAAATTCTTCACTAGCAGTTGCGGACATCAGACCAAAATGAGAGAGCTTCAGAGCCGAAAGCAGTTGTCTCATAGCAGCCCGGGCCTCATCTATCCCCTCAGCGGCCACCACCTTTTCGCGACACTCTTCCTTCAATCCATCCCAACGGCTCTCAAGAAGTTCAGGATCCCAAAATGAATCTTCGATCTTCTTTGTCATTATGTCGAAGGACTCAATATATTTCTGCCGAACTTCTTTTGTCATGGGAGGAGTACGTCCTGGAAGACCCATACATCCGGAAACACATATCAATAAAGCCGAGAGTAAACAAAGAAGCCGATACGGCCGTACCTGTGATTCTTCAGGAAAGAACATCGATATTCCATTTCACTATTCGAGTTGAAGTCTGTTTCTGTAGACTATCAAAGAGAGGGATTTCTTTACGGAAGAGCGAGGCGCTCGTGACTTCAAGCCTCAAGATCCTCTCCTTCTTCTGTTGGATTGGAATCTGCTTCTGTTGGATTGGAATCTGCTTCTGTTGGATTGAAATCTGCCAGCGGATCTTTGCCACGT
>ERZ802821.1833-NODE-1833-length-10882-cov-18.0497_pt1 | contig 10882 bp, 8 predicted proteins | sample MGYA00345648_ERZ802821 | MGnify/ENA primary metagenome ERZ802821 (study PRJEB30503, sample SAMEA104212357) | marine metagenome | biome: Westerlies Biome; feature: [SRF] surface water layer (ENVO:00010504) within the epipelagic zone...; material: water... | reverse complement strand
ATAAAACCCCACCTTGGATAGCTGCACCAACAGCGACAACTTCATCAGGATTTACGCCTTTAGAAGGTTTTTTTCCAAACAAGGCTTCAACTTCTTTTTGAATTATGGGAATTCTAGTTGATCCTCCAACTAATATTACTTCATCTATATCTTTTTTTGTTAGACTAGCATCTTTTAATGCTTTTTTAACTGGCTCCATTGATCTTTTTACCAAAGTATCAGATAATTGTTCAAATTTAGCTCTTGTTAAAGTAGTTACAAGGTGCTTTGGACCTGAAGATGTTGCAGTTACATAAGGGAGATTAATCTCAGTTTGAGCTGAAGATGAAAGTTCTATTTTAGCTTTTTCAGCAGCTTCTTTTAGTCTTTGAAGAGCCATAGAATCTTCTCTTAGATCAATTTGCTCATTCTTTTTAAATTCTTCTGCTAGAAAGTCTATTATAACTTGGTCGAAATCATCTCCACCCAAATGAGTATCTCCATTAGTGGACAGAACCTCAAAAACTCCATCTCCTAATTCAAGAATTGATATATCAAATGTTCCACCACCAAGATCATAAACTGCTATCTTTTTATCTTTACCACCTTTATCCATTCCATATGCAAGTGCAGCAGCAGTAGGCTCATTTATAATCCTTTGAACTTTTAGACCTGAAATCTCACCGGCTTCCTTTGTAGCTTGCCTTTGAGAGTCATTAAAATATGCTGGTACGGTTACTACAGCCTCAGTTACAGTCTGACCTAAATAATCCTCTGCAGTTTTCTTCATTTTTTGAAGTACCATAGCCGATAATTCTTGAGGAGAATATAATCTCCCATCTATATCCACTCTTGGAGTATCATTATCACCTTTGACAACTTTATAAGCCACAGTTTTCACATCACCTGATGACTCACTAAACTTATTACCCATGAACCTTTTAACTGAAGCGATTGTTTTTTCAGGGTTAGTTACAGCTTGCCTCTTAGCAGGATCACCTACTTTAATTTCACCATCTTCAACAAATGCTATAACAGACGGTGTAGTTCTTTTTCCTTCTGCGTTTGGGATTACAACCGGTTCACTTCCCTCCATTACAGATACACATGAATTTGTTGTTCCTAAATCTATTCCTATAATTTTACTCATAATTTATATTTTACTAAATAATGACAACCATTATGCCAATTTAATTTAAATGACATTATGTCATATTATTCATAAATTAATTTATGCTATTTTTGTTGAAAAGTAACAATGACTATCAATTCTAATCCTAGCAGAGTAACTATTAAGGTCCTTGAGCAAATGAAAAGCGAAGGTGAAAAAATTTCAATGCTTACAGCATATGACTACACTTTTGCTAAAATAATAGATGAAGCTGGAATAGATATAATCTTAGTTGGAGATTCTGCGTCAAATGTGATGGCGGGACATGAAACGACACTACCTATAACATTAGATCAAATGATTTATCATGCTAGTTCAGTTATTAGAGCTGTTAAAAGAGCTCTGGTTGTTGTAGACCTTCCTTTTGGCACATATCAAGCTGATTCAAAAGAAGCTTTAAAATCTGCAATTCGAATAATGAAGGAATCTGGAGCTCATGCTGTAAAGCTTGAGGGTGGTCATTTAGCAAAAGAATCAATTGAAAGAATAATACAAGCTGGAATTCCTGTTATGGGCCACTTAGGCTTAACTCCACAATCAATTTACAAGTTTGGAACATACACAGTAAGAGCTAAGGATGATATTGAGGCAAAGACACTCATAGATGACTCAAAAATGTTAAAAAAAATTGGATGCTTTTCTATTGTTCTTGAAAAAATACCTAATGTATTAGCAAAAAAAGTAGCAAAAGACTTAAAGGTGCCCATAATTGGAATTGGGGCAGGTTCTGGTGTTGATGGTCAAGTTCTTGTTTCACATGATATGCTAGGTATGAATAAGGATTTTAGTCCTAGATTTCTTAGAAGATATTTAGATTTAGATACTCTGGTTAGTAATGCTGTAAAGAAATACTCTTCAGATATTAAAAGTGGCAGTTTTCCTAATAAAGAGGAGCAATATTAAATTGGTAACCCAAGAATTAGATATCCTATTTGAAGATAATCATCTGATTATAGTCAATAAGCCATGTGGGGTTCTTGTGCAAGGAGATAAAACTGGAGATATACCACTACTTGAAATTATTAAACAATACATTAAAAAAAAGTATAATAAGAAAGGTAACGTATATGTTGGTCTTGTAAATAGAATTGATAGACCTACATCAGGAATTGTAATTTTTACAAAAACAAGTAAAGCCCTTTCTAGGATGAATGAAAAATTAAAGAATAGAGAAATTAGAAAAATTTATTGGTTGATAATCTCTAATAAGTTTGATTCTAATGAAGGATCACTTGAGGGCTGGTTCAAAAAAAATAGCAAACAGAATAAATCTTATATTTTTAAAAATGAGCAACTTAATTCTAAATATGGTTCATTAACCTATAAAAAAATTAAAACTTTTGATAATTACTGTAAAATTGAGGTAGATCTTATTACCGGAAGACACCACCAAATTAGATGTAATTTTTCGAAATTAGGATATCCAATTCTAGGTGATTTGAAATATGGATCTAAAAGATCTAATAAGGATGGTGGTATTTATTTACATTCAAGAGAAATAAATTTTACCCATCCCGTTTCAAAGGAAGAAATTAACATAAAAGCTGCACCTCCTATTTCAGGTTTATGGTCTATACCTACTTCCTATTAATTAAAAGTGCTTTTTCTTTAATTATAACTTGAACAGGTTTATTACTTATTTTACTTTCAAGCCAAGATATAATATCTAGATAAAGGAAAGCTCTTTTTTCATATGGATCATCTTCATATTTTTTAAGTTCACTATGGAGATTCCTTAAAAAACCTTTAATCTCTCCTGGATATATATTTTCTAAATCCTTCAAGTATTTAAGAATTGTTTTTTGGACCTCATGTAAATCATTCATTTTATCTAGATAATTATATGTATCCTTAATGATTTTATCCAGATTAAAGTCTAAACCTGCTTCCCAGTGTGCAATCAAGTTAAGAACTCTTGTAAAGCACTGAAGGTCTTCTCTCATTTTAATATTTTTATTTTTCATGATCCTACTTAGGTATTTTATACAATTATCATAATCATCAACAGTAAAATACATACATGCAATTTTATAGTAAAGAAGCATTATGTGGTGATGATCAATAAAATTCTTATTTGTTTCAATTCCATCTAATACTCTAGGAATTATTTTGATTGATTTATTAAAATCCCCCTCTAAAACATGAAGATTAAATAGATTGTTGTATTTATAAATAAAGATTAATGCATTTAAGTTTTGATTCCTAGGAAATGAGCTACTATCTACAACTCTTAATAAATCATTTAATCTGTTTTTGAATTTTGATGGATATTTTATTAATGCCAACGCCTCTAGCAAAAAATTATAACCCTTTAAATAAAAAACTGGATGAATATTAATCATTTCAGGTGTCTTATTAAAAGTATCAATCCACTTTGAGGCATATTTGTAACTTGATAGAAAGTCTTGAATTAGTAAACTATACCAAACCCATATCTGATAATAAATAAGTGTCTCACGAAAGCCTAATTCTTCAACTGTAAAACTTTTAATTTTATGATTAAAAAATTTATTAATATCATTTGACTCATTATCACTCTTTGCATATCCTGCCTTAATTAATTTTTCATACAATTGTAAAGAAATATTTGAAAGGTTACTGTAAATGTCATTTTGTTCTTTTAAATGGTTAGTCTGAGAAACAAGCTCATTAGTTCTATTACTTAAACTTCTAGTTACATAAAGAGATTCAATAAGCTTTTCAAATTCTACAATTTCATATGCTGAAGCATTTTCATCATATTTTAAGGCAAAAGATTTAGCCTTATCTAATATTTTTAAACTTTGTTTATATAATCCTTTTTGATATAAAATTGTAGCAAAATCTAATTGACCTCTAATGTGAAGTTTAACATTTTTATGTTGAGGATTTAATCGTAAACTAATTAGGATTTGTTTATACAGGTGTGCTTTCAAGTTTGAAAGCTGAAGTTTTGAGACAATTTTTTTTTTAATTATTACATCATCTTTATATAAGCTCATTTTATCTAGTTGATTAAATAGTTTTAAAAACTTTGAATCTTCATTAGAATCCATTCTCCCTACATAGAGTTTAAATTGTCTTTTTTCAGACTTAGTTAGTGATTTTATTAAAACAAATAAATTATCTTTTAACTCATTAGTCATTGTATTAAAATTTAGATTAATATATTAATATTCAGTTATTTATACTTAAATTATATTTATAGAATATTGTAAAATTAATATACTTTTTTTTAAGTATCACCATTTAAGTAATAATTTAGTGTGTAATGAAAAATCAAGTACAAATATTTGACACCACCTTGAGAGATGGGGAACAGGTTCCAGGGTGTAAACTTGACACTAAAAGTAAGTTAATTTTAGCTGAAAAAATTGATCATCTTGGCGCAGACATAATTGAAGCTGGGTTTCCAATCTCTAGTCCTGGAGATTTTAAATCTGTTGTTGAAATTTCAAGAATTGTGAAAAATGCCTCGGTTTGTGCATTAAGTAGAGCTAATGAAAAAGATATAGATGTTGCTGCTGAGTCTTTAAGAGATGCAAAAAAACCAAGGATTCATACTGGTATAGGAACCTCAGAGATTCATATTAAACATAAATTTAATTCAAACAAGGAGTCAATAGTTGAGTTAGCTAAAAAATCCGTTGCTCATGCTAAAAAGTATGTTGATGATGTTGAGTTTTATGCTGAAGATGCTGGAAGAACAGATAATGAGTTTCTAGCAAAGGTTTGTGAGGAAGTTATCAAATCAGGAGCTACAGTTTTAAACATTCCAGATACAACAGGGTATTGTCTTCCCAATGAATATGGTGAAAAAATAAAATTTCTTATTGATAATGTTAACGGAATTGATAAAGTTACAATTTCATGTCATTGTCATAATGATTTAGGTTTAGCTACAGCCAATTCAATTTATGGAGTTTTAAATGGTGCCAGACAAATTGAATGTACAATTAATGGAATAGGAGAAAGAGCAGGAAATACTTCTTTAGAAGAAGTGGTTATGGTTTTGAGACAACATTCTAATCTAGGATTAGATACCAATATTAACTCTAAACTATTATACGAAACAAGTTTAAAGGTTTCTGAATTAATGGGTATGCCAGTTCAACCCAATAAAGCAATTGTAGGCTCTAACGCTTTTGCTCATAGTTCAGGTATTCATCAAGATGGAGTAATTAAAAAAAGAGAAACTTATGAGATAATTGACCCCTTAGATGTAGGAGTTGATAAGTCATCTATTATTTTGACTGCAAGAAGTGGAAGAGCTGCTTTAGCTTTTAGAATGAAGGAATTTGGAGTAAATTTAAGCAAGAAGCAACTAGATGATGTATACAGTGAGTTTCTGATTGTTGCTGATAAAAAGAAAGAGGTAACAGAATCTGATTTCCCTTTAATGCTTAAGAATAAAAAAATTAAATATGACCAAGACACTATTTGACAAAGTATGGGATTCACACGTAATTGAAAAAATTAATGATGGTCCTGACGTTTTATTTATTGATAAGCATTTTATCCATGAAGTTACTAGTCCAGTAGCATTTGTAGGACTTAAAAACAGAAACTTAAAAGTTTTATATCCTGAAAGAACATTTGCAACTGCTGATCATAATACACCTACAATAAATCAGCATCTTCCAATAAAAGATAGATTATCAGCTTTACAAGTCAAAACACTTGAAAAAAACTGTAATGAACATGATATAGAATTTTGGGGACTTGGTCATAAAAAGAATGGTATTGTACATGTAATTGGACCTGAAAATGGTATAACTCAACCTGGCCTTACAATTGTATGTGGAGATTCACACACATCTACACATGGAGCATTTGGAGCTATTGCCTTTGGAATTGGAACCTCTGAAGTAGAAATGGTCTTAGCGTGTCAATCAATTATGCAGCAAAAACCAATGAAGATGCGAATTAACGTTGATGGTAAGCTTAATGATCATGTCACACCTAAAGACGTTGCTATATTCATAATTTCAAAATTATCATCCTCTGGAGCTACAGGTTATTTTGTGGAATATTCTGGTGATGTTTTTGAAGAAATGAGCATGGAAGGAAGAATGACAGTCTGTAATCTAAGTATAGAAATGGGTGCTAGAGGAGGGATGATAGCTCCTGATAAAAAAACATTTGAATATATCAAAGGGCGAGAGTATGCACCAACAGATAAAGAATGGGATAAGGCAATCAATTATTGGTCTTCATTACAAACTGACAAAGGAGCAATTTTTGATAAAGAATATAATTTTAAAGGACAAGAAATTGAACCAATGATTACGTATGGAACTAATCCTGGAATGGCCATCCCAATATCTAAGTCTATACCTAGTTCTAAAGAATCTGATTCTAAATTATCTTATCAAAAAGCACTAGATTATATGGAGTTTAGTGAGGGTGATAAAATGATCGGAAAAAAGATTGATTATGTTTTTCTTGGTAGCTGTACAAATGGAAGAATTGAGGATTTTAGAACTTTTGCCAGTATAATTAAAGGAAAGAGAAAAGCTGATAATGTTGATGCATGGTTAGTCCCTGGTTCTCATAAAGTTCTTAAAAGCATTGAAGATGAAGGTATCTTGGAGACACTTACTGAGTCTGGGTTTAAACTAAGAGAGCCTGGATGTTCTGCTTGTTTGGCAATGAATGATGATAAAATTCCAAAAGGAAAATATGCAGTAAGTACAACTAATAGAAATTTTGAGGGAAGACAAGGACCTGGCGCTAGAACACTTCTAGCTAGCCCTTTAGTAGCTGCAGCAACTGCAATAACCGGTCAAATAACTGACCCAAGAGATATAATATAATATGGCGTACGATAAATTTAAAATATTGAATAGCTCAGCTGTTCCATTAAACATTGATAATGTAGATACTGACCAAATAATACCAGCTAGATTTCTAAAAGCTACTGAGAGAATAGGTTTTGGTGACAATTTATTTAGAGATTGGAGATATAAATCTGACGGTTCAACCATAGAATCTTTTCCCTTAAATAATAAAAAATATAAAGGAAAAATATTAGTTGCAGGTAAAAACTTTGGCTGTGGATCATCAAGAGAACATGCTGTGTGGGCTATATATGATAATGGATTTAGAGCTGTAGTATCAAGTTTTTTTGCGGATATTTTTAAAAATAATTGTCTAAATATTGGAGTCTTACCAGTTCAAGTTACAGACTCTTTTTTATCAAAAATCTTTTCTCAAATTGAAAAGGATCCTGATAGTATTTTTGAAGTTAATCTTGAAAATCAAGAGTTTACAATCTCAGAATCTGGCAAAAAAGAAAAATTTAAAATAAGTGTCTATAAAAAAAGTAACATGTCAAATGGATTTGATGATATTGATTATTTACTAAATAAAAAAAAGGAAATTTCTAAATTTGCAAACAAACCCAATTACTAATGGTAAGGAATTTAGAAATAATGGACACAACACTTCGTGATGGAGAACAAACATCTGGAGTATCATACTCTCCAAATGAAAAGCTAACTATTGCAAAACTACTCTTAGATGAGTTAAATATTGATAGAATTGAAGTTGCTTCTGCGAGAGTTTCTGATGGTGAACTTAACTCTGTGAAACAAATTACTAATTGGGCAAATGAAAATAAAAAGATTGATAGAATCGAAGTACTTACTTTTTTAGATAACGGAAAGTCGCTTGAGTGGTTAATCGAATCTGGATGTAATGTTCAGAATTTACTTACAAAAGGTTCTTTAAATCATCTAAAACACCAACTAAAAAAAACACCATCAGATCACTTTAAAGATATTTCAAAAATTATTCAAACTGCAGAACAAAATTCAATTCAAACTAATGTATACCTCGAAGACTGGAGTAATGGTATGAAAAATAGCAAGGAGTATGTTTTTGAATTTTTAGAATTTTTATATGGACAGAAAATAAAAAGAATATTATTACCTGATACATTAGGAATTTTAACTCATTATGAAACTTATAACTTTATAAAAGAAGTTAAATCAAAATTCCCAAATTTTCATATTGACTTTCATGGTCATAATGACTATGATCTTAGTGTAGGAAACTCAATGGAAGCTGTAAGAGCTGGATGTGACGGATTGCATTTAACAATTAATGGAATGGGTGAAAGAGCTGGGAACACTCCTCTTTCTAGTGCTGTTGCTGCAATCAAGGACTTTCTTCCCAATATTAGTATTAATATAGAAGAAAAAAATTTGTTTAAAGCCAGTAAATTAATATCAACTTTTTCAGGTCAAACTGTATCTTCTAACAAACCAATTGTTGGTGAAAATGTATTCACCCAAACTGCTGGAGTTCATGCTGACGGAGACAATAAAAAGAATCTTTATTACAATAATTTAAACCCTAGTAGATTTGGAAGAAAGAGAAAGTATGCGCTTGGAAAAACATCTGGGAAAGCTAATATCAAAAAGAACCTAGATGAACTAGGTATAAAACTAAATGAAGAAGAACTAGGAATTATTACATCTAAAGTAATTGAGCTCGGAGATAAAAAAGAAAAAGTAACAATTGAAGACTTACCCTACATAATAAGTGATGTTTTAGATTATCCTGCTAAAAAGAAAAATATAATTATTGAGTCGTATGTATTAACTCATGCTAAGACACTTAGACCTTCTGCTTCGTTATCATTGTTAATTAATAATAAACTTTTTCAAGAAAGTTGTTCAGGAGATGGTCAATTTGATGCCTTTATGAATGCTCTTAAAAGAATATATACTAGTCAAAAAAAAGATCTTCCTAAATTAATTGATTATGCAGTTAGAATTCCTCCAGGTAGTGATTCCGATGCATTTTGCGAGACTACTATTACTTGGGATACTGGTTCTAAGAAATTTAAGACAAGGGGACTAGATACTGATCAAACTGTTGCTGCAATTAAAGCAACTGAAAAAATGTTAAATACTGAATAAATATGAAGTTAAAAATAGCTGTTCTTCCAGGAGATGGAATTGGACCAGAAGTTACAAATGAGTCTATAAAAGTTCTTAATTGTATTGTAAAAAAATTTAATCATGAAGTTGAAATGAATGAGGGCTTAGTTGGAGCGATTGCCATAGATCATAATAATAACCCATACCCTGATGAAACTCATAAGTTATGCTTAGAATCTGATGCAATTTTGTTTGGTGCCATCGGAGATCCCAAATATGATAATGATCCAAAAGCTAAAATAAGACCTGAACAAGGATTACTTGAAATGAGAAAAAAGCTTAGGCTTTATGCGAATTTAAGACCGACTATAGTCTTTGATTCACTTCTAGATATGTCACCAATTAAAGAAGTGAGAATAGCTGGTACTGATATACTCTTTGTTAGAGAATTAACAGGGGGAATTTATTTTGGAGAAAGAGGTAGAAAAAATAATGACAACTATGCATTTGATACTTGTCAATACTCTAGAGATGAAATAGTAAGAATTGCAAAAATGGGGTTTGAATATGCCCAAAAAAGATCAAAAAAACTTTGTTGTGTTGATAAGGCTAATATACTAGAGACTTCAAGGCTTTGGAGGGAAACTGTACAGGCTATGGAAAAAGATTATCCTGAAGTAACTGTTTCATATGAATTTGTTGATGCCGTTGCAATGCGACTTATTCAATGGCCTAGCTCATATGATGTGTTAATAACGTCAAATCTTTTTGGAGATATTCTTACAGATGAAGCTTCAGTTATATCTGGATCAATGGGGTTAATGCCTTCAGCATCAGTTGGTTCAAATAATGCATTGTACGAACCAATCCATGGTTCTTATCCTGAAGCTACAGGTAAAAAAATAGCAAATCCAATTGCTTCTATTCTATCACTTTCGATGATGTTAGACTATACTTATAATTTAAAAGATGAGTCAAATCTTATTAATAAAGCTGTTGAAAGCTCACTTTTAAATGGATATAAAACCTCTGATTTAATAAGCAAAAGTGAAAAAGCTTATTCAACTGATGAAGTAGGAGACTATATTGTAAAATTTATTCAAGACTACTAGAGAATATAGTCTGTTGAAATAAAGTTAGAATCGTTTGAGTCTAATAATTTTTTCAATATTCTATTGTTATGAACATTATCCTTTGAAGCCACAAATGTTCTTATTGAAAAGGCTCTTAAAGCATCGTGAACACTTAATGTGCTAACCGCAGAGTTTTTTCTACCTGTAAATGGATAAATATCAGGACCTCTTTGGCAAGAACTATTTAAATTTACTCTGCAGACTAAATTTGCAAGTGTATCTATTAAAGGACCTATTGTCTTGGAGTCAGTCCCAAATAGACTAACCTGTTGACCATATTCAGAATTAGCCATATCATCTAGAGGCTTATCTATATCTTTAAAAGGAATAATTGGTACAACTGGTCCAAATTGTTCCTCTTCAAATACTTTCATAGAGTTATTTACTGGATACAGAACTGCTGGATAACAATAATTATCAGTCAATTCACCACCCTTATCGTTCATTACATTAGCACCTTTTGATACAGCATCATCTATTAAACCTTTAATATATTGAGGTTTTGAAGGCTCTGGAAGTGGAGTTAGGAAAGAATCTTTTTCCCAAGGCATACCAAACTTAAGATTGTCAACTGCTATAGAGAATCTCTTGTTAAACTCATCAGCAATAGATTCATGTACGTAGAGTACTTTAAGAGCAGTACATCTTTGGCCATTATATGACAAAGATCCTGAAATACATTCTTGAATCGTTAAGTCTAAATCAGCATCAGGTAAAATAATAGCAGGATT
>ERZ802821.1832-NODE-1832-length-10884-cov-9.06889_pt1 | contig 10884 bp, 14 predicted proteins | sample MGYA00345648_ERZ802821 | MGnify/ENA primary metagenome ERZ802821 (study PRJEB30503, sample SAMEA104212357) | marine metagenome | biome: Westerlies Biome; feature: [SRF] surface water layer (ENVO:00010504) within the epipelagic zone...; material: water... | reverse complement strand
AACTGACAAGGGTGCAAGCCCTTCCTGGGTTCGAATCCCAGTCTCTCCGCCATATTTTTTTAATTTAATATTTATAATAATTTAGGGGGAATACATATGAGTGACATTAAATGCATAAACTTAACTGTAATTGCACCAAAAGAAAAAGTAGAAGAAGTAGAAAAAATCTTTAACAAGCATGGAGACTGGATGAAAAGCTTCTATGCTGATGATAAAGAACATTTATTGCATGGATATTTTACAAAAGCTCCAGAATATAATAATTCACTAGATCCCAATTCTGGCGAAACCGGAGGTATGATTTTTACAATTAACGAACAATTTTCCTCAATGGAAAGTGTAATGAGACATGAAGATCATGCGCAAAAAAATGATTATTTTCCTGAATTTGGAAAAATTATAGAACAGTATGGTAAAGGTCTTAGTATTGGTGGAGAGTTAACTTACTCTTTCTAATTAAGAATTATATTACTACTTCAAATCCTTCAAATTGTGGGTGGTCTAGATAAACACTTTTATGTCCACCTGCATTTTTATGAGCCATTCTAAAAGCTTCAGATTTTGTCCAATTAATAAAATCCTCTTTTGATGACCATTCACTGTGTGAAGCGTACAATGTAAACTGTTCATTAGACTCACTTTTTATCAAGTTAAACTTTTTAAAACCGGGAACTTCATTTAGGTGTGTCTCTCTATTTTTCCAAATATCTTCAAAATAAGATTCCTTACCTAATTTTACTTTAAATCTATTCATAGCAATAAACATCTAAGTTTCTCCTTATTTAAAATTAAATTTATTTAACTATCAGATTGAATAATTCTAGTATTGGCTCCAATTGAAACAGTAACTTTTGAACCTATGGGAATTTGTTCATCGCCAGATTGAACTATAGAAATATCTTCATCACTGTCTTCTACGTCGACAACATATTGAAAACCATTATGATCACCCAATCTTGAAGCTACAGCATTGCCTATAATGGCACCTCCAATAGCTCCTACTACAGCTACAGTGTCTCTACATTCATCATCAAATATGCCCTCACCACAGCCTATAACAGCGCCTAATAATCCCCCTGTAATAGCACCTAGACCATCATCTTCGCCTTTAATCTTAACTGGTTCTGCGGCCACTAAAGTGCCATATTTTACTGTGTTAATTCTTTGAGTATCAGATTTATTAACTCCGTCTATCATGCTATTACAACCCAAAAGTGCAAACACTGATAAAATAAAAATTTTTTTAATTAGCCCTGTCATATTCAACAAATTTTTTAAGAGAATTAGTTAAAAAATTCTCATAGTTATCAATATCATATTTATTATCCTCTGAAATATTTAAATGCTTAGGATCAAGCACAAAATCATAAGATGGTTCAAAAAAGAATGGAATGGATATTCTTTCTTCTTGATTAAATAAAACTCGATGATTAGTTGCTTTCATTTTACCATTTGTAAGACATTCTAAAGCCAGACCAGTGTTAATAACAAAAGCATTTGGATCATGAGGTACATCATGCCACTCGAGAGTATGTCTGTTTTGGACTTGGAGGCCTCCCTTTTTATCTTGATACAAAATAGTCATAATTCCACTATCAACATGAGTTTCGCAACCAAGTGCCACTCCATCTTGAGCAGATACCTCTACAGGTTTCTCTTGCTTAGGATAATAGTTAAATCTAAGGGTTGATAACGTTTTAGGTCTTATAAAAGCTTCTTCTGCTAAAATAGTATTGTTTGAATAAGAGCTAATAATTGCTTTAAAGATTAAAATTCCAAGATTATGGATACTATCAAAATATTCATTGATAGTTATTTGCCATTGAGGATCAAGAAATGACATATCATGATTAACTTCGAATTTCTCTTTAACTAGAAGTTCATTCATATCAATAGTTAATTTGGGATCACCAATATCAAGGCCTTCTTTACCATTAACTTCACTTGGAAAATATCCTCTATAAATTGTATCGGTATTATGGTTCCATTTTTTAGGAGCTATTTTAATTTTTTCTTTCTTTGGTAAGTAAAAAAATTTCTTACAAGTGCTTAATAAATTTTCTATTTGAGAAAGAGGAATTCCATGATTGGTGACTGTAAAAAAACCAATCTCTTCAGAAGCCAACTTAATTTTTTTTATAATAGCTTCGGATTTACTATTCTCTAATATTTCTGATAAATCAATATTAGGAATATAATCTTTACTCTGCATCGCCAATTTTTAAATATAATTTTTTCATATATTTTTGCTTTCGTTTTATAGGAAGCGCATGAAATTCATCTACAGAAATAGGTTGACCAATTTCTTTTTGATTTTCAGTTAGTTCTTCTAGAATAGAATTATAATATATAGCCCAATCTGCATTAGTTTTAGGAAGTTGTTGATCCATGTTCTCCATTTTATAATCCTAACTTTTTATAGAATAAATTTATAGTATAAAAAATATCTTCCTTTTCTGCATTTTTTATTTGTATAACCTTTGAACTTTTCATTTTGATAATCTGATCTTGAACCATATTTATTAGTATTTTAGAAATTTTTTCAGATACCTTGATAAAAGAGAGATCTATATATTTTTTTTGAATATTAATTTTGATAATTCCCACTGATATGGATTTTAATTTAATTTGTAAGAGATTTATAAGATTTGTCACTTCAGGGGGATAGTTACCATACCTATCATACATTTCATTAAGGATGCTTTTTAATTCCAGTGATGATTGAGCGTTTGTTAATTTTCGATAAATAATTAATCTTGATATATCATCTGTTATATAATTCTTTGAAATATAGTATTCAAAATAGGCATTAAATTCAAAATCTTCATATTTTTCTTGTTCAGGAGATGTATTGTTTTTTTGTCTTTCAACTTCTTCCCTTAGCATGCTTTGATAGAGTTCAATTCCTATTTCTTTAACATGTCCACTTTGTTCATCACCTAAAAGATTACCAGCTCCCCTAATCTCTAAATCTTCATTTGCTAATTGAAAATTGGATCCCAAATTTTCATAATTTGCTAGCACTTGTAATTTTTTAAGTGCCGTTTTATTAATAAGTTTTTCGCTATCATGAAATAAATAAGCGTAAGCTCTTATATCAGACCTACCTACCCTGCCTCTTAATTGATACAATTGCGATAAACCAAATAAATTAGAATTAAAAATTATAAGTGTATTAGCATTTTTAATATCAATGCCTGACTCAATAATATTAGTAGATATTAAACATTGTATTCTACCTTCAGAAAATGACATGAAGACTTCCTCAATATCTTTTTCTTTCATTTTACTATGTCCTATCCCATAACTAATATTTAAATTTAATTTCTTAATCTCACTTTCAACAAATGGGATATGACTTATTCGAGGAACAACAATAAAAATTTGACCATTTCTTGAAATTTCATTATTAACAGCAGTTAAAAAAGAAACCTGCTCATATCTTTGCACATAAGTTCTGATAGCTAACCTATTAGAGGGTGGTGTTCCAATTACACTTAAATCTTTTAATCCCAACAAAGACATTTGAAGTGTTCTAGGTATGGGAGTTGCAGATAGTGAAAATAGATGGATGTGAGGATATTTATTTATTAGGTATTCTTTTTGATCTACTCCAAACTTTTGTTCTTCATCTATTACTAAAGTACCGAGGTTATTAAATTCTATTTCTTTTTTAAATAAACTATGTGTAGCTATGAGTATTTGAATATCGCCAGTTCGAAGCTTTTCAAGTATTTCATTTTTTTCTTTTTGTGAAGTAAACCTTGATAGAGTAGCGACTCTTTCATTAAAAATTGAAAATCTATCAGAAAATGTTCGACTATGTTGTAATGCTAACAAAGTAGTAGGAACAACTATTATGAATTGAAAACCAGATAGATAAGTAGCACAGGCTATTCTGAGAGCTACTTCAGTTTTACCAAAACCAACATCTCCACATATTAATCTATTTGCTGGTTTATTAGATCTTAGATCTGATAAAGAGACATCAATAGAATTTAATTGATCCTCAGTTTCAATAAAACCAAACTGTTTATTAAATTTTTCAAGATCACTTTCAGAATAATCAAATGATTTGATAGATAATGTCTCTCTTCTAGCAGCATTTTTAAGTAACTTATTGGCAAGAAATTTAATTTTTTTCTTTACAGAATTTTTTCTGATTGAGAAATCAGAGCTACCTAATTTGTCTAAAATAACTCCACTATCATCAAAACCGTATCTAGATATTAAATTTAAATTTTCTATAGGAAGAAGTAATTTATCATTATTTCGATAAATCAATCTTACAAACTCTCTAATTCTATGACTTATTTCAATACTATCGATAGATAAAAATCTTCCAATACCATGTTTTTGATGAACTATTGCATCGCCAAGAGTTAAATCATTAAAACTTACAACATTCTCTGTGAATACATTCTTGGATGGTTTAGTGTAGGCATTAATGTGGATATATCCATTACTAGATAGGTTTTTAGAAATTACTGTATCTACAAATGTTATATTCTTGGCATAGTCTGGTTCTATTTTAATTTTTTCAAAATATTCTTTCTTAAAAGAAGATTCATTAGATCCTTCATGTATAATGATTTTAGATTTAATGCCAGTAAGTGAGTCCAAAGATACATTTTTAGTATCTAAATAAATCTTTGGAGTTGATACTTGAATATTTTCAAAATTGATTTTTTTAAAGAATTCTTCATCTAAATAATAATTCTCATAGGGATCTATTATGCCACTTTGTTTATAAATTGATTTAAAAAATTTAATTCTTTCATATAAAATTAAATCACCTCTATTTAATGTTTTGATATCATAACCCTCAAGCAATTCTAGGATATTTGTACTTTTATGATTAGTTTCAGTAGACTCAATAAAAGGATTTACAATAGTTATTTCATCAATTTCTTTTTTGTTAGTTAATTGACTTTGAGGATTAAATTGTTTGATAGACTCAATCGTATTATCAAAAAAAGAAATTCTATATGGATTTGTTTGGTAATTATAAATATCTAAGATGTCACCTCTTAGTGAAAACTCTAATTTATTATAAACATTAGGATTATTATTATGTCCAAATTCAACTAATTTTTTTACAATTTCTTTTAATTCTAATTGTTGATTAGTCTTAATCTTAAAATAGTGATCAACACCTTTATTAATTTCAATTAGTTTTAAAAGATTATTACAAGTTATTATGATAACTTCATTTTTGTTAATATTTATTAAACTTTTAGATCTATCTAAAAGTATTTGTTCACTTGATTTTTCAGTACTGAATGGAAGTGAATCATGAGCTGGGAAATAGCAAATCTTAATAGAAGGGTATTGCGCTTTATATATATTTAAAAAGTCTAAAGCTATTTTATCATCTTCGCATAAAAGAATAAATTTAGAATTAGGCATAAAATTAGACTTTTCTATTTTGATAAATCAATAATGGGTGAATATTTTTGTTTTTCTTCTTTTGAGACTTCATTAAAAAAAAGATCGAAGATATACTGTGTTTCATTCTCTAATAAATCTTCCATTAAATCTATAATGGGAGTGTTATTTGAATTTTCAATTCTTTTATAGATCTTAGAGAAAGTGACATCTAATTCTTTAATTCCCAATGTTTGGCATCGATATTTTATTTTTTTTAATCTATCTTGAATATTAACCATGACCAGTAATGACTTATCCCCCTTATATCAAAATGTAGATAAACTTAAAGGTATTGGGCCTAAAAAAGCATCATATTTAAAAAATTTAGGTATCAAAATTGTCTTAGATGCCTTTTATATCTTACCTACCCGAGTAATTGACAGAACTCAAGATATAGATTTTAAAACTTTAGAAAAAGGCCAAGTTATAACAACTTTAGTTAAGATAAAAAAACATCGCCCTCCTTTTAACCCAAGACTTCCTTATGTAATTGAGTGTACTAAAGGATCTCTAATAGTAAATATTATCTACTTTTCCATGAAAGGTAATTTTTTAAGAACAAAATATCCTGAAAATAAAGAATTCATTATTAGTGGTAAAATATCTTTTTATAAAAGCAATCTTAGTATTGCACATCCTGATTATATAGAAGAAGTTGAAAATGAACAAAATTTAAGAAGATTAGAAAATATTTATCCTTTAACTAGGGGTATCAGTTTAAAAGATATTAAAAAAATTATTAATGGTGGGAAAGATTATATAAATAATTTTGATGAATGGTTGAATGAAAGATTGATTAGTAAACATCAATTTAACAGCTTTGAAGACTCACTTAAGAAAATTCACTTTCCAGATAATCTCCAAGAAGTTGATAAAAAAGAAGTATTTAGAAAAAGATTAGCTGTTGATGAATTAGTTTCAAATTATTTTGCTATAAGATACCTAAAAGAAAAAACAAAAAAAAAACTTGAATCTTTAAATTTAGATTATTCTAATCAAGATAAAATCTCAAATTTATTACCTTTTCAATTAACTAATATGCAAAAATCTGCAATTAATGATATTAACAAATTAAATAATTCTCAATATAGAGAGACCATTTTACTTCAAGGAGATGTGGGGTCCGGTAAGACTATTGTAGCTCTCCTTTCATCTATACCCTTTATAAATAAAAACTTACAAGTAGCTTATATGGCACCTACTGAAATATTAGCACAGCAAATATATGAAAATGTAATTAATTTTTTATCAAATCAGAATATGAAAGCAGTTTTATTAACAGGAAGTACAAAAGATAAAACTGATATTTATTCAAAAATATCTAAAAATAAATTTAATTTTATTGTGGGAACACATGCAATATTTCAAGAAAATTTAGAATTTAATAATTTATCTTATGTTATTATTGATGAACAACATCGATTTGGAGTTCAGCAAAGACTTTTTTTAGCAGAAAAAGGTATCGATACAAATATCCTTCTTATGTCTGCAACGCCTATTCCCAGAACTCTAGCCTTGGCTCAGTATGGAGAAATTGAACAAATTATTATTAATGAAAGGCCAGCTTTTCAAAAACCAATTATTACCAGAGTTGCTGATACTTCTAAAATTAATGATCTAGCCATTTATTTAAAAAAGAATGTTAATGAACTAAATCAAGCTTATTGGATTTGCCCCTTAGTAGAAGCTTCAGATAACTTACAATATAAGGATGTGGATAGTAGATATAAATCTCTTCAAAAAATTTTTGGTGAAAATGTTCAAATGCTGCATGGTAAAATGAAATCTCAAGAAAAAGAATTAATTATTAACCAATTTAAAAAAGGGATAATTAAAGTTTTAGTAGCCACTACAGTCGTAGAGGTTGGCATAGACAATAAAAATGCAAATTTTATTGTCATTGAGAATGCTGAAAAGTTTGGATTATCTCAATTACATCAATTAAGGGGTAGAGTTGGTAGAGGTGCCCTTCAAGGATATTGTTTTTCAATTTATGGTAAAGATATTACAGAAACTTCTACTGAGAGGCTTCAAATTTTTAAAGACAATATAGATGGATTTAAACTAGCAGAAAAGGATTTAGAGATTAGAGGAACAGGTGATATTTTAGGATACCGTCAAAGTGGTGACTCACTATTTAAATTTGTTAATCCATTACAGGATCAAGATCTCATTATCGACTCCCTAGACTATGTAAAAGAAATTATTACTAATCACAGGTATGAAAATGAAACTTTCAAAAAAAATATTTATAAATTATTATTATTTTTTAAACAACAAGAAGCAATAAAGCTACTTTTTAGTTAATTTTTTTGTAGAAGTTTTTTTCTTTATAATTGTTTTTTTAATGGCAGGTGCATTTGGTGTAACTAGGCCAGCAGATATTATATATTTAATAGCCTGATCAACTGACATAGAAAGTCGAATACATTTTGACATAGGAACAAACATTAAAAAACCAGTAGTTGGATTAGGAGTAGATGGCATAAAAACATTTATCATCTTCATTTTTTTTTTAGCTGCTATTTCACCTTTTGTTTCACTTGTTAAGAAAGCTAATGCATATATATCTTTTTGAGGATACTCAATTAGAACTACTTCTTTGAAAGCATTTGATTGTGTTGTCGCAAATGTATCAATGATTTGTTTAACAGTACTATAAATAGAATTTAAACCAGGAATTTTTGACAAAATCCCATCTACTACTTTATGATAAAACCTCCCAAAAAAACTTCCTGCTATTGCACCTAAAATTGTAAAAAAAAGAAAAGCGACTATTAAACCAACTCCAGGAATTTCAGAGGGTATTCCTAACTGCTCTAAAGGCACAAAAGGTCTAAAAATTCTATCTGCTAGTCCTACTACAACCCAAGCCACATAGACTGAAAGGCCTAATGGAGCAACAATTAATATTCCACTAAAAAAATAATTTTGAATTTTTTTCATCTTAAATGATTAGTCTTCTATTTTATCTTCAAATTTAAAATATTCTTTACCATCAATTTCAAAAGTAACTTTGATAGGTATCTCTTTTGAATCCGGATTGTCTTGAATATATTTTAACAACTGATCTTGTGAATTTATACCTAATCTTTTTAGAAATTTTCTAACTTGGAGTTGGGTATTGTCGTCCATAAAAAATATAATATGGATTTTTTTTTAGATTAGAAGATAAATTGATTATTAATAATTAACTATAGATAATTGAAATTACTGTTCTTAACTCAAGAACAGTAGTAATTATGCCTATTACCACAACAAATCTAGCTAAAAAAGCTAATATTTTGTTACCTTTGTAGCTTTGTGAACTTCTCCATACGCCGATACAGGAGCTAAAATAATAAATGAGATTAATAACTAAATACAAGGAGAAAGAATAGATAAACTTTTGTATTTGAAATTTTGTCACCAAAAGTAAAGGAGCAGATATCAAAAAATTACCTAAGACATAATAGATCCAATAGCTTTTATAAAGGGGTAAATCACCTTTAAATAATTTAAGAAGATTTAATTCTAAATTAGATATTTTATTCATTTTCTATTACTCTACCCCATGTAACTCTGTTCCAAGCTCTTTCATGGAAATAATATATTATAGCTTTAGTGATAATTTCAAATATTGCAATACTTGTAGCCCAGTCAAATCGTCCAGTTATAATATAACTAAGGAAAAAAGTATCCAAAGAGGCTATTACCCTCCATGTCATTGCTTTAAAAAGGGATCTACCTCTTTTTACTTTCTCTTTAAGTCTTCCAATTTTAAAAAAATTCCAAATCCTTTCATGAAAATAATAAAGTATTGTTTTAGTAATAATTTCAAAAGATGCGATATATAAAGCTAAATCGTATGTGTATTTTTCTGATGAATAATTAATTATTATTAAACTGAGAATAAAAGTGTCAATTGATCCTAATATCCTCCATGTTAAAGATTTGATAAGTGATCTTTTTTTTGTAATTATCATCATTCATTTATTTCAAAACTTTTTAAATAGAGTTCAGCATTAAATTTCTTTGAAATTATATCATATTTTACGGGAATATTAGTATTTTGGATATCTGCATTGTACATTTTAATTTCTTTTAAATTATTTTTTTTTTCACTTTTGTGAAGACCTTGAAAGAAAGGAAATGTTAATTTTATAATATCTACTTCACCTGTATAAGCAGTTTGGTTATTTTCCTTAAGACTAGTCGAAGCTAATTCTTCAGAAATAAGCTCATATATATTTAGACCGTCTACTATAACCCTATCTGAATTAGTCTTATAAATAAAATATTGAGATATTTGGGAAATTGGATCAGTAAAATATAGGTATTTATCTAGTATTTTTTTTTGCATTTGAACTTGATCTATATTTATCTGTTTTGAAATATCAAAGCTAGTTATCTTGCCATCACTATCAAATTCAATATTAGAATAGACGTCTTGATTGGAACTTTTAGTCTTACTTTTATAATTAAGAGGTCTAAAGTGATTATCTTGAATATAACCATTTACTGAAGTCAAAGATTCATAGTTATAAATTTTATCAGTTAATCCATAGCTTTTAATTAATAAATCAATTTCATATTCGTTTCTATCAATTGTAATATTCCAAAAAATATCTGCCAGATGAATTGAATTCCAGTCAATTTCATAATGAAGATTAATAACTTTAGAGTATAAATAATATGGATATAGTGTTGCTATTAAAATGAAGAATATGCGCATTAACAAAATAGAATATAAAAATAAAATATTAGATAATTATAGTGTAATTATTGATGTAAGAACACCACTTGAATACAAAGAAGATCATATTCCTGGATCTGTAAATCTGGCAGTTTTAAGTAATATTCAACGACATGAAATTGGTATTCAATATAAAGAAAATTCTTTTTTAGCTAAAAAAATAGGTGCACAATTAATTAGTGCTAATATTTCTAATATAATTTCAAAAATTAAATTTGAAAAAAAAGATAAAGTCTTAATTTATTGTTGGCGAGGTGGACTCAGATCTCTCAGTCTATATTTAGTATTAAAGCAAATTGGTTATGAAGTTTTTCTGCTAGATGGTGGGTACAAATCATATAGAAAATTTGTTGTCAATTTTTTAGAGAAAGATGCACCAAATTATAATTATAATCAAATTATGGGCATAACAGGAGTAGGAAAAACTTTATTTCTTAAAGAGTTATCAAAACAGTATCAAGTTATTGATTTTGAAGGTTTAGCTAAACATAAAGGTTCTATTTTAGGAAATATCCCAAATCAAGTTCAACCAACTCAAAAATACTTTGAAACACTTATATATGAAAAATTAAGAAATTTTAATTTTAAAAAAAAGATATGGGTGGAAGCTGAAAGCATTAAGGTAGGAAAATTAAATATTCCAAGTTTGATTTGGTAGTTTATGCCATTAGGAAAAAATATTAAATTCGTGAGTAGTTTAGATGAATGAATAAATTATA
>ERZ802821.1829-NODE-1829-length-10894-cov-6.68327_pt1 | contig 10894 bp, 9 predicted proteins | sample MGYA00345648_ERZ802821 | MGnify/ENA primary metagenome ERZ802821 (study PRJEB30503, sample SAMEA104212357) | marine metagenome | biome: Westerlies Biome; feature: [SRF] surface water layer (ENVO:00010504) within the epipelagic zone...; material: water... | reverse complement strand
GAACATCCTTAAGCCAATGCTAGCAAGAGGAGATATAAGGTGTATTGGAGCAACAACACACAACGAATACAAAAAAAGCATACTCAAAGATGCAGCTTTAGACAGAAGGTTTCAGCCAATAAAATGTATGCCGCCATCCGCCCAAGAAACTAGAGAAATTTTAAACGGAATAGTTTCGAAATACGAAAAGTTCCATCACGTTTCCTTTTCTGAGGAGTCGCTAGATTTAGTAGTAAATCTAGCAAACAGGTATCTACCTAGCAGACAGTTCCCAGATAAAGCTATTGATATCATGGATCAAACTGGAGCAAAGGTTAAAATAAAAGCATTCACTAGGCCAAAATCTATTAAGAATATGGAAATAGAGCTTGAGGAGCTTATGAAAGAAGAAGAGTCAGCAATAGATGACCTAGTTAAGTACGACGTCATACAAAGGCAAGATGAGCTTTTAGAGAAGTATTCCCATAAACTAAACCAGTGGGCCGCAAAAAGGTTTAAAAATAAAATAAACATCAAGGAAGAAGACATTATTCGAACAGTTAGCCAGATTACCTCAATCCCAATGAGTGAACTATCAATGACCGAATCTGAAAAGTTTTTGAATTTAGATAAAAAACTGGCAACAAAAATAATTGGACAAGAAGAGGCAATAAATTCTATATGCCAAGCTATATTGAGATCTAAATCAGGCCTAAGGAATGAATGTAAGCCGATAGGAAGTTTTTTACTCTTGGGTCAAAGTGGTCTAGGAAAGACTCACACAGCAAAACAAATATCAAAATGCTTACTTGGAGAAAAATCAGAAATTATTCATTTAGACATGAGCGAATACTCCGAGAAGACAGCAAGCACTCGTCTCGCTGGAGCTTCTCCAGGTTACGTAGGCTACGAAGAGGGTTCGGTGTTAATTGATAAAATAATGAAAAACCCACACAGCGTCGTGCTGTTCGATGAGATAGAAAAAGCTCACCCTGACGTCATACAGTCGATGCTTCAAATTTTAGAAGAAGGCAGGTTGACTGATGGTCTAGGAAGGGTTGGGGATTTTAGAAATGCAATTATTATAATTACTGGAAATATAGGTAGCGAGCTGGCGCATAAAAAACCTGGAGTAGGATTTGCCCAAGTCGAAAATGAAGAAGATAAGTATGCAGAAAAACTTATTGAAAAAGCTAGTCAAATCCTTAGGCCAGAATTCGTAAACAGGTTGACTGAGGTAGTTATGTTTAAACCTTTTGATGAAAAATCTTTAAATAAGATTATAGATCTAGAATTAAAACCTGTAAAAGAAAAGCTTAAAAAAAGAAAAATCACACTATCAGTATCTAAGACCTTAAAGGAAGAGATAATAAAAGACCTAAAAGACTCTAAATTTGGAGCAAGACCAATATCTAGAATTATCCAAAAACAAATTGAGGATCCACTAGCGACCCTTCTAATATCGTCTAAGCTTAAAGAAAACTCTCGAATACTTTTTTCTATAAGAAAAGGTAAAGTATTACATACTATTAAGGAAGTATAGGTTTTTTAGGGTCAAGGTCTACTTCAGACTTATTTGGATCCATTGGGTCTTCAAATTTTTCACCTGGATTATCTGCTTTGTTTTCGTTTGGCCCATTTAATATAAGCATACATGCCATAAAGCGGTCAGCCTGCTCTGGGTATCTGTTTTTCATATTTGCATCATATATACACCTAGTCATGAACTGCTCGCTGCTTTCTGACTCCTGAGGCATAGGATATCTTTTATCCTCATTAGACAAATAGTTATTTTCAACATCTGATTCATCGGGTAGCGATTCCGCTTTCTCGGGGTATTCTTTATTGTATTCAAGACTCTGCGCAACTTGAGAAAGCTCTTCTCCTGCAGATGTAATTTCTTGTTTCATCCACTCCTCCAACTCAACTCCTTCGTTTAGAAATTCAAAAATCTTTTGCGCGTTTTTTGCTGCCTGAAATAGCGTTGATTTATACATACGACTATCATTGGATTCCGCTTCATTGGATTCCTTGAAATGTAGCTCCCTGAGTTCTGGATTTTCCATAAGATATATTACACTAAAAAAAATTAATCTGCATCATTACCTGACACTTGATTAGGTTTGGACTGATACATATTATAAGAATGAACTAGCTTCTCTATTTTTTCCCTAGCGTCATCCATCAGCATTCGATAACTTCTAGCTACGCTTTGCTTTTCTCCGATAGACGCTGCAGTAATAACAGAATCGCCTTCTCGAATTGTTTTAAAGTTTAAACTTGCAGCAGATCCGTCAATGGTTCTCAATAGATTTCTTCCTTGCTTACGATAATAATTCATCATATACATTTCTCTAAGAATTGCAGATTCCTCATTTTTCAAATCAGGAACAACTCCATTTTCTGCAGCAAAATTAGTATTAATCATTAAATTAAGCTCACCCAAGTGAGCCTCCAGCCAATCAGTTATAATCACTACCTCCTTTTCCCTCTCTTCCTGGCCGGAAGAATAACGGGTATCTTTTAGCTCTTCTTTCCAGTAGAACTCTTCGTCAAATATAGATTCTGCGATGGAGGATAGTGCTGTCATCTTAGCTGTTTAAATAATCAATAATTTCCTTATGAGCTTTGTTCTTAGGGTCGAGCACTATTTGTTTATCTGACTCAACAACACTTTTATTTATCCCAAAACCCTCAGATTTAAAAGCTTTAACTAATTTATTTTTTAAAACGGTTCTATTACCATTCGGAAAAACCCCAGCCCTTACGGCAACCTCCTGAAGGTCAGTCAAATTCATTGACGCTACGTTTTCTTCAAAGATTCTTAAGTCAGTTGTTCCGAACGGATTCGTTTTCTTAACTTCTAAAATGTCTTCTAATTTTCTAACCTGATCAACAGTTGGTTCGTAAAGTTTTCCGTTTGTTTGTTGAAGGTTTTCCAATGATGTCTTCTTTCTTTTAGGTGTCGAGCCTTTGCTTGACTTAGCCCTAGAAGAACTGCTCTTTTTGTTTTTTCTTGTATTACTCATAAGTCCTTTTTCCTATAAAATGTACACAAATATATATTCTTCGTGAACACAAAAAAAATCCACCTAAAAAGGTGGATTTTTTTTAAACTTAAGAAGTAACTCTTAAACAATAATACCTGTCAGAACTCTGTCATCAAGAAGCATGCGGCCTTCTTCAAGAGATCCGTAGTATCCGACCTTTTGAGATCTGGATACGAATTGATCATCAACAACCAAGTCAAACTCGGAGCCGCTCTCGGCGTCCGTAGCTACTGCACGAAGCATTGATTCGCGGGACAAATCAACACCAACAATAACTTCTTGGTTTGCTGGATTAAAGGTAATTCCTGCATCCTTAACTTGACCGAAAAGGCTATTCCATTTCTGGCCTTTACCCATTTCGTTGATTTCCATAATTGAAACTCCGTAGAATTCAGGAATTCCAGCGCTGTTGAACACACGCTCGCGAAGAGCTTCTGTTCCAGCGATGTCTCCGCCGCCTTGAACAACTCCACCGGCTCCGTCACTGTGAGTCACGTTACTTATGGTATTGATTGGGTTGTAAGCCATTCCGCGAATTTCTTCTACGATTTCAGGCGATACAATCAAGTCGGTTACTCCACGACCACGACGGTCTGCAGGTGTTCCTCCAGCCCAAGAAGTGTTAAGTCTCTTACAAAGAGTAAAGAGCTTATTCAGGTCTGCGAGCAAAAATCTGCCAGCAGTTACAGCGTCTTGAACGTGATACTGGCTATTACCAGCATTATCGGTGAAACTAGCATTACCAAGAGCAGTCAAGATCATGGAAGCAGATGTTTTATCCTGCTTCAACAAGATTTCTTGAGCCATACGAGTGAAAGTCTTGCTTACAACATCCATTCTGGAGCGAGCTGCGAATCTCTTGTCAAAAGAGAGTGCGCTGTCCAAACGGTAGGTTGTAAACTTCATTTCTTGTTGTACGGGTGCTACGTGATTGGTTGGCAAACCACCAGGGGCGTTTTGCTGCCAGATCTGAATGTAGTCTTCGTCTGTAATATCGTGATATAGATCTAACGGGATACTTGCGTTATCTTCAGAGTTAAACTGAAGCGAAGTAAATAGATTACTAAGAGTAGGAGCTTGGGCAATAACCTCGGCCAAAACGGGACCAATAAAGTCTCCGAGTGCGGCTTGGGCTTCATATGCAACCTCGCGATTCTTAGAGGCCATAGCTTTTACAAGCTCGACCTGCTCTGCGGTTCTTTCGATTTTAATTTCCATGTCGTTTATCTCCTAATGTTAGAAAGAAATTTTGCAAAGAAACTTCCCACCTGCGCCAGACGCGATGATTTTTCCAAGCGATCCTGCTCCGCCAGCGGCGAATTTGCCATCATCAGATGCAGAAAGGTCAAGACCTTCTCCAACTGCTGGGGTTGCTCCACCTTCGAAAGCAAGACCATTAAGAAGAACAAGTCCTCTTGTTAAAACTGGTACTGCTTGTCCGGGAAGAACAGCTTGAAGCTCATCTTTCTTGAGAGGGTAACGAAGAAGATTTTCGTCATTCTCATCGTAAGCGAGAGTTTGCTTTAAAGTAATGCCCAAAGGTGCATCGCCGCTTTCAGCAGCTTTCACGTTCAATCCCACAACTGGGTAAGCATTATATCCTACATGAGGTTGTCCGCTTGCACCAAGAAATTTTCTTAGGGCAGTTGTTGCGCCTCCTGCATCTTTATCGGAAAAACCAGGAATATCCCCGGGCAATTCTGCAGCAGCAGCATCTGCTGTAACAATAACGCCCGCATCCTGATCGCCCGAGAGTGCGTCGCCAGGACCCCAAAGACGTAAGTCTTGGTTGTCAGCAACGGCTAGTGAAAAGAGGTTTACCACCTCGTGTTCACTGTAGTCTCTGTATGGTTCTAATCTTGTAGCCATTTTATTTTTTCCTTAAAATTTAGTATGTAACTTTCACAGAATCTTTAAATGCTTGAGCAAACCGATCTCTCAATGATTCTTCGGTTTCGGAGGTTGCACCATTATTATTAGGGATAACCTCTTCTGTTGCTTCAGCTTTTTCTAAAGATTCTTCAATAACTTTTGAGCCTTCTTCAGGAGTCGTTTCAGTTGCGTCTGATGTTTCAGAACTTAATCTCTTAGCGACTTCTTCTTGAATCTTAGCTTCCATTTCCTCTGCGAGCTTTTGAATATATTCATTGCTCTTGGATTTGAATACTACAGAAAGTTTTTCCTGATACGAAGCAAAAGCTTCCTCGGAATCATCAATATCAGAAAGTTCGGCAGCGATAATTTTCCTGTCTTCATCTTCTAAAGTATAAGATTCTTCAATCAAGCTCATTCTTGCATCAAATCTTGCCTGAGACTCTCTGTCAGTTTTTTCAACTTCAAGAGATTCAAGTTTTTGCTCGGTTTCTTCAAGTTTGTTTTGAAGTTCCGATAAGGTTTTTGCTAGCTCATCTTTTTGAGTTTGCGCTTCGGCTTGCTCAGCTTTCGCTTTTTCAATCTGCTCAACATAATCCTCGCTCTTTTCACGAATAGCATCGTGAAAGACCTTGGTGATGTTAGCGATAGCTTCATCCGAAAAGTCTTTTGCAGCCGCCTTTTCAGAAAGGAGCTGTTCAATATCTTTTAGTAGTTCTTGCTTTTCCATAGTTTTTGAAAAAAAGTTTTGTTCCTCTTGTATTACAGCGCTGTCATTTAAATGAGAACTTTTTTCTTGATCGTCTGTTTTTTTCGTAACGCTCGAGTTATCAACATTTTCAATTTCTTCATCCTCTTCTTTCATTATGACGCCTTTGACGTCCGCTGCAGGATTGTTCGTAAACCCTATGCCAAGTGGAAATATTTCTCCCTCAATAAGTCGATTAATTTCTTCGCCGTCTTCAGTCACGCCCTTACCTCCAAAAGATTTTAAATTAGAACTCAAGGATTCAATTTCATCCTTATCTCTAATAACCTTTCTTTGGTCAAACGGACCAGACCCCACGACAACAGCGTATTCATTAAAACCAATTTCCCAGCTAGCGGACACAGATTGGTAGCCCTCGCTAGCCTCATCAACCGAGTCAATTATTTGTTCTGCAAACTCCGGCTGTACAGTTTTATAAACAATAGCACCCAGGCAAATATTAAAAGGCTCGGAAGACTTAGGGTCAGGATCTATAAACTGATTATCTGACTTATATTCAGAAAACCCTGCAGAAATAATATGACCAACAACGTTATCTTTTTGGTGTTCTATATTACAGGGCTTATGTATAAATAAATCTTTTATTTCTATTGCAGACTTACTGTCTATTCCGTCTCCGTTTTTATTAAACTTATTAACGACTGCAGCATTAAAAGCTACGGCAGTAATATCAATATTTCTTTCAAGGTCAACATCATCAGGTATCAAATCCCTTAAAGACTTTAAGGAAGCTTCGGATACATTTTGGTATTCATCTAGCGATGCTGCTGAAACTTCAAAATTAAATTTAGTAGAATATTTATACTTTTTCACATTTTTTGATACACTTTATTTATTCAAAATAGATATTAGCCGATAAACATTGGAGTGAATGTAGATTGAATATTATCTATTCTTAGATCGTTCATGTCATTATATATTTTAATCATCCAATTACCAAGTATAAGTGAAGAATAGCTATCTTTTCTTGCTTTATCTGGACCAGTTTGCCTCCTCAAGTTGTCAGGCAAATCAAAAGTTTGAGTTCCCTGGGGAGATGTTTTTATTTGTATTAAAGCACACTGAGATTTAGTTAGCTCAATCATATCATACTGATGCTCCACGAAGTCAATCATTTTAGCTCTGTCGCTTTGCTTGTCTTCTGAATCCGCTGTTCTTAAAAATTTAATCTTCGAAATGGGAACCTTTTTTCTAACCTGTTCATGGTACTGGTCGTCTGTAGCCCTGCACCCAAACCAAATCCTCTTGTGGTCAAAGTTAGCTTGAAGCAATTCGTTAGCAATCCGAATCCACGATGAAGAAGGTTTCCTTAAATAACAAATTTTATTAGAATCAAGATCGTATTGTTTTTTTAATTCAATCAAGTCGCCATGATACTCCTCTGGTTTATCAAGGGAGGAAGATATTACTCCAATCTTTTTATTCTGCTTTTTAAATATAGAGCTTTCATTTACAGCGTTAATAAACTGCACTCCTCCATTGTAGTCCCCTACGATAAATATTATATTAAAATTCTTAAGTATATAATCAAAATATTCAATATGTTGTTTTAAATTTGTGCCACTTAAAGCGTAACCATGAACCATTGTTCCCATTTTTGTCTCTGGGTTTAATTTAAAAACGGTCATGGCAAAATCGTCTGAGCTTTCAGACTCCGCCCAGCTTGGGTCAAAGGATAATATGTATTTTGCACCCGTCTCACCCTTAACTTCGACACACGGACTAGAACCCTCATCAACAGTGCATCCCGCCATCCGAGATGTTTTAAAATAACCACTACTATCATCAGTAAAAACCGCGCCAAATTCTCTCTCAAACTGACTATGACTCATTGTGGCTTTTGCTTGGTCGATTAGGTTCTGATCGTAAAGCTGCTGGGGAGCACAGTCATAACTAAACTGCATAATCGTGCGGTGAGCATCATTCTTATCTTGACCAGGGTCTTGAATCAAACCCTCAAATTGACAATACAATTTATACATATACTCAAATTTATAACTAGCAGAAGATAGCATTATTAATTTATTGTTTGGCCATTTATACCTGTCTTTTTCTTCCATCTTACCCTCTTCAATTAATTTGCTTTCAAGATCATAAAGCTCTTGCCTTTGGGTCGGATTCTCTACAACAGAAAGAAAAGGTACAATAACCTCATTGTAAATCCTTTCTGGCATCAATAAAAACTCATCGATAATAATCCTATGAAATCTAAAACCACGGAGTTTTTCACCATCGCCCAAAGGTAGCGCGCGAATTCTCGAAGACCCTATTTCCATAAGCCATTCGTCATTACTTTTAGATTTCCTAGTTATACATTGCGCCAAAAAAGAAGCTTCAGGTTTAGCGGCGATATCCTCTATTTTTTTAAAGATCATTTTCGCCTGACGGAAAGACTTAGATAGTATACCAATCTCAACGCCTTGGTTCAATATGGCGTCGAGGAACGCATATATGCCCGTAGTAAACGATTTAGACATACCCCGACTCCAAACCCCCATAAAATAATCTGTCTCAAACATAGCCTTGATTGCCATGTGCTGAAAAGGAAATAGCTTGATCCCCGAAATAAGCTCTGTAGTAAATGTTGTATTTTCTCGCAGAAATTTATACAATAAAATCTTTGCATCCCTCTCATCAATAAAACCTTCTTTTGCAAGAAGTTCTTGATTGATAGAATTATTAATTTCTCTATTTTGTTCTCCCGATGTCCAGCTCATTTTTGTCTATATAATATTGTAGGTCTACTCCCCATATAATCCTACCAAAAAATAATATTTTTGGAATAATAATCTCCAGTCCTTCTCTGTTATCAGCAAAAACAAACTGACAACAGTCTTCAAACTCATGCATAACTTCCCTCATATTGTGGTATATAAATTTTAAATTAGTTTTATATGGTCCAAATTTTTTACTTTTAGCCGCTCGCATATAAGACTCTAGATCCTTCAAATTAGATTCTATAACGATAAACATATAAGCATCTGCGTTTCTGACCCGCTCCATCTCTCGCTTAAATCTATCTATATTCCCAAGGCTTAAAGTTCCTATAAAATCATTAGTGCTTTTTCTATCAATATAAGTCCTATCATAAAAACTTCCCGAAGCAGTATAATCTCCTATATTTAAAGCCATAACTTCTGAATTATTAAATTTTAAGGGCATCTGCTCTCTTGTGTCTATAAATATTTTTAACATAGAATCGTCGCAGTGATTAAAATCTGTAGGCAGGGCTTTTTCGAATAACGGCTTTACCCCTATACTCTTCGACACTTCTCCGTAAGATCCAAAATGTTTCCTATAATGATCAATTGTGGGCATTTTATTTATCACAAGCTCTAAATGACTAGGAGACCTTGTTAAGGATCTCAAATCAACTCGTCTTTTCAGTAAATATGCGATATATTCTTTAACCTCTTTTTCCGGAGCGGTATCGCACCACTTTTTTAGCTGTCTGTAATCACTAAAATCTGTATTAAAATAAGTATCCTTATCTTTAAAAGGAATAGGGTCTCCTGTTAGCTTGTTTTTTCTTGGAAAAAACTTAGTATAATATTCTGCCAGTGTCATATGATGAACCTTTAGATGACAGTGCAAAGCTCTCTCAGATTTGAATTCCTTATTACAGACTTTGCAAGTTATCATAATTCTTCTTGGTATACATTAGCCATAGACGAGGGAACGGCTTGATCCTTTAGGGCTCTGCGTTTTATTTTCCAATAAAAGTTAACAAGCCACATAGGTAACCCAAACCAACCAATTCCTGAGTTTTTAATATTTATTTTTTCTGAATACATCGTAAGCCCTTTAAAAAAACTTTTAACAAATTTACAATTCTCAATTTTAATATTTCTACAAAATGGCCGATCAAAAAAATCAAAAAGAGACCAACCACCAAAAGTGAATACAGGATTAATAACGCTTATGCTTGATCGTTTAAAATTACAATCTTCAAACGTAATGTTCTTTGCTCCGCCCCTAATGCGAACCTGATTAGTTCTTGAGCCACTCTCAAAATTGCATTTTTTAAACTGAATATTTCCACCTCTACAAATATCAATAATCCCCACTGAACCCCCAATGAATTTACAACCCTCAAAAACCTGAGAATATTCAAGATTAAACTTAGCCGACCAATAGGTATTTGCCCCATCAAATACGCAATTAGTATACAAAACGCTCAAGACTGGAGAGCCAGGATTTCTATAAAAATTCATTGCGCACTCCTTTAGTCCAGGAGATAAAACCAAAGACCCTTGGTTAGAAGTATACTTTTGATTAATCACCTGTCGATCATAACTCATATCACGTCAGTTTTTTTAATACCCAAGACTCTGGCTTTCCATTCTGGCATTTTTTCAAACTGATCAGCCTCATCAGATATACTCTTCTTTTGCATCTCTGCCATCTTCACCATAATCAATCGCTCCTCTTCTTCCTGAAATAATTGAACTAAATTTAATATACTTGCGTTTTTTTCAACATTATTTTGTATTCTCTTAGACCGATCCCCCTGGAGTTTTGAAATCAAAGACTCCATTCTTTTTTCGCACTGGTTATATTCCTCGCTTTTGGTTTTTAAAAGTTCCGCAAGCCTAACGGTTAAATCTTGCTGATCTTCGGCTTCATCAAACATTCGATTAAGTTTATTCATTGCGGATTGAATTCTTTTTAACTGAATGTAATCCATGCACACATTTATATATAAATTTATTTCGTCAGTAGAAAGGTCTGGCTTGTCCCATGTTGCCCGAACAAATTCCGCCTCAAACAAATCCCTATCCTCGAGAGATGTATAAGTCTCAATTACCTGCAAGAACCTAGGGGCACATAAAAACTTTCTCAAGGATTCTATGCACCTTTTATACTGAACTGTCATTTTGTCTTCAGAAATTTCCACACCTACAAAGTCATTTATTTTCTTTAAAACCTTGCTATCAGCTTTAGGTGGGGAATATTTTACACTCAGGCCAGTTTCCTCGGTAAAGACGTCTAGACCCTCTTCGGTTATAAAGTTATGAACTGCCCAAAATTCCTTGCTTAAGTTCTTTATTGAGTTGTCCGAAAAACATAATTTCGCAAGCTCGACGCTGCTAACTCCAGGAGCGGAGTTGTTTCTCAAGAACTCTTTTTGGGGTTCACTAAGTTCTATATCTTCCTTCTTATCTATATGTCTTGTAGAATAATCTAATTCCTGCTGAGCGAGGTAAGCTCTTACAGCTCTACC
>ERZ802821.1828-NODE-1828-length-10899-cov-13.8026_pt1 | contig 10899 bp, 9 predicted proteins | sample MGYA00345648_ERZ802821 | MGnify/ENA primary metagenome ERZ802821 (study PRJEB30503, sample SAMEA104212357) | marine metagenome | biome: Westerlies Biome; feature: [SRF] surface water layer (ENVO:00010504) within the epipelagic zone...; material: water... | reverse complement strand
AGCCAAGTATGGAAAGGAAATCCTGGGAGCTTCACTACAAAGGCGATAAAGAAGCCTAACATAATCCAATAAGAGGCTTGTTCTGAGATATTAGTGTTCAACAGATCAAAGTAGCTAAAAGTCCAGACACCTGTCGTCTCCTGATTTATTGCTGACAAGACTAGAATAGATACCAGCATTAGTAATCCGCTAGCCTGCGTGAAGATAAAGAACTTCATAGCAGCATAACCGCGATTTTCATGGCCCCAAATCGCAATCATAAAGTACATAGGAATTAGCATAACTTCCCAAAAAAGGAAAAATAACAAGAGATCAAGGGCCAAAAATACGCCCAGCACTCCTGCAAGCGACCATAATAAATTAGCTTCAAAAAAACCTTTCCGTTTGACAATATCAGTCCAAGATGCGCTTATGGCGACGGCTCCAAGAATCAAGGTAAGAAATACCATCAACAGACTTATTCCATCCATTGCAAACTCAATACTAATTCCAAAAGCAGGTATCCAGTTGGCTTTGAAGTGCATTAACCAGGTTGAGGGATCATTCGTGATAGGAGCCTGCAGTTGAGCAATTTCGGGTAAGCTCAACATGCTTGATATTAGGTATATTAGGTCAAAAAGCACCGCGGCCATAGCTACTTTTCGAGGCATATTTTCATCTAATCTTTCAGACAGCATAGCCAAAAGACCACCTACTAAAAGTATAAGGATCAGGTTTATCATTACCATTGAAGCACCCCCGGTCCTAAATTAGATGCAAGCGAAATAAGGATAATTAACCCCGCAACCATACTGGCCAGATACCAGCGCAGTCGACCTGTCTGAGATTTGCTCAACCAAAGATTTAGAAGTTGATTAAGCTCCACAATTGCATTGTATATGACATCAACTGGTTCTGATTTTAAGAGATTAGCTAATCTATAATAAGGGCGAACAAACAGACGATCATACAACCAATCAATACCCCAACCGCTCAGCCAGAGGTTGCCCAGGCCCCTTCCAAAAGATGATGTTGTTAGAGTCTCTATATTTATTCGACGATTCAAAAATACAAAATAAGCTATCACTAAACCCACAATTGGAACTGATATTGAGACATATTCAACCCAATGAGCGGGATGACTCCCACCAGTAACTGGGAATACATCTACCACGGGAATTGTGAAATACCCTCCTACCAAAGCCAAGAAACATAAAATTGAAAGTGGAATGGCCATTCGCCATTCAGTATCTTTATCTGGTTCTGTATTAGCCTCACCAAAGAAAACTACGAAGACCAACCTGAAACTGTAAATCGCTGTCAACAAAGCACCTAGGAGCCCGGCCATCCAAAGTCCGGGACCTAGATCGGGTAGCTGATATGCTTGCAGTAGAATCTGATCCTTACTGAAAAACCCAGACGTCATTGGGAGTGCCGCTAGCGCTGCGGAACCAATCATGAAACTCCAAAATGTCACTGGCATGCGTGTTCTGAGTCCGCCCATCTTGAAAATATTATGCTCATGATGAAGACAGTGAATAATTGCTCCCGAGCCCAAAAATAAGAGGGCTTTAAAAAATGCATGCGTCATCAGATGAAAAATACCAGCGCTCCAGGCGCCAACGCCAAGTGCAAGAAACATGTAACCAATTTGACTAATCGTGGAGTAAGCCAAGATGCGCTTAATGTCAGTCTGCATAAGAGCTGTAAAGGCAGCCATCAAAGAGGTGACCACACCTATAATCGCGACGACAATCATTGCATCAGGTGCCAGTAGGAATAAGCCATGAGTTCGAGCGATCAGGTATACTCCAGCCGTGACCATTGTTGCGGCATGTATAAGGGCACTTACAGGAGTTGGACCAGCCATAGCATCAGGCAGCCAGGTATGAAGGGGCAACTGAGCTGATTTTCCCACTGCTCCACAAACTAAAAGTAGGCAGGCAATAAGGGGAATATTTTCACCGACCTCCCAGACTTGACTGGCCTTACCCATCAAAACCTGGATATCTAAAGTTCCCAGATGAGAGAACAGCAGAAGTAGTCCCAAAGCCATGGCTGTATCGCCTATCCGAGTAACAATAAATGCCTTTCTCGCCGCATGCCCATTAGCACTGTGCTGATACCAAAAACCTACCAGAAGATAACTACACACCCCAACCCCCTCCCAACCAAGATAGAGAAGCAAGAGATTATCTGCCATTACTAATATAAGCATGGACGCAACGAACATATTTAGGTACGCAAAATAGCGGGCATAACTAGGGTCTTCCTCCATAAATTCAGTAGAGAACAAGTGAATCAAAAAGCCAACGCCAGTAATCACTGACATCATCACAAGCGTCAGGCCATCGAAGTAAAATGAAATGCCTGGGGCAAAACTTCCTACCTGCATCCAGGTCCACACTAATGTCTCAATTACCTCCTGATTTTGCATAAACTCGATAGCTAGTAGAAAAGTTAACAGCGCAGATATACCCACCGAGGAAACACCCAAATAGCCAATATGAGAGCGCCGGAGATTTTTTCCAAAAAGCATTAATGTTATGGAGCTAACAAAAGGTATAAGTGGTATCAACCAAATAATTTTACTCATACTTAGCCCTGCATCCGGTTGGCATGATCCATATCTAAGGTCTTGAAACGCTTTTGAACCTGCAGAACAAGGCCCAAACCAACAGCGACCTCGGCTGCGGCAACTGTCAGAATAAGCATAAACACGACCTGGCCATCAGGTTGCCCCCAATGCGCTCCAGCAGCGACAAAAGCAAGGGCAGCTGAGTTCAACATCACCTCTAAAGACATTAATATGAATATAATATTCCGTCGAATCATCAAACCGAGCATGCCAATAGCAAAAAGCAGCGAGGAAATGAAAAGAATATGATTAAGAGGAATGTCTAAGCCATCCACTATTCTTTTCCTCTCTCATCACCATAGTCTCTCTCAAGATAACGGCGCCCAAGATGAAATGATCCCACTAGTCCGGCTAGGAGCAACATCGCCGATATTTCAACGGCAAGAACATAGGGGCCAAAAAGAGATAAACCGACAGCCTTCGGAGAGACTGATGAAGTTGAAACTGGACCATTTACATCACTAATAATGAATAATAGCTCGGCCAGAAGGACAATTGATAACAAGGCTGGGCCCACCCAGACGCTTGGACTTAACCATTGTCTTTCCTGCTTGTCTCCCTTCTCTCCAAGATTAAGCATCATTATTACGAAGACAAAGAGTACCATTATCGCGCCCGCGTAAATGACAATTTCGAGGGCCGCCGCAAATGGCGCACCAATTAGAAAGAAAATAACTGCCACAGCCAACAGAGACACAATGAGATAAATAAGTGCATGAATCGCGTTGGCTCTAGTCATAGCCATCACTGTTGCAATCAATGCAACCAGAGATGCTATATAAAAAAATACAATCTCCAGCATACTTAGGACCCCAGATCTATTATTAAATTGAATGAGATCATGGCAGTAAACTCTTGGTATCAATGGGTCTTTCCTCATTGAGCGCCTCGCCCTTATCTTTGGACGCTGTCTGCATTCCAGATACTCTATAAAAATTATAATCGGGGTACTTGCCAACGCCATTAATTAGAAGATGCTCTTTTTCATAGACCATGTTTTGACGATCGTACTCACACATTTCAAAGTCCGGCGTCAGTTGAATCGCATAAGTCGGACAAGCTTCCTCGCACATCCCACACATGATGCAACGGGAGAAATTAATTCGGAAGAATTCGGGATACCAAGTGCCATCCTCCCGAGTATCCTTTTGCAAGGCAATACAATCGACCGGACAAGCGGCAGCACAGAGATTACAAGCCACACATCTCTCCTCACCATCAGGATCACGAGTCAATACAATTCTCCCTCGATAGCGCGGCGCTAGATAGGGCATCTGTTCGGGATACTCTACAGTCTCTGCCTTCGTGAAGGTGTGCTTTAACACCTCCCACATCGTTCTTAGCTCACTCAACACTAGACAGCGCCCTCCATCCACAATAAAACAGCACCTGTAATCAGAATATTGACTAGGGTGATTGGCAACATTACTTTCCATCCTAGCGACATCAATTGATCATAACGCGGCCGCGGAATGGCAGCCCTCAACAGAACAAAGAAACAGATCACAACGAATGTCTTAAAACTAAACCAGAAGAATGGTGGCAAACCATCTCCCAGTGAAATTGGGCTGTGCCAGCCACCAAAGAATAGCGTGACAATCATGCAAGAAATTAACATTAATCCAAGATATTCACCCAACATAAACATAGCGAATTTCATCCCACCATACTCAGTATGAAAGCCCGCTGTTAGCTCGTGCTCAGCCTCAGGTAAGTCAAAAGGAAGTCGATGGCTCTCAGCGATGCCTGCAATAACAAAGACAAACAAACCTAATATCTGGGTAAAACAAAACCAAATATCAGCCTGTGCTTCAACAATATCTACGAGACTAAAGCTACCGGTAATCATCACAACACCCATCAATGACAAACCCATAAAGACCTCGTAGCTGACCATCTGAGCAGCAGATCTTAATCCTCCGAGCAGAGCGTATTTGTTATTTGATGCCAAACCTCCCAAAAGAACACTGTAGACCGCCAGAGAGGTCATCCCAAGAAAAAATAGTAAACCAATATTGACATCGATAATCATCATTTGTGGGGCAAAGGGAACAACGGCAAAGCCCATCATCATTGCAACAACAATGGCTGTGGGAGCAAAAATAAAGACAACTCGATCAGAAAAAGGTGGTATCCAGTCATCCTTAAAGAGCAGTTTGATCATATCAGCCAGCACTTGACCTATTCCCAGCGGACCTAGCCGATTTGGACCATAACGATCTTGCCAAACTCCCAGCAGGCGCCGCTCAAACCATGTCAGGATAGCCGCACCAGCAACACCACTAACTAAAATTGTAAGCGCCAAAATAACAGGCAATAGCTCAGCCATACGCGCCACCTCCATCTGAGGCAATATGCCCCAATGCAGTCTTATCAGATGCAATTACTTCTGGAGAAGTTCTCCTCCAGTCTTTATCGACCTGTAAACTAACCAAACATCCGGGAGTTAGCTCTTGAGTTTCTTCATATCCAACACTATATCCGACACAATTTTTAGCGACTCGTGATAGAACCTTAACTTCTAAAGAGCACCTAACATCACCGTGTTGAACTAATAACCCATCACCCTGCTTAACACCCAACTTTTCGGCAACCTTTTGGCCAATTGCAATAAAACCACGACCCGCTAGCTCCGCCATTTCCTCTGTATGCGCGGAAAGTTCATCGCTACCAAAAATTTGGTGCGCAGGTACCAAATGCCACTGGTGGGCTTTTAATTCAAATTCTTCTGACTCAGAAAACACCTTCGAGCCCTTACTGGAGGACGCTATTAATCGTACTCCGGAGGAACCTCCTTTAAGCGGCCCATCTACCTCAGACTGGAACTTTTGTAATGACTGATTCGAGTTCCATCCAGGGGACCATACGAAGGGTGTCAATGACGCGGGTTGATCTCGATTTAAGCCCTCCATACTATAAGACAGAGGGCTATCATGATCTTTAGGCTGCTGAGGCTCGTGCACAGATACATCCGAATTTATTGCCGTTCGTCCACTAAATCGATGGGTCTGTCTTGGCACCTTAGATCCTGAACTTCTGTAACTATTCTTCGGCGCTACATCAACTATCTTTTTGAGTGCAAGATTATCCTTAGCACATATACTGACAACATCATCTAGATTTTCTAATTGAGAGAGTTTTTTATTCCCAGTTAATTTCGCCAACTCAAGCAACCACTCCCAACTCTGTAACCGCTCATGAGAAGGAGAATGAACTGGATAGAATCTCTGAGCACGCCCCTCACTACTCACAAGCGTCCCCTGTGATTCTGCATAGGATGCGGCAGGCAGAACTAAATGAGAGCCGTCAAGAGTTCGGTTTTCATAGACATCTAATGAAATTATCTTGATCCCACTGTCCAATAGCTGATCAATCTCGCTTCTCTTCCCGCGTCGATATAAGTCATTTTCCAGTACTATAAGCGCATCAAGTTTTGGAGCTCTTTTAATAATATCAGCTAAACTGACTCCACCATCCTGGGCTAATAACGCAGACCCCATGCTATTGCACTCAGAGACACAAAAACTCAGCATAGTTTCAGGTTTGCTAATTGCCTCTGCTACCTCAACAGCACTGTTAATAACATCTTGGCTACCCATACTGGAGCCACTGATAATTAATGGATTTTTGGCGTTCTTAAGTATTTCTGCAGTACTGATAACATCAGGATCATCAGTTTTTTCACCGTTCAAAGCCCCAGCAACAGCACGACCAAAGGTTGCGATTTCATGGGGTGCAAGGGAGATGGAGTTGCTCGAAATATCATCTAACCGAGTATCCATTGCAGATACAATAATAAGAGGAGATAAATTATCCTGAGCAAGATTTCTTACTGCCGCGTCCTGCCACAATGGCAAGCCCATCTGCTCAGCTAATTCAAAGGCTTTATTACGAACCGCCTGACGTAACGCCAAAGCAACTCTGGGCGCTGTATTAGTGACATCCTCACCAAGAATAAGCACAGCATCAGCGGACTCCATCTTTTTAATGGATGGATTTACAGCAGTTGTAGTTTGCAATATTGAGAGAATACTTCCTACTAGTGTCGCCTCTAAGTCGGAACTTCCGGCGCTAAAGTTGTTTTTACCCACCATCTCCCGCAGTAAGTAGTTGGCCTCTAAGGACGCTCGTGGTGAACCAATCCCAGCAACTTTTTTCCCTGAAATCCAGCTAGCTGCGGTCTCTAATGCTTGCTTTTGATGAACAGCTAAGAAACTCCCATCAGATTTCTTAATACCCGAGTAATCCAAGCGTAATTTACTATTAAGATAACCACTACCGAAGCGACCTCGATCACAGATAAAGTATCCATTCACCTCATCATGATAACGATTATGTACTCGTTTAACCTTTCCATAGCGCTCACCAGGCGCGATATTGCAACCCACAGCACAGCCATGGCAAATAGATGGCGCTGACTGAAGGTCCCACTTTCGGCTATATTGTTTTAAAAATGGTTTATCTGTAAAGACACCTGTTGGGCATACTTCAACAAGATTGCCAGAAAACTCACTATCAAGGATCCCCTCCTCGTGACGACCAAAATATACATGATCATGAGAAGCTTGAGCTCCTAAATCTTTCCCACCAGCATAATCCTTGTAATATCGCTCACAACGATAGCAGGCAATACATCGATTCATTTCGTGATGAATGAGTGGACCCAAATATTGATTTCGGTGAGTATTTTTCTTGCCTGTATATCGGCGGTCGCGATGGCCGACCATAACGGTCATGTCCTGAAGATGGCACTCACCACCCTCGGCACAAACTGGACAGTCATGGGGATGGTTTAACATCAGACTCTCAACAACGGCTTCACGAAATTCTGTGGCATTCTCCGCTTTTAGTGAAAATCTAGCCCCCTCTGAGACAGGTGTCATGCATCCCATGATTATTCTGCCTTGGGTGTCCTCTTCATTCTGATACTGAACCAAGGCACACTGACGACAGGAGCCTATAGAACCCATAGATGGATGCCAACAGAAGTAAGGCAAATCCATTCCAGCGTTGAGACAAGCCTCTAGAACGTTCTCGCCTTGCTTGACTTCGATCGCCTGACCATCAATATAAATCGTTGGCATCGTTTAGGATCCCCCTACTGAGCGATAAGGACAAGCGCGGCCGCTGATGTGATGTTCGAAATCTTCTCTAAAATACTTGAGCGCACTTTGCAGTGGCTCCATGGCCCCAGGAGCCAGCGCGCAATGAGTATTTCCTATAGCACCAATGTATTTAATTTGATACTCCAACGTATCAAGATCTTCTTTTTTTCCACGACCATTTTCTATATCTTCTAAAACTTGCCTGGACCAAGGCAGTCCATCACGGCACGGTGTGCAAAAACCACAGGATTCATGTGCAAAAAACCGAATCAGGTTTAATACCATTCCAACTGGACACGTCTTATCATCAAGAATAATCATGGTACCGGTACCCATGCGACTCCCAGCTTTGCCAATAACGTTATAATCCATCGCTAAATCTAAATGATCGCGGGTTAAAAAGTCTGTTGATCCTCCTCCAGGCAAAAACCCTTTAAGCTGCAAACCATCCTGCATCCCTCCCGCATGATCCTCCAAGATTTCTCGTACCGATGTACCCATTGGAAGTTCCCAGCAACCAGGATTCTTTACCCGTCCACTAACGCCAAACAACTTAGTGCCCGCATCTTCACCAACACCAAGACCTTTAAACCAATCCGCGCCACGATCAATAATGTGCGGAATATTGCACAAGGTCTCAACATTATTGACGATAGTGGGTCGGCCCCAAAGTCCACTCACCTGAGGAAATGGTGGCTTTGCTCTGGGGTTGGCTCGCTTGCCTTCAAGGGCATTTATGAGAGCAGTCTCCTCCCCACAGATATAACGACCAGCGCTAGGATGCACATACATTTCAAGTTTGTAGCCGCTCCCTAAAATATTTTCACCAAGGTATCCCCTAGCATAGCAATCAGCTAAAGCGGCCCGAAGACGTTCAATAGCAACCACATATTCCCCTCGAATGAAGATGTACGAAATATCAGCTCCAATACAGTAAGCTGACAAAATCATTCCCTCTATTAATTGATGAGGATCGAACTCCATCAGTAAACGATCCTTAAAAGTACCGGGTTCCATCTCATCGGCATTGCAAACCAAATATTTATGCCCGGGAGAGCATTTGTCACCCATTGGCACAAAACTCCACTTCATACCCGTTGGGAATCCTGCTCCTCCACGTCCCCTCAAGTTAGAATCACTGATCACTTGTCGACAATCATCAGGAGACATAACCGTCATAGCCTTTCTCAACGCAGAGTAACCGCCATTCGCTTCATAGGCAGCTATATCTGTAGGTGCCTTGCCTGGGGATATGTTTCGAGTCAATACCTTCTCCATCAGGTCTCACTCCCAGATTCTTTATTAGCAAATATAGTATCTATAGTCTCTCTATCAAGATGAGTAACAAGATCATCTCCCACCATCATCACTGGAGCTCTATCACAAGCTCCTAAGCATGGAACTGGTAATAATGTGTAAGCGTTGTCACTAGTAGTCTCACCATAGTCAACACCTAATTTCTGAGAAATCATCTCCTTAATATCATCACAGCCATTAATCCAGCAACTAACACTGTCACAAAACAAAACTACATTATCTCCAACTGGGCGGCGATAGATCAGGTTGTAAAATGTAGCCACCCCCTCAAGCTCTTCAGAGGACATCTCCAAATGTTTCGCAATAGCCTGCAAACATTCATCTGAAACCCATCCTCGACTTGATTGGACAATCTTCAGCGCATCGATAGCCGCACCAGATTTATAAGGAATATGCTCTAATTCGTGATCGATCTCTGCTAGCTCCTCTAAGGTAAGAACAGAGTTGAGATCAGTTTGAATCATCTGAGAATTGCTCATCGATCTACATCCGCCATAACAAAATCAATGCTCGCGATAATTGCAATTAGATCTGGAATCATGAGTCCTTTACTAATTAGAGGGATCTGTTGTAAGTGGGGGAAGGAGGGAGTTCGAATGCGGGTTCTATAGGAGTTGGTCCCCCCATCGCTAACGAGGTGATAACTGTTTATACCCTTTGTTGCCTCTATCATTACTGAAGCCTCACCAGCAGGAACAACAGGCCCCCAGCTTACATTTAAAAAATGATGGATCAGTGTTTCAATATCCTCCATGGTGCGCTCTTTTGGCGGCGGAGTAGTCAATCGATGATCGCTTTTATAGGCTCCTCCAGGCATGTTATCAACACACTGACGAATGATTCTCAGGCTCTGCCGAATTTCTTCAATACGCAAGGCCGCTCGATCATAACAATCACCCTTGTCAGAGACAGGAACATCAAATTCAAACTGCTCGTACCCACCGTATGGTCGTTTTTTCCGCAGATCCCAATCGCTTCCCGTGGCTCTCAATCCCGGCCCTGTGATACCCCAATCGATTGCCTCCTTTTGGGTATAAACTCCAATCCCAACAGTGCGCTCTTTTAGCATCTTGTTTTGCATTGCCATCTTGTCGTAGTGATCAAGACGGGCCGGCATAAAATCGACAAATTCCCGAATCATTGCATCCCAGCCCTGAGGGAGATCTTGAGCCACTCCACCTACTCTGAACCAGGCCGGGTGCATTCGGCCACCGGTGATTGCCTCAATGATGCCAAATAAGCGTTCGCGATCAGCGAACATATAAAAGACCGGAGACATTTGTCCAACATCTTGAACAAACGTCCCATAAAAAACCAAATGACTGGAGATACGAAATAATTCAGACAACATGATTCGTATTATTTTTGCTCTCTCTGGTACCTTTATACCAGCAAGCATTTCTACCGACTGCACATAAGCAAGGTTATTCATTACTCCGCCGAGATAATCAATTCTGTCGGTATAAGGAATATAGGTATGCCATGTCTGGCGTTCGGCCATTTTTTCAGCGCCACGGTGGTGATAGCCAATATCAGGAACGGAATCAATAATTACCTCCCCATCAAGCTGGAGAGCAACTCTGAATACACCATGAACACTTGGATGATTAGGTCCCAAGTTAAGAAACATGTACTCGCTCTCGCCTGAAGCTTCGGCCATACCCCACTCCTCTGGGCGGAACCGCAGCGCCTCCTGCTCCTTTGCTACCCTTTCCGGACCCATTTCAAAGGGAGGCATTTCTGTAGCTCGAGCAGGATGGTCTTTACGGAGCGCGTGGCCTTCCCAAGTAGGGGGTAGGAGTATTCGGAATAGATTGGGATGGCCATCGAAAACAACACCAAACATATCCCAGGCCTCTC
>ERZ802821.1821-NODE-1821-length-10918-cov-7.96704_pt1 | contig 10918 bp, 10 predicted proteins | sample MGYA00345648_ERZ802821 | MGnify/ENA primary metagenome ERZ802821 (study PRJEB30503, sample SAMEA104212357) | marine metagenome | biome: Westerlies Biome; feature: [SRF] surface water layer (ENVO:00010504) within the epipelagic zone...; material: water... | reverse complement strand
CCTTCAACCGTTGCTCTTCATTCACAAGACCCGGAGTTGCCAGCGCTTGCTCGCGCTGCACAATGTCTAAAGAATTTGCTGCTACCCGGGCAAGAAATTGCAATCTACCTTGGGTGTGCGCCATGACTTCATCGCGGAGGAAATCACTTACACTCGTTAATAACTCCTCCATAGCCGGCATCGCGGCCGCGGCCTTCACCGGCTTTTCTAAGGCTACTGATCCAGGAATGAGCAAATTCACGCAGTCCACTTGGCATTCAGAAGAGCGACGACCAATCGCAGGACGTTCAACGGTTTTATCTGGCCCGTTTCGGTAATGCTCGGCCATACCTAAGCAGCCAACAGCCCACCAAAAAGAGCCAAAGACTTGCCAAAACTTCACCGACTCACGATCCACCGCTTTACCGCTCACAGATTCATAGCCCGCAAATAAATCAGCGACTTCCCCGAAGCCACCAACAGGCAAATGATCGCGCCCAAAGCGCCACGAATGGGTAAGAATCCAGCCTAAATCGCGCATCGGGTCGCCGATGTAGGCCACCTCCCAATCCAAAACCGCAACAATGCCACTAGGGTCAACCATAATGTTGCCATTGCGAAAGTCATTATGCACAAGAGCAGGCGTGGCGTTTTCCGGTAAGTGGTCCAAAAGCCAACGTGCGGTGTAGTCAATCATCGGCTGCGGCGTATTGAAATCCTGATAACGCTGCCAAGTCTGTCTGACGTACTCTTCGGCAGTTTGCTGCTGCAGACGTTGGTCTAAGCCACTGGCTACTAAGTCGATACCGTGAATCTGTGCCAGCACCTCACCACATCGACACGCGAGTTGCGGGCGAATATCGGCAAGTTCCGGCGTTTTTACAATCTGCGCCCCAAGCGTAAAGCCATCGAGCCACTGCATAATAAAGCCCGCACCAATACCGTCTTCAGGTCTCAACACATAGTGCACTTCAGGTTCAGGAACCCCGGCCTCTGCCGCGGTGTGCATTAACAATGCCTCTACCGCAAGGCCCGGATGGGCTGCCGTTATATCACCCTCAACACCACCCGATGCGCGACGCATAGCCAAGACCGTCGACCCACCGCCCCGAGTCAGTTCAATCCGATAGGTCTCTTGACTCGCCCCACCAGAAAGCCGCTCGACCCGCTCCAACGATTCAAAGTCGGGAAATATATCCCCAAAGACTCGCGTCAAACCGGCATGCATAGCCTCTGCAGAAAGCTCTAAAGCGGTTTCCATAGGACTCAGGATTCCTTAACGCCCTTAGGTGCACGCTGGTTCATGAAACCGAATAGATAACCTGCAACCCGACGCATTTGAATTTCTTCCGCACCTTCAGTAATTCGATACCGACGATGATGGCGATAGATGTGCTCAAAGGGTTTGTGTCTTGAGTAGCCTAATCCGCCGTGTACTTGCATGGCTCGATCTGCAGCCTCACAACATAGGCGATTCGACCAATAATTACACATAGACACTTTGTCCGACACAGAAAGGCGCCATAGGTGTCCATCTGCCAAGCGGTCTTATGAATCAACGCGCGCAGCATTTCGCACTGGGTTTGCAACTCGACTAACGGAAACTGAATTCCTTGATTATTCGAAAGCGGCTTGCCGAATGGCGCACGGTGCTTGGCATACTCTATGGACTCGTTAATGCAGAATTGCGCAGCTCCCAACGACGATGCGGCTTGACGAATGCGATTTTCATTAAAGAAATGCTGCACTACCGCCAATCCGCGACCCTCGCCACCAAAAATTGAATTGTGCGGAACTCGAACATTGTCCATCGACACTCGCCCATGGTCGGTAGGCATATTGAAGGTCCAAAGCATCTCTTCCACTTTAAAGCCCTCGCTGTTCGTGGGGGTTAGAAATGCGGTGATGCCGTTGCCGTCGCCTGCCTTACCGCTGGTACGGGCAAATATCAGATCATGTTTGGCTTTATGGATACCGGTATTCCAGGTCTTTGCGCCGTTAATAATCCACTGATCGCCATCACGTTCAGCCACCGTTTCCATATGTGTCGCGTCGGAGCCATGATCTGGTTCGGTAATACCAAAGGCAAACCCAGCACGACCCTCGGCAAGTGCGTCAATCCACTCGGCCTTTTGTTCATCCGTGCCGTATTCAATCATCAATAATAAACCTACGTTATTACCGACAATCGAGTGCTCATTCTGCAAATCATTGTGTAAACCCAGACCCATTGCTGCCAAATGCTCGCGAATAATCGCCATATCCAGATTGGTGCCATTACTGCCCCCATACTCCTCGGGCAGCGGGTATCGATAATGCCCAGCGACATCAGCAACACGTTTTGCTTTAACCAATAATGCCTCCCAGTCTTCATTAGGTAGGCCATTACGCTCCCAGTCTGTCCGCGCATCTTCGCGCCGATGGTCGAAAAATCGAATATTGTCGTCTGCTTGTTCTAAGGGTTTTATCTCTTGCTCGATAAACCGGTCCAGTTCATCCAAGTAACCCTGCAGTTTTTCTGGAATATCAAAGTTCATCATTTACTCGCTCCTCGCTATCGTTAGTTTTTGGGATATCTAACCCCCAGATTATGGCGCCTTGAATAAACGCGCGAAAATCTTGCTCTGAGTAAGACTCAGAAGTATGGCCTAAGGCACTGTAAAACACTCGACCCTTACCGACACGGTGCCACCACACCATTGGATGATCCGCGCCCATCGGACTTTTCTCAGGATCATAAGTAGCCTCGTCGATGCTCACCAATACCTGAGTATTGCCGCGAGGACTTGCAGCAAAGTTGTACCATTCATCACTGCGTTGCCAGACCACACCTAAGTGAGCGGTTGCCGGGTGGCTGCGATCCTCAACAATCAGGGTAGCCGGCTGAATATGCTGCGTCATTGGATGATCAACGAACTGCGCTCGGAGCACTTGCTCCAAGTACCAAGGCCAGTCATAACCTTGATCGCCACCAGCCGCGTGTTGCGCCAGGAGCGTACCGCCCTCTTCCACAAAGTTTTTTAGCGCCCGTCTCTGCTCCTTGGTCCAGCCCGTACCACTTTTGTGATTCAAAACGATCAAGCGAAAACGTTGCAGATTTTCGGGCGTAAACACGGCGCCATTTTCCGTATGAAAAAACTGCCAACCATTATCAGCCGCCAACTCATCCAGCATCTTTATCGAAGCTGTGATGCTGTCGTGATGGCGATAGCCATTGGTTTTAGAAAAACTCAAAATGGGTACCGCGCCCAAATCAGTGGGCAAGGATGGCGCACTCTGGTCGAGCGCCGGCGCTTGAAATAATTGCGGCTGCTGAATGGCCAAACGCAGGTATAAACGGTTTTGATAAGCAAATAGGCCAGCTACCACCAAAACGGCCAACAACCCATAACCGGCGATTCGCCGCATGTTCATGCAATGGCCCCAGCTTGCAATTGCTCTACCGCGTAGCTTGCAGCCCGCGCAGTCAAAGCCATGTAGGTTAGCGAAGGGTTCACACAGGACGACGACGACATACAGGCGCCGTCAGTAACGAACAAATTCGACGCCGCATGGACTTGGTTATGGGCATTCAAGACTGCCTCATTGGGATCATGGCCCATACGCGCTGTGCCCATTTCATGTATCGCCGCGCCACCAACCATTGGCCTACTGTAACTTTCTATATCTGTGGCGCCTGCAGCCTCAAGCATTGCAACGGCTTGCTCTACAAGATCTTCGCGATGACGACGCTCGTTGTTACCAAACTCGAACTGAAAGGTGGCTTGCGGAATACCAAACCGATCTTTTTTACTCTTATGCAAACGCAGGGTGTTGTGCGCGTAAGGGAGAATTTCGCCAAAGCCGCCGAGCGACATGCGCCATGGGCCAGGAGTGCGCAGACTGTTCTTGAATTTAGCTCCAAATCCGGGCGTCCGCCCAATCAGTTCGTGCCAGCCAATCCGATTGGCCCCGCCTTGATAGCCATAGCCCCTAGTGAAGCCGACACCATCATCGCCGTTCACATTCCTAAATCGCGGAATATAGATGCCGTTAGGACGGTAGCCGTAGGGGTAATATTCCTCGAAACCGGGAATAATTCCACGCGCACCGGCCTGATATGTGTGGTCCATCATATAGCGGCCTAGTGCATCGCTAGCGTTTGCAAAACTTCGGCCACTCTCAGCATCAGGAGAATTCAAAAGGATTTGCGTAGAGCCAATAGTGGAGGCGCATAAAAAAATCAGCTTTGCGCTGAGTCGGCTGCGCTTACCCGTTTGCGTATCAACAATGCGCACTGCGCTGACGCGTTTCGCGGCTCGGTCGTACTCTAAACTTTCCACTAAAGAATTGGCACGTAGAGAAAAATTGCCGGTAGCGCGAGCTGCAGGTAACGTACTGCTGAGGGAACTGAAATAAGAGCCAGCCGTGCAACCGCGATGGCATGGACCGCAGTAATGGCAGGCGGCACGCCCAGGTAAAGGCTCTGTTAATGTCGCGGTTCGACCGATGGTCATTACTCGGTCTGGAAATCTCTGGGTAATTTTTTTCGCTACGTAGTCTTCCACGACATTCATTTGCATTGGCTTTTGGAATTCGCCGTCCGGCAAATGAGACAAGCCGAGTCCCTGGCCACTCACACCAATGAATCGCTCAACGTGGGAGTACCATGGCGCGATGTCCGCGTAGCGAATTGGCCAATCAACGCCAACACCTTCTAACTTGTTAGCTGCAAAGTCTAAGTCGCTCCAGCGATAACTCTGACGCGCCCACAGCAAAGAGCGCCCACCCACCACATCGGCTCTGAGCCAGTGAAACGGCTGGTCGGGATTATAGTCGTAGGGATTCTCTTGATCGTTATTCCAAAAATGTCGAGTGGTTTCATCAAAGGCATATGACGTCGACTGCACGGCATACTCTTGGTCATACAGTTCGCGGGGGCGCATACCCATATTCGGACGCTGCCAGGGCGGTTGATGCTCACCTTTATAATCAAGGCCATGGGTTAATGGCTTGCCCCGCTCTAACATCAAAACGTTGAGACCCTTTTCCGCCAGCTCTTTAGCGGCCCAACCACCGCTGATACCAGAACCAACCACGATGGCGTCCACGTGCTCCATAGGTGTTAACTCGACCACTGCTTACCCACCTCACTCAGTTTGTAATAGCCGTCATAATGTCCCGGCATTGGCACATATCTACGCTCTTGCTTGGTTCCCACTTCACTGAAGTAGTAGCCCACGACTGTCAGTTCCTTCAACCGCTCGAAGGCCTTACTGTGCCCGGCACCTAGGCCCCAGAAATTCACAGCGGAGTCCGCAGACTCCATCTGTGTAAGCAGGTGGACCTGCTCCGCCTCATCGAGCCGAACAAAGTCCTTGCTGTATTGGCGCTGTCCTTGCTGTTGCAGTACGTCTAATCCTTCCAACAGTTCCGCAAGCTCTGACCGCTGCAACCAAACGCTGGTGACGTAGTCCATAAATTCTCCGACGCCGGCCGCTAATGCACCGGGCGTGTCAGTAGCCGGCATGATTAGATCCGCGCAGCGATGGGCGATAGCGCGCTGATCTGCGCTCCAGCGAGCTGCACCGGCAATCCGCTGAGCCACCGGGACTTCCGCTGCCCGCTGGCAGCCCGGCGTGATTGCAGCGCCCAGAACAATCGCAAGGCCCTTTAATAGATCTCTGCGATCTGCGCTGTTTGGTGTATCGGCATTATTTGCCGGCATACGACCTCCTACGTTCAACAAACCAAAGAATCGCAAACACTGGAATTAAACAAAGGGGAATAACCGCAACAATTTGGAAGGACTGAGTCGACGCTATACGCAAAACGTCCGCTAACGCCTCGCCTTCTAAAGCAGAAAATTCCGCAACGCCCCCAGCAGCCGTCAATTTCGCCTGATCGAATATATTCCCCATAACAGGCAATAAAAATTGCGTGGCTAACCCGCCAGCGAAACCCATCAGGCCAATCATCAAAGCACCACCTGCGGGATAGCGTTCAGCCACCGCGCCAATCATCGTTGGGTAGAAGTAACAGATGCCCAATGCCCACAACGTCGCAGCAGCAAAGGCGGCCATAGGTGAATTTGCTATGGCAAGAAAATACAGACCAGGCCCGGCCAGAGCGCAACCCAGGGTCAATAACCCAGGGCTGGAAAAGCGTTCAACCAGCGGACCGGCAAAGTGCCGGCCGACAAATATAAGCACGTTGATATAAATCAAAACCCAGATACCTGACATGCCAACGATATTGGTTAATGTCACATTGACCCACTGACTTGGGGCCAATTCCGCCGTCACGGTACCCATCATGCAGAGGAACCAAATCCAGAAACCGGGCGATCTATAGAGCTGTTTAAACATCTCTTCATATGACAGCCCCATTGTCACCCGCTCGGTGACTGGAAACTCCGCCCGCTGCACCATTAGCACCAAGACAATCGCGGGCAACATGAGCACCAGGAGATTGACCTGCCAAGGCATCCCCATCATCGCGAGCAAAATACCAATTAGCCCACCAATAACGATACCCGCTGGCCACCAGGCGTGCAGAATGTTCAGCCGATGGGTTTTCTCGTCGGGATAAGCCGCCGCAATTAGGGGGTTCGTCGCTGCTTCCACGGCACCCCAACCAAGACCGGTTAAGAGCAAACCAAAATAAACCACCCAATATGCCGCTACCGTCGGTGCCATGAATGATGCGACAACAACCATAACGCTGCCAAAGAAATACCCAAGGGCTGAGAACAGCAACATGCGCCGCATTCCAATCAGGTCTACTAAGGCCGCCCCAAACAGTAAGGTCAGCGCGAACCCAATAAACGTCGCGCCCAAAACCTCAGCCGCCATGGTCGCTGAGCGCGCAAGATCCAGCTCATTGAAAAGATCGCCTTGCAGGTCGCCCACAATCGCGGTGCGAACGGCAAAACCAAGACCGATCATAAAAATCGCTAGATTTGACAGAATAAAGAGCAGCCGCCTATTCGCGACTGACTGTGCGTTCTCGCTATCCATAACTCCCTCCTTCTCCCATTATTGATGGCTTCTCCGCGAAGGGGAATAGCTTATTCTGCAATTACATTTGGACAGCTGGGTGACATTCACCCTAAGCGCAAGAACAGCCAGCGCGTCCAAATCGACTGGAAGAGCGGATCGAGCCAGCGATAAAAACGCCCCGACACGCAAATTAGGCGGCCCTTTTCCACAGCAGTCAGACCCTCTCGCACAACGGTTTCGGCGCTATACCAGATAAAACTCGGTGTCGATTGCTTGAGATCCTCAAGACCAGCTGTCGAGTGAAAGTCCGTATGGGTGAAACCGGGGCAAAGCGCCGTAACATGCACACCGTGCCTGCGCACCGACAAACCCAAGGCTTCCGACAATGCTATGAGATAGGTTTTGGTCGGGCCATAGTGACAGTTGTTCGCAGCAGCGATACGGCCTGATACTGAGGAAACATTGACCACCCGCCCAAAACCACGTTCACGCATCGCTGGGATAAAGCAGTGGCATAATTCCGCAACGCTGGTCTGCATGAGCCGCAAGTAATCCAGATGTTCGGCCCAAGGCGCGTCACCAAAGAAGTCGGGACCAGAAGCGCCGGCGTTATTAATTAGATAGTCTACGTGCCAACCCTTGGTGCAGACCTGACTGCGGATATGCTCTACCGCACCAAGTTGACTTAGATCCGCCTCAATGCATAGCACTTCGACACCCGCAAATTGACTTTGCAAGCGCACAGAAATTTCCTGTAAGCGTTCGAGCCGTCTTGCCACAAGAATTAGCTGACAGCCGTCCGCCGCCAACTGCCGAGCGAACTCTGCGCCCAATCCCGCCGACGCGCCGGTAATCAACGCCGTTAACTGACCTGCCATATTTGCCTCCAATTCAGCCGCGCTCGTTACCGTGCCTAGAACTAAATCCAAAGTTTAATATCACCGCAATAATGCTCAACAAAATTGGTTCGCTCATCCTAAAAACGAGTGTACTCTCCCTTGATAGTTGAGCCGGAGAGTCATTATGGGTTGGTTTGGGAAAACGGTAACCGCGGTTGTTATTGTAGTTTTGGCATTTTTTCTCACCACACGCTTCACCGATGGCCCCATAGGGGTTGTCACGGGCGGACCATTCAACACCGGCCAGGTCGTTAGCGACGAGCCCGATTGGCGTTTTGTTAAAGACTACGAGATTGTCGAATTCCAATTGCTTGAACCAGCGCGTTCGCGCACGACCTGGATTGTCGAGCATGACGGACGTATCTTTATGCCAAGCGTCTATATGCTCAGCACCGTTGGCAAAATTTGGAAACAATGGCCACTACAGGCCGAAAAAGACGGGCGCGCAATCCTCAGAGTCGACGATAAATTGTACCCACGCCAACTGATCCGGATAACAGATGATCCGGCATTGCCTGCGGTGCTCGCGGAACTCAGTCGCAAGTACGCTAGCGGCTCCCAGATACCCGTTAGCGAAGTCAGCCGCGGATCTCTGTGGGTCTTTGAACTGGTACAGCGCTAAAACCTAAAGAGGTAGAAGTCAGGGGAGAAAAATATGGCTGACACACGCCAAGCATTTACTGGTCTACGAATTATCGACTTTACCCAAGTCTTAGCTGGACCATTCGCCACCCAGCAGCTCGCGCAACTCGGCGCTGACGTCATCAAAATAGAGCAACCCGGCGCAGGCGACATCACCCGTGGATTGATGTCTACAGGCAGTGACGGTATGGCGCCATCTTTTTTGACCTGTAATCTTGGTAAACGCGCCATTACCCTAGATTTGAAACACACCAAAGCCAAGGAAGTGATACACCGGTTAGTGGCTACCGCTGACGCAGTCGTGGAAAACTTCAAGCCCGGCACCATAGATCGCCTAGGCTTTGGCTATGAGGCACTCAAAGCGATCAAACCTAATCTGGTCTACGCCTCAATTTCTGGCTACGGCCAAAAAGGGCCAAAATCGGAACTGCCCGCCTTTGACGGCGCGATTCAAGCCTCATCAGGAATGATGAGCATCAGCGGGCATCCTGAATCAGGGCCAACGCGGACCGGCTACTTTTCAGTCGATATGAGCACAGCTCTGAACGCAGCCTTTGCCATCAGCGCCGCGCTATTTCGACGCCACCTTACTGGCGAAGGCCAAAGAGTCGATGTGTCGATGCTGGATACCGCAGTGGTTATGCAGGCGGCGCAAATGAGCAACTACCTCGTTACTAACACATTGCCAGAACTGATGGGTAATCGCTCACCAACTAAATCGCCATCGGCCAATGTCTTCGCCAGTGCCGACGGCTTTGTCCAGATCGTCGCCCTGCGCGAGGCTCACGCCAAAGAGCTGTTTAAACTACTCGGCGTCGGTGAACTGTACGAGCAGTTCCCAGAGCCCACTTTGCGCATTAATCATACTGACCAGATCAACCCAATAATTAAGCCGCTTATAGCCGCTAGGCCAAGCCAATATTGGCTTGATGAACTTGGTAAACTAGGCATCCCCTGCGCTCCAATCCAAACTTTGGACGAAGTCGCAGCGGAGCCACAATTCGATCACCGTCTGATTTTTACCGAAATCCCAGACCCACAGGATTCGACCAAAAAATCTAAAGTCGTGAGCGCTAGTCACGTCACCGAACCTGCACCACCCAAAGTGCAACGCCGCTCACCAACCTTGGGTCAAGACAACGAAGAGATTTTTGCTGAACTGGGTTACAGCACTGAAGAGATTGCTCAGATGCATTCAGATGGGGTGATATGAGAGGCACCGGTGAATAAATCATCAGTCGGCCCTGTGCGCGCGGTGTTCCAATAGCACTCAGGCGCCAATGTTCACTTGAAGCTTTTTCCTCGGCAGCGTCATAGGATAGTATATCGCCTTAATTTTTGGACACCCATCTATGAGCGATTCGCAGCATCACCGCCTCATTGTTTTAGGCTCTGGTCCAGCGGGCTACACCGCGGCGCTCTATGCGGCTCGGGCTAATCTGCAACCCATTTTGATCACGGGGGTCGAGGTTGGAGGCCAACTCACCACCACAACTGAAGTTGAAAACTGGCCAGGCGGACATGCTCAGCTTCAGGGGCCAGAACTGATGATGCAGATGGCCGAACACGTGGAACGCTTCGAAGCGTCCATCATTAACGACCACATCCATACCAGCAAACTTAATGAAGCCGGCCAACATACGATTAGTGGCGACCAAGCCACCTATACCTGCGATGCTCTGGTGATCGCCACCGGCGCATCGGCAAAATATCTAGGTTTAGAGAGTGAAGAATCCTTTAAAGGACGCGGCGTTAGCGCCTGTGCCACCTGCGACGGGTTCTTTTATCGCGACCAAGTTGTTGCGGTAATTGGTGGCGGCAACACCGCTGTCGAGGAGGCGTTGTACTTATCAAATATCGCCAGCAAAGTTTATTTAGTGCATCGGCGCGACAGCCTGCGCTCCGAAAAAATTCTCCAAGAGCGTTTATTTGCGAAGAAAAATATTGAGCCACTGTGGAACAACCAACTCGATGAAGTGCTTGGTGATGCCAGCGGTGTTACCGGCATGCGGATCAAGAGCACAGACGGCCACTCGCGAGAGATCGATCTCGCCGGTGTTTTTATCGCCATTGGTCACTCACCGAACACCGATATTTTCGCCAACCAATTAGATATGCAGGGCGGTTACATCCGCATACGCAGCGGCATTGAAGGCAATGCCACAGCTACCAGCAAACCCGGCGTTTTTGCCGCCGGCGACGTCGCCGACCATATCTATCGGCAAGCGATCACCAGCGCCGGCTTTGGCTGCATGGCAGCGTTAGATGCAGAGCGTTTTTTAGACGCAAAGTAAGCATTTAACAGTGCTACAGAAAAGACGCCTCGCTCATGCGCTTCGCGAAACCCAAAATCAGACGCTGGGGTAGCCTTCTGCACCGGTAGCTTTTACAAATCAGAGTTCGTAGACCGTTGGCTAC
>ERZ802821.1814-NODE-1814-length-10939-cov-29.3193_pt1 | contig 10939 bp, 7 predicted proteins | sample MGYA00345648_ERZ802821 | MGnify/ENA primary metagenome ERZ802821 (study PRJEB30503, sample SAMEA104212357) | marine metagenome | biome: Westerlies Biome; feature: [SRF] surface water layer (ENVO:00010504) within the epipelagic zone...; material: water... | reverse complement strand
CTGTTGGATTTCTGCTATTTTTATTATTAACATCAAATCCATTTTTAACAATTCTACCTATAGCCCCTGAAAATGGTGCTGACATAAATCCAGTTCTTCAAGATCCTGCCTTAGCTATTCATCCACCTATATTATATTTAGGCTATGTTGGTTTTGTAATAGCATTCGCGCATGCAATTGCATTTCTTGTTAAAGGCGACTCTTCAATTAAATGGGAGTCTCTTGTTAGAACATGGTCTATTTCTTCTTGGTCACTACTTACCGTAGGAATAGCACTAGGGAGCTGGTGGGCATATTATGAACTTGGTTGGGGAGGTTATTGGTTTTGGGATCCAGTTGAAAATGTTGCTTTGATGCCATGGCTTGCTGCCACTGCATTTGTTCATTCATTGAGTGTATCTACAAAGTCATCATTACTAAGAATTTGGACCATCCTTCTATCAATAATAGTGTTCTCATTAAGTCTCTTTGGCGCATTTATTGTTCGCTCTGGAATAATTGATAGTGTTCATTCTTTTGCCAATGATCCTGAAAGAGGATTATATTTATTAGGATTTACAGCTATATTAATAATTATTTCTACAATATTATTTTCATTTAGATTATCCATATTAGCTTCAGAAAAAAAAATATTTTCTTTTTCCAAAGAATCATTTATATCAATAAATAACATAATTTTTGGTACATTAATATTCTCGACTATGCTGGGTGTTTTATATCCTTTGATCTATGAGTATCTATATGATCAAAAGATTAGTGTTGGCGCACCTTTTTACAATGCAATATTTATACCTCTAACCCTTATTGCAGGAATATTTCTCTTTTTCTCAATTGATTCAAAATGGCAAAGAAGTATAAAAATAACTAATATTTTAAGCCCAATGAGTACTTCATTATTGATAGCAGGATCAAGTTTACTTTTGTTTAATTACTTCTTGGCTGTCAACGATTATTGGATATTGTTATCTGTGTTTGTTGGGATGCTCATTCTAGTAAGGTATATGTTTGTCATATACGATTATTTATTCAGACAAAAATATTCAAATCTATATAGTATTACTGCACATTTAGGTCTTAGTATTCTAATCATATCTATTGCATTAAATAGTGAGTTTAGCTCTGAAAGGGCATTAAATATTAGAATGAATGAAAGTGATGCATATGGGGGATATGAGATTAAATTTGATGATCTTAGATTAGAAAAATCTTCAAACTACGATGCTGTTATTGCATCTTTTGTTTTAAATGGTTCAGATGGAAGAAACTTTATTTTAAAACCAGAAAAAAGAAAATATTTTGCTAGAGGCCAAATAACGACAGAAACAGCAATAAAAATATCACCATTAAAGGATATCTATATGACTATCGGAGATCAGCTTGATGATGGAAGCTGGATAGTAAATATACAATTAAACTATTTTGTTCGATGGATTTGGTTTTCAGCAATCATGATGGCATTTGCTGGGCTCATGCTCGCATATTCTTTGGTAAGAGGTAAAAGATGAAGGTTATATTAAGAGCTACATTAATAACCCTACCTATTTTATTTTTTACATTTTTTTATTTGTATATTAACGAAGATAAATATTATCCTGGCGCTGATTTTCGAACATTTGAGATGCCCATCTTTGAAATAAATAACCTATATGATGGATCAAACATATCTAATAATGACCTTAGAGGTACTTATTTAATAAATGTTTGGGCAAGTTGGTGCATAACCTGCAGAGTTGAACATGGTTTTCTATCTAGACTAAGTAATGAAGGAATACCAATTATTGGACTTAATTACAAAGATAAAAAAGATGATGCAATTAGCTGGATTACCAAATTTGGCGATCCTTACGAGTTAATAATTCATGATTTAAAGGGGGAATTAGCATTAGATATGGGTGTAACCGGAGCACCAGAAACTTTTTTACTTCACAATGGAAATGTTATTGCGCAATATAGAGGAGAGGTCAATAAAATGATTTGGAAAGATGTATTTATCCCTGTGATAGAAAAAGAGGAAATTTTTAATAATGATTAAAAGTTGTATTCTTCTTATATTATTTTTTTCATTTAGTATTTCAGCAGATATTCTTTATGAATTTGAAAACCTTGAAGATGAAAAGAGGTTCTACAACTTAATAAAAGAGGTTAGATGTCCAAAATGTACAAGCGGGTCGCTTGCAAGTTCAAATGCACCAGTATCAGAAGACTTAAAACAAAAAATTATTGAATTAATTAAAAAAGGAAAAACTGATAAAGAAATAAAGGTTTTTTTAACTTCAAGATTTGGAAATGATGTGTTGTATAACCCTGGATTTAATCAAAATACATACTTTCTATGGATAGCGCCTATATTATTTTTAATAGTTGGGCTAATGATGTTTGTTATTAGAAAAAAATAAATGATTTATATTTATTTACTATCTATAGTTGCACTATTTCCAATTATTGCATATCTACTTTCTCAAAAAACAATCAATAAAGGATATATATTTGGGTTTTCGGTTATCGTAATTTTGTTTTGTATTTTAATATTTGTTGGAAAATTTTCATTTCTTGGATCTTTAAAAGAACAAGAAATAAATATTCAAATAAAATCTTCAATTTCAAAAGATGAGGCAATACCTTCAAATACTATTGCAGAATTTGAAAAGCATATAGAGGAGTCATTAAAATACGAATGGATGCGTGCATATATAAATCAAGCTATATTATCAAAAAAGCTTAATACTGCTGAATATCTTATTTCTTATTCTGAGAAATACTTTAAGTCCCCTGATGAGAAATTTATTTTTTACAGTCTCTATACAAAACTTAGAGATAGTAAATTTCCTGCATTTGCTGCTTCAAACTTTCTACTTAAATTAGAGCCCATAAGCGATTGTAGGGAATTTTCAGGGCAGATTGAATTATTTATTATGAATGGGCCTAACCTTCCAATAGCAAAAAAGAATTTTGAAAATGTTTCACAAGTTTCTTTAAGCAATATAGATTCTTCAATACCTGGTTTTGATCTTGCTTCTGTTTATTTAAATCGCGAAACTACTGAACTAAAAGTTGCATTAAGATGCTTAAATTCCTCACTGAACTTGGAATATGAAACCTCAATCTTATTTGATCAAAATAGCTCATCAAATACCTATAAAATAGGCTCAAATCAATGGTTAAAAAAGGAACAATAGTTTAATATATATATAAGAAAATAATTCTTAATAATGCAACTTAAACACATAAAACTAGCAGGTTTTAAAAGTTTCGTAGATCCAACGAAGATATCTTTTCCTACGAATTTAGTTGGTGTAGTTGGCCCAAATGGATGTGGTAAATCTAATGTCATTGATGCAGTCAGATGGGTTCTTGGTGAATTATCTGCTAAGAATTTAAGAGGTGAATCTATGGTTGATGTCATATTTAATGGCTCAGAAAATAGAAAAGCTTCTGGTCAATGTAGTATTGAACTCTTATTTGATAACTCACTTGGAAAGATAGGCGGCGAATATGTTGCATTTAATGAAATCTCTATAAAAAGAGTAATGAATCGAGACGCTAAATCTGATTATTTTATTAACAGCACAAAGTGTCGAAGGAAAGATGTTCAAGATATATTTCTTGGAACTGGGCTTGGACCTAGTTCTTATGCAATTATTGAACAGGGTATGGTTAGTAAACTAGTAAGTGCAAAACCTGAAGAGTTAAGAACTCACATCGAAGAGGCAGCTGGTGTTTCAAAATATAGAGAAAGAAGGAGAGAGACAGAAAGTAGAATTAAGAAAACTAAAGAAAATCTTTCAAGAGTTAAAGATATCAAAGATGAAATTGAGAGACTAATAAGAAGATTAGAAAATCAGGCCAAATCAGCTGAAAAATATAATGCTTTAAAAAATGAAGAGTCTCAAAATCAAATCGATACAGCAGTCTTGTTTTCTATAGAAGCTAAAAATAATAGGGATAAGCTGCAAAAGAATCTAGATGGACTAAATCGAGATCTTAAAATAAAACAAGCTGAATCTGATACAAAACAATCTCAAATAGATGAATTTAGAACTCAAAATGAGTCAGTTGTCGAAGCTTATGAAAATGCTCAAAAGAATTTTTATAGTATTGGAGCAGAAATTGCCAAGCATGAGGCCGATCTTCAGAATCTATCTAAATCAGAGGCATCCAACATAGATGCACTCGAAAGAGCCAGGGAGAGTTACAAGAAAGCTTTAGAAAATGAATCAACATTTAAAGATTTAAGTCCGAAAGAGCAAGAATTAAAGCTTAATATATCAATAATAAAGGCTTTAGAGGCACTAGACCAAAAAAATAGCATTAATCAGCTGATTAAACCGCTTGAAGATGAGATCCATAATAAACAAGCAGACTTAGACTCAAAGCAGGACTCTTTAAATAGCATAAAAGATAAACAAATTTCAATTAATGAAAAAGTTAAAGAACTTCAGTCGCAAAGCTACGAAAAGGGTAGCGATATTGCTAGATTAGAGGGGAGCTTAAATAATTTAATAAAAATAGAGTCTCAAAGCAAAATTGATTTAGAAAAGGCTAATTCTAATTATAAAAAAGCTCTTGAAAATGAATCGAATAATGATCACCTAAGTCCAAAAGAGAAAGCAGTCAGACTGCTAGATTCTATTATTGATTTATTAAAAAGTTTTGGATCTAATGCTGAAGCTGTAAATAGAAAAGTATTAGAGCTTAAAGAACTTCTTACAAGCATCTTACAAATTGCCTCTGACCAGTCAAAAAGCTTAACTAAAGAATATCTTGAAAGACAGGAAGAAATTACTCAACTACTTAAAAAAACTGATGAAAATAAAAAAGAATCTCAAGAGAATCTTGATGAAGCCCGTTCAGAAAAAAAATCTATTGATGAAGAATTAGATAACCTTTCTAAAATTCTTGAAAAAGTTGATGATTCTGTTCGAGAACTCGATGGCAATAAATCATTTACTTCAAATGAATTAAGATCATTAGAAAAAGAAGCTAATACCCTAAGATTAGACCTCAGAACTTATGAAGTTAATTTAGAAAATGCTTCAGTAGTGCTTAAAAAAGCTGATATAAATATTTCTGAATTAAATTCTTCAGATTATGAGAACATGGATCTTGTTGGTTTGGAGAAGTCTCTTGATGAAATTCAAAAAAATATTGCAGATATTGGCTCAATTAATCTTGCATCTCCTGAAGAATATTTAGAAAGGCAAAATGATTTATCTAGTTTGATACAACAGGGTGAATCTAGAAAATTAGAACTGCAAAAAATAATGTCAGAATTGGTCGAAAAAAGCTCAAACTCTGAGGCAATTCTCACTGATATTCGTCAAAAGCAATCCAAGTTTAATGAAAGCTTAAGAGATTTAGAAAATAAAAAATCTATTGCCGAATTAGATTTAAAATCCATTAACGAAAAAGTTACTAATGTAAGGCTAGATTTGAAAACATATGAAATTAATTTAGAAAATGCAAATCAAAAAATTAAGGAATCTGGCATTAGTGTTGATAGTATAGATCCATTGAAATATCAAGATATGGATGTCAACCAGCTTCAAGATAGGCTTGCAGACATTCAAGCTAAAATAATTAGACTTGGCGCTATAAACCTTGCCGCACCTGAAGAAATTGCAGAGGAATCAAAAAGAAAAGAAGAGTTAGATATTCAATATGATGATCTCACTGAGGCAATGGATAAACTAGCTGGAGCCATTAAAACTATTGATCAAGAAACTAAAACAAGATTTAAGGATAGTTTTGATGCAATTAACTTAAGAATGAAAGAAGTCTTTTCAAAACTTTTTGGAGGTGGTTTTGCAGAGCTAGCACTGACCGAAGATGATGCTCTTAATGCAGGTGTAGTTATTATGGCTCGACCTCCTGGTAAAAAGAATTCATCAATTTCTCAATTATCTGGAGGAGAAAAGGCTCTAACAGCCCTAGCATTAGTTTTTGCAATTTTTGAATTAAATCCTGCTCCATTTTGTATTTTAGATGAAGTGGATGCCCCCTTAGATGACTTAAATACGATGCGATTTATAAATATGGTTGAAGAAATGTCAAAAACAGTTCAATTTATATTTATTACACATAACAAGGTATCAATGGAAAAAAGTGATCATTTAATGGGAGTCACTATGCAAGAAGCAGGAGTTTCCAGAATGGTTACTGTAGACGTGAATCAAGCATTAGAATTTGCAGAGGCATAAGTGCAAACGAATATTGATATATATTTGATAGGCTTTTCTGTATTAATTTTTTTAATAATAGCTTTTTTATTTATCAGAAAAATATCGAATACGGGTGACCTTAAAGTAAAAATTGAACCTGTGGCTGATTCCTTTGAAATTAAAGATATGGATGATCCTGAGTTACAAAATCAACAAGCTTTTGATTTTGAGGCACAACAAGAGACCACATTCCAAGAATTGGTAGTGTTAAATTTAATTTCAGTAGATAAATCACCCTTTGATATTGATCAAATTTTTGGCTTCATGACTAACTCTAGCGCCCAACTAATTCATGGATTCTTTTCACACAAAGATCATAATAATAAAGAAATATTTAGAATTGCAAATGCTCTCAATCCAGGGACTTTTACAGAAGAGACTAAGACATTTGCAGTGATTATTGCTACCGATCTAAATAACGTAACTAATCCAATTGAAACAGTTAAAGAAATGGTAAATTTTGCATATGATTTCTCAGAAAAATTTCATGCAAATATTTGTGATTCTGAAAGGATGCCAATAACTAAGCAGATGATTTCACATATTGAAACCAAGGCACAGGAAATCATGCGTTTAAAACAACTAGCTGATTTTGATTAATAATATGAGGTTTTTTTAATAACTATGCTTCCTTGGAAAATAATTCAAAAATTAGAAAGTGACAATAGTCGATTGTTCAAAGAAAGTGTTATCGAGTCATATCTAGAAGATACCAACTTTCAAGAGGGGCTTTCTATGTGCCTAGATGCCCTAGTTACTTTTGGAGTCAAACAAGTGCCTGAATCAAATGCAAGTGGTAAAGGGCTAGATTGGAAAGAATTTAAAGACAAAGCATCTTTGCTAGTTGAGAGAGAAAAAACTGGACATGCAGCAAGAGATCAAATACTTGAATTAATGGCAACAGCAACCTCCGAGCAATGGAATGATTGGTATAGGCGCGTGCTTATTAAAGATTTACGTTGTGGGGTTAGTCAAAAAACAGTAAACAATGTCGCTAAGAGAATGGGCATAAAATTTAGCGTGCCTGTATTCTCTTGCATGCTTGCTCATGATGGCGCAAAACATCCTAAAAAAATTAAAGGCCCATGTTTGGTAGAATATAAATATGATGGAGTAAGGGTTATAGCTATAACCAAAAAGAACAGTACCACTCTATACAGTAGAAATGGAAAGATACTAGGTAATTTTCCTCATATTGAGGAGGCATTAAGCAAACCTGAATTTAATGGTCTAGTATTAGATGGTGAAGTTATGAGTGATGATTTTCAATCTTTGATGAAACAAGTTCATAGAAAAACGAATGCCAAAACTGATGATGCATATCTGGCTTTATTTGATATATTGCCTTTATCGGAATTTAATAAAGGAAAAAGTAAGCTAAACAGCATTCAAAGAAAAGACCTTCTTAATGATATTTCTAAAAGTTTTCATTCCTGCATAAAGCCCGTAGATTATATTGTTCTTGATTTTGATACAAAGGAAGGGCAAAAAACTTTTTCTTCAATGAATAAAAATGCTCTTGATGAGGGATATGAAGGACTAATGATAAAACCAATCAATGATATTTATGAATGTAAAAGAAGCCATGCATGGTTAAAGATAAAACCTTTTATAGAAGTAACTTTAACTGTAACTGATATTCAAGAGGGTACTGGAAAGCATGAAGGTAGGTTAGGTGCCTTTAGCGTAGAAGGAGAAGATGATGGTAAGTTTTTTTCATTAAGTGTTGGAAGTGGCTTAACAGATGAAGATAGAGAAAAATTTTGGAAAGAAAAAGATTTATTAATAGGACAGATGATTGAAATAAGAGCTGATGCAGTTACTCAAAGCATTGAAGGAGAATATTACAGCTTAAGATTTCCAAGATTTAAAACTTTTAGAGGTTTTGATACTGGAGAAAAAATATGAGTGAAAGATTAAAGCTTAGATATCTTGGTATTTTATTTTCTATTCTATTAATTCAATCATGTGTTACCAAGCCGCCTGAAAATCCGGATAATATTTGTCTAATATTCAAAGAAAAAAGAAGTTGGTATAAAGCTGTAATAAGATCAGAAAAAAGATGGAAAATACCTCCATATGTTCTTATGTCATTTGTTTATCAAGAATCTAGTTTTAAATCAGATGCTAGACCAGAAAGAAAAAAATTACTTGGTTTTATTCCATGGTTTAGACCATCAACAGCTGTAGGTTATTCTCAGGCACTAAATATGACTTGGGAAGATTATAAAGAAGAAACAGGTAACTCAAGAGCAAATAGAAAAGATTTTAAAGATTCAGCAGATTTTATAGGATGGTATGCTAGTAAGGGATACTATCAAGGTTTTAAAAAAGAAGATGCAAGATCTTTATACCTTGCCTATCATGAAGGTTATGGCGGCTTTAAGAAAAAATCATATAGAAAGAAACAGTGGCTTGTAAAAGTTGCTGATAGAGTTCAATCTAGATCAATAAAATATCAACAACAATATTGGGGATGCGCCAAAGAATTAAAAAGAAAGAGATTTATTTTCTTTGGTTAATCAGATATTTTTAAGTTCAAACCCTAAGCTTTTTATTTCTGATTCAAATGGCTCGCCAGCAATGACAGCTAACTTAGAATCATTAAATAGGTATCTCTCTGATACCCTTACCAAATCATTAATTGAACATTCTTTTACTTTTGATCTATACGCTAATCTTTCAGCCTGTTTTTTATGATCTAATTCATTCATAAAGTCGCTCATAGCTTCTCCATAGGGTGACAAAGGCTTATCAATGCTCGAGATAACTCCTAATATTCCTTCATCAAGTTGAGAAGAAGTTATATTTCTTAATGACCATTCTCTTGATTTTTTGAATTCTGAGAAGGTTTCAGAGCATTTTGGATCTCTGTATGAGAAGAACTTAAATACTTTATTATATGAATCTTGAGAAGCGCCAGATCCGTACGCTCCTCCTTTCTCTCTAATCGCTGAGTGAAGATATCCATTTCTTAAGACTGCTCCTAGCACAGTTAAGGCAGGTGCATCTTTATGTTTCGAATCAACGGTTGCGAAAGCTTCAGAACAAAAACAAACTTGCGAACCTGTAATCCATCCTATTGGATCTTTTTGAACGTCATATAGTTCTTGATTATTTGATACAAAAGATGAAGAATCAAATTCTGTAAGAAGTTTTAAATTATCTTGTTCAAGAGAGGAAGCTGTAAATGTATAGTCTGGTATATTTGAGATCTTAGTTTTTATAGATTTTAAAGTCTCAATATATAAATCAAGATTATCTTTATCCATAATACTTTTAGACAAGATACTTGTATTGTTAATAAATCTAACCCCAGATGTTAAATCGCTTGTTGCAGCTACTGAATTGATCTGCGCAGCAGCATTGTTCATAGCAAGAACATGACCGTTTTGTATTAATGATTTTTCATTATCTGATGAAATAAAGTCTAATAATTCTTTGATTCTTTGCGTTTCATTAAACCTCGAATCATTAATAGTCCTCAACATTAATTCTTGCATCAAATGATCATTTTTTTCTAAACTTTTACCACTTACTTTCAAGGCAAGTTGGTAATTTATATTATCCGTGCATGGCAGCATCACAAAAGATGATGATATCCCACCAGTAATTGACGATTGATATTTTTGAATTGACTCATAGCTATCATTACCTAGCCCAATGTCTGTAATTGAGTTTGCAAATAAACTCGCTACTGCTAACTCATGTTTATTTAGGGCATCACATGGAAATAACATCGAATGATAAACTATTCCATTCGTACCTGATTTATAGAAATAATTCGTAGCATTGTTTGAATGAGATATAAATGGCGAGGGATATTTTCGTTCTTTTGGTATATCTTCTTTAGTTACTTTTGGAAGTATTTCAGGATCATCATGACTTTCCTGTCTTTTTTGTAAAGAAGTTGCCATTTTTACAATATTATTTTTTTCTTCTGTTGTTAAGTTTTTAGTTTTATCAGAAACTTTCTTCTGAATCCTTTCTTCAGTTTTTTTATTAAAATTAATATCAGGTATGAGGGAATAATTTAGTCTGTGATTATTTTTGATAAGATGTTTTTCAATTAAATTTTCAATATATCTACCTGATTTAAGATTACTTTTAATAGTGTTAAATGCATTATCTAAATCTAAAATACTTAAAGGGTCATCATTGTGTATACATGCAGGAAGACAACTAAGCATAATTTGAAGCCCGAATGGCATACCTGATCCTGTAATTTCTCTTTGTTTAATTTCTAGTTGATGCAATGATGAATCAATAAGATCTTTATCAATACCATTTGAAACAAGTTCGTTAAGACAATTTAAAATTAGCTCCTCAACATCTTTATGTTTTTCTTTTTCAACTCCTTCCAGACCAGCAGCAAATACTAGTTCTTTTTGATCAGCTTCAAGACCAGTTAAGGGCGAGGGCGATTTTCCTAGTTCTGAATTTTCTAATACTTTCCTCAGAGGAGAAGCTGAATTGTCTAACAAAATATTGGACATTAAATATGTTTCTAATAACTCAATTGGATTATGGCTCTCATTTAACAACCAACTAATAACAACATGATGATTATTTTCATCGCCAGGTTGCGGATTGTAGAAATCTGAAATGGTTTTTGGGGAAGTAATTCTCTTCTCATTTTTAACTGAGATTTCTTCAAGCGAAGGATTAAAATTATTTAAAACATTTTCTTTTATGTAATCTTGAATTTCAATTGGATTTAC
>ERZ802821.1813-NODE-1813-length-10940-cov-12.7586_pt1 | contig 10940 bp, 9 predicted proteins | sample MGYA00345648_ERZ802821 | MGnify/ENA primary metagenome ERZ802821 (study PRJEB30503, sample SAMEA104212357) | marine metagenome | biome: Westerlies Biome; feature: [SRF] surface water layer (ENVO:00010504) within the epipelagic zone...; material: water... | reverse complement strand
CCGCGGATCAGAATGTTCAGAAGTGATGAACCCTTCAATCGCGTCGCAGGCGGCTTGGCTTGCCCACGCTTGGACCAAAACATGAGTAAAAGAATGCAAAGGGTGGTTTTCGCGCTGGTCGGGATCAATTTGTAAAGGCCTGCTTTCAATCTCGAAAATGTTTAGGTCGACTGCGCTTTGGGCGGCGAGGATCACTGAAGTGGCAGCCGTATAATTCAGCTCAGGTACACCCCTAAGATGCGCCTCTGAAAGATGGTTTTTTCAATCCCATGATGGCCGGTTCCACAAGTGCGCTGAGCGCTGCATTTATATCATCTTGGGACATTTTTCCGAGTGCGGGCATGGCGCTATAAACAATCAATTCTTCGCCGCCTTCATTATGCCAGCGTGCTTTATCCCCTGCCTAAGTTTAATTGCCAAAGATCTGTGGCCTCATGTGCTAGAAAGGATTTTAGGGTCCGCCTGGGTTCGGTGTCGGTTTTGATTTAGCGGTTTGCATTCCATTCAGCTGACGTCAAGAGTTGGCCAGAGGGTGCATTTCCAGTAAAGCTAACCCGCTTTTCGGCGCTTTCTGACCACTGAAAATAAAGCGTTAAAGGGGCGTCTGAAGCTGTGCGAATACGTCTGTGATAAAGTTCGGTATAGTCTGAGAGTTTTGTGAGGATAAAGTCGCTGACTTGGCTTGAAAGACCTTCGCTGATGGACAAGGATACATGTTCACTTTTCGCAATATTGTCAGTCAGGTCGACATATACCACAGACTTGTTTTCGGGCATTTGCACACAGCTTTCGGGGTCCGTGGCCACTCCAGAGATAAAGACCTTTTGGTTTGGCAAAGCGTGAAAATTGCAATGTGGCTTGAACACAATAAGCGGCCCTGATGCTTGGTCTGCCGTGTCGATGCGCTCGGCAAACCCTTACGGCCCGGTGTTTGGGCCGATTCCATGGCCTAAATCGACAAACGGCTGCGGGGCATAGTGCACCACCTCGCACCCGGTCTTGATCTGAAACGAAACCTCGGCAAAGGCGGATTTGTCGCGCTGCTCTAAAAAGCAAAAGCCGATCTGCGGATGTGTTAAGATTTAATAGGTATCTCGTTAGTCTCAGGCCGGCGCATGATACTGGGGCGTCGGTGGCCCCAACATGATGCTTTTGACGGGGCGATCAAGTTTGTAATCAAGCTACCATTGATCATTTAAAAGTTGACTGAATGTCACGAACCCCTCATCCGCCTCAGGCAGAGGGGCCTGAGCAGATGCGATGCCGATAACGTTGAATGCCACCACACAGAGGCTCCAAAAAAATATGCAAAAATAATCCAGATAAATACAAAAATCAGCTTACGTGTCAGTCAGCGAAATTCAAGCTGGAATAACATTTCGGCGGCAAGGCGCTGTCGGGGGGGCGTTTTTTATCAAGGCTCGAGGTTTTGTCGCTGTTCAAATTGCACGCCCTCAATAAAAACTTTGCGGGTCAATATCGACGGCCAGCCGCATCTGTGCCTTCAGCTTAAATTGACCAATCCAAGTTGCAAGGGCGGGTTGTAATGCGGCAGTTTTACCCGCTTTCACCAACAGCCGCACCCGGTGGCGACCGCGCACTCGGGCGATTGGGGCTGGGGCGGGCCCGAACACCTGAGCGTTGATCTGGCGCAACGGGTGGTCCTGACGGGCCAGTGCGTTGCCCAGCGCAAACAGCTGCGACAGATCTGGCCCCGACAGAATGATCCCCGCCAGCCGGCCAAAGGGTGGTACCCCGGCGTCGCGACGCTGCGTGGCCTCGGTCTGCAAGAAACCGGTTTCATCCCCCGACAGGATTGACCGGATTACCGGATGCTCGGGTTGATAGGTTTGTAACAGTGCCTCGCCGGGTTTGTCACTGCGTCCGGCCCGACCCGAGACCTGTCGCATCAGTTGAAACGTGCGTTCGGCGGCGCGTAAATCTGAGCCTTGCAGACCGAGGTCTGCATCGATCACCCCAACCAGCGTTAAAAGGGGAAAATTATGCCCTTTGGCCACCAGTTGGGTGCCGAGGATGATATCCGCCTCGCCTTTGGCAATAGCTTCAATATGGGCCTTTAACGCGCGGGCGGTGCCATAGAGATCCGATGACAGCGCGGCAATGCGCGCGTCTGGGAAAAGACTTTGCGCCTCTTCGGTCAGCCGCTCAATCCCCGGGCCAACCGGCGCAAGACGGCCCTCGGCCTCGCAGGACGGGCAGCGTGCCGGCATTGGTTTGGTCTCGCCGCATTGGTGGCACATCAGGCGGTTTTGGAACCGGTGTTCAACCATGCGGGCATCGCAATCGTCACAGCCGATTTGGTGGCCACACGCCCGGCATAGTGTTACGGGCGCATACCCGCGGCGATTGATAAACAACAGCGACTGTTCGCCAGCCTGCAAGCGGCGCTCAATTGCTTTTTGCAGCGTGTGTGAGATCCAGCGCCCCGCTGGCAGGGATTCCCCGCGCATATCAATCGCACCCAGTTTGGGCATCACCGCTGCACCAAATCGGGCTGCCAATTCAAGATACTGGTATTTGCCCGCCTCGGCATTGGCCCAGCTTTCCAAACTTGGCGTGGCCGAGGCCAGCACCACGCGTGCGCCGCAGATCGACGCCCGCAGCACTGCCATGTCACGGGCATGATACAATACGCCATCTTCCTGTTTATAAGAACTATCATGTTCTTCATCGACGACAATCAACCCAAGATTCTGATAAGGTAAAAACAGCGCCGAACGGGCGCCAATCACCATTTGTGCACCGCCTGCGCCAACCATTTTCCAAACGCGACGTCGTTCGGTCAAGGTAACACCGGAATGCCATTCGGCGGGAAACGCGCCAAAGCGTGCCTCGACCCGGTTCAAAAATTCGGCCGTCAGCGCAATTTCGGGCAAGAGCACCAAAGCCTGTCGACCTTGGCGGAGGCATTCGGAGACGGCCTCAAGATAGACTTCGGTCTTACCTGATCCGGTGACACCCTTGAGCAATGTGGTACCATAGTTCTGTTGCTTTAACCCGGCGATCAAGGCGCTTGCGGCCTTCCCCTGAGCTGGCGTCAACGTGGTTTGGCTGTGGTCTGTCTCAAGCGGCTGAAACGGCAGATCGCGCGGGGCATCTTCTTCTTGTACCGCGCCCAAGGCCACCATACCTTTGATCACTGAGGTGCTGACGCCGGCCATATCGGCCAGTTCTTTGAGCGTAAAGGCCAGCCCGCCGTAGCTTTGAAACGTTTCCAGCACCCGTCGCCGCGCATCTGTCATGCGGTCGGGCTCTGTTGCACCGGGGCGGTATATTTTGCGCATCGATGGCGGGTTGCTCAGGCCCGGAACCCGGGTGGCAAGCCGCAACATAGCCGGGCGGGGCGTCAGGGTGTAATCGGCCCCACGTTCGAGAAAACTTTGAAGCTCGGCCCGCATCGGGGCGACATCCAAAACCTTCGTGACGGTGCGTATTTTGCTCAGGTCGTAATCTCCGCGACCAGCCCCCCAAACCACGCCCAGCACTTTACGCGGCCCCAAAGGTACCTCGACATAGGCCCCCAGATGGCAACCGCCTTCCGGCGCGCGATAATCCAGCGCGCTGTCCAAAGGTGCTAGCGTCATGACGCTGACCAGTGTATCTTGGTCAAAGAAACCCGGCTGATGCAACACTCTCTCCTTTGTGAGGCCTTTATTGGGGTTTTCTGGTCGTACTGCATGGGGTAAACGCTAGCCAGTCTAAGACCAACCAGTAAACAGGATTATAGCATGAAATTTTTTGTAGACACCGCTGAGATTGACGCAATTACGGAGCTCAATGACCTTGGTATGGTCGATGGCGTCACCACGAATCCGTCCCTGATCATGAAGTCTGGTCGCGATATCCTTGATGTCACGAAAGAGATTTGTGCCTTGGTCAGTGGCCCGGTCAGTGCAGAGGTTACCGCAACAGACGCCGACACAATGATCGCCGAAGGGCGCAAACTGGGCGAAATTGCTGCTAATATCACCGTCAAAGTACCGTTGACCTGGGACGGGCTGAAAGCCTGTAATGTTCTGACGGGTGAGGGTAAAATGGTGAATGTCACCTTATGTTTTTCAGCCAATCAAGCGTTGTTGGCCGCCAAAGCGGGTGCGACTTTTATCAGCCCCTTCATCGGTCGCATCGACGATTTAAACCTCGACGGCCTGGATCTGATTGCAGATATCCGCACGATTTACGACAATTACGGTTTTGATACCCAGATCCTTGCCGCGTCGATTCGTACGGCCAATCACATGAGCGAATGTGCCAAAATTGGCGCGGATGTGGCCACGGCGCCTCCTGGGATCATCAAAGCGATGGCCAACCATATGCTGACCGACAAAGGGCTGGCAGCGTTTTTGGCTGATATTGAGAAAACTGGACAGAAGATCATTTGAGAAAACGTATCGAGTGGCAAGCGTCCGTCGCGTGAGACAGAGTTAGGCTAAGATGACCAGCAAGCCAAAATTAGAGGATGCGCTCCGCGATCGGATTATCGCGGAGCCGACAGCGATCCTTGATGACCAAGACGTGATGCGCGCGCTTGTCGAGGCCAATCAAAAGGCGATGGGTGGCAATATTATCGACCTGCGCGGTATTTCGATGGAGCGGTTGGAAAACCGGCTTGATCGTCTCGAAGATACCCACCGCAGTGTGATCGCCACCGCCTATGATAATCTGGCGGGGACAAATCAGGTGCATCGGGCCGTTTTACGGCTACTGGATTTTGACGATTTTGACGCCTTAATGTCAGACTTGAACGGCGAGATTGCCAATATACTGCAAGTGGAGTCTCTTCGGCTGGTTCTTGAAACGTCACAGGCGGAAAGCGACCCCGACCTAAGCCGTTTTGGCGCGATGCTCACGGTTGTCGACGCCGGTTTTGTGGCAGAATATATAAACGCCGCCACGGGCGGACAAAGCCCGCAGGTTATTCTGCGTCAGTTTAAAGGCGCCGGGCTCTCTGTGTTTGGCGAAAATAGCCAGAAAATCCAATCCGAAGCTTGTCTGACGCTGGATCTCGGTGGTGCGCGCCTGCCGGGTATGCTGGTGATGGGTGGTAGGCATCCGCAACAGTTTTCATCCCAGCAGGGCACGGATCTTTTGACGTTTTTCGCAGGCGTGTTCGAACGCACTATACGTCGCTTGCTGTTGTGAGCACACACGGTGATACGCTGATTTCACCGGCGCTTAGGGTCGCACTGCAAAGCTGGCTGGACGCGCAGAGCGCGCTTAAGGGCCTAAGCGAAAATACCCTGTCGGCCTATCACACCGATGTTGCTGGGTTTATGGCTTTTATGACGCTACACAGCGGGGAGCGCTCTGGTCTTGCAGCGTTAGCACGCATTTCAGTATCGGATATGCGTGCATGGATGGCACATCTACGGGCGCAAAAAATCGCGCCACGCTCGCTGGCGCGCAAGCTCTCGGCTGTGAAAAACTTTTATGTCTGGCTGGCGGCCCGGGAAGGGTTTGAACCCACGGCAGTCTTGTCGTTACAAACCCCGAAGTTTCAAGCCAAACTTCCCCGGCCGCTTAGCGAAGACGCTGCCCGTGCTGTGGTGGAGACCGTGGAGGTTCAATCTCTAGAAAGCTGGGTTGGGGCGCGTGATGTTGCAGTGGTGACATTGCTTTACGGGGCTGGTTTGCGCATTTCCGAGGCGCTGGGTCTCAGGCGGTCTGATGCGCCCTTACCAGAGGTGCTGAAGATTGTTGGCAAGGGCGGCAAGGAGCGGTTGGTGCCCATCCTTGAGGCCGCGCGCACCGCCGTCGATATTTATTTGCGGCTCTGTCCCCATCCAGCAGCCGAGAGCGCGCCGCTGTTTCTGGGGGTGAGGGGCGGTCCCCTGTCCCCCCGCCTGATTCAGAAAGCCATGCAGCAGACCCGACATCAATTAGGATTGCCATCGACGGCAACACCGCATGCGTTGCGGCATTCCTTTGCGACACATCTGTTGTCGGCTGGTGGGGATTTGCGCGCGATTCAAGATTTGTTGGGCCATAGCTCTCTGTCAACGACGCAGAATTATACGGCCGTTGATACAGCACGATTGCTTGAAGTTTATAAAAACGCGCATCCTAAATTTTGACCGCGTTGCACATTGGAAATTTTTACGGCATGAGATGTCTATGACAGTCACACAAAAAGCCCTTTTCGTTCATTTATTCACGGCCTCTGGCGCGGTGTTTGCGATGCTGGCAATGCTGGCGGCAACCGAGGCGGAATGGAGCCTGATGTTTTTATGGCTTGTGGTGGCATTTGCCGTTGATGGCATAGACGGGCCGCTGGCGCGGCGGTTCGATGTGAAAAACCATGCACCGCGGTTTGACGGTGTGCTGCTAGATCTAATCATTGATTATCTGACATATGTTTTCATACCAGCTTTCGCCTTGTTTAAAAGTGGGCTGTTGCCGGGCTGGACCGGTTGGCTGGTTATCATCGTAATCACATTTACGTCAGCACTGTATTTTTGCGACGGTCAGATGAAGACAAAAGACAATAGTTTTCAGGGATTTCCCGGCTGCTGGAATATGCTCGTCATCGTACTTTTCGCAATAGAACCGAATTTCTGGATTATTTTAATTTTGGTGGCAGGTTTGGCGTTGGCGATGTTTTTGCCGCTCAAGTTTGTGCATCCGGTACGGACAGAACGCTGGCGTTATCTTAGCTTGCCGATCGCGCTGGCCTGGACGTTTTTCGCCGGATGGGCTGCTTGGGTCGACTTTCATCCTCAAAGCTGGGCGCATTGGGGTCTGGTCGCAACCTCGGTCTATCTGTTGTTTGCTGGCATCGCTCAACAGGCGATTCCGCAACGGAGTTGACGGCCCGCCCTGTCTGGTTGCTACGCCTAAATCTGGCAGCATGTGGCTGCGTCTGGTACAGAGGCCGATGGAAGGACACATGTGCAGATGTTTAGCCCCCCAGTTCCCAATGCAGCCGCAGCCGCTGGGCTGACACTATTGTCCTCGGCGTTTATCGCAGGCACTACTCTTTTAGCAAAGTCGCTGGCGACCGGGGCGTTGGGCCCGCCATTACCTGCGCTGCAGATCAGCCATGGACGCTTTTTATTCGCTTTTTTGGTGATTGGAGGGGTGTTTTTAGTGCGCGGGCAGCGACTGGAAAAGCCGGCCTTTAGAATGCATTTTGGCCGCTCTTTTTTGGGCTGGGCAGGCATTTCTTTGTTGTTTGCATCGACCGCGTTCATTCCGTTGTCTGACGCAACGGCTATCAGCTTTCTTAACCCGGTGTTTGCGATGATTCTGGCGGTGTTTCTGCTGGGCGAAATTGTGGGCCGTCTGCGTTGGCTGTCGGCGGGTATTTCCCTAACCGGGGCGGTTATCTTACTACGACCGACCGTTTCCAGTTTTGAGCCTGCAGCCCTTATGGCCCTTGGTGCCGCGCTGTTTTTCGGCGCCGAATTGATCCTTATCAAACGCCTGACCAACCGTGAGCCAGCCGCACAAATCCTGTTGATGAATAACCTTCTGGGATTGCTTATTTCCACCGTGGCCGCAAGCGTGGTTTGGCAGATGCCAAGCGCGCGACAATGGGTCGCTCTGGTGGCAATTGGTGGCTTAATGGCCATTGCACAGCTGTGTTTTGTCAACGCGATGGCACGCTCGGATGCCAGTTTTGTGTCACCGTTTCTCTATTGTACACTGATTTTCGCCGCGCTCTATGATGGGGTCGTGTTTGAAGTTATGCCCGGTTTCATATCCCTTCTTGGGGCGGGGATTGTTTTGGCTGGGGCGGCTTTACTCGCTTGGCGTGAGGCGCTGAGCCACGGCCGTACACAGCCGTCTTCGGTCATAAAGTAATTTCGGCATCAGGGCTACGGTGTGAATTTTAGCCATTTGACCAAAGCTATTGTTGCTTCAAGCGCCCCCAGAGTCCTCATGAATGTAACGGATGAGATGGCTAGATGCGAATGTTATGTTGTTTTAGCCGTAATGCTGTCCTGCAAATCGACACTCATGACTTGTAACTCGGTGTGGAATGTATAGTATGGGCTATCGATTTAGTTGAGGTAAAGGCGGCCCTAAGCGTGGCCGCTTTTTATATAGGGAAAAGATATGTCCTGGACCGATGAACGCGTCGAACTGCTAAAGAAAATGTGGGGAGACGGCCAATCTGCAAGCCAGATAGCCAAAGAGCTGGGCGGCGTCACCCGCAATGCGGTGATCGGGAAAGTACACCGTTTGGGGCTTTCAAACCGCGCAACCACCGCGTCGGCAAAACCCGCGACAGCGTCTAAGGCTGAGGCGAAGCCGGCGACCGAGCCCAAGCCCAAAGCCCCCCCAAAGCCCGAGACGGTTGCAAAGCCCGCCGCCCCCGAACCGGCAGCCCCGATTCCGATACGCAAGGCGATCATCCCTGCGGGGCAACCCCTGCCGCCGCAACCTTCTGCCAATGAAATTAGCCCGGAGGCGTTGGCTAAGGTCAGCGAAGTGGAAAAAAAGGCCAAGAGACTGTCGTTGTTGGAATTGACTGAGAGAACCTGCAAGTGGCCCGTTGGTGATCCTGCAACTGATGATTTTTGGTTTTGTGGGTTGGCCACGCAAGCTGGAAAACCCTATTGCGAGGCACATGTTGGCGTGGCTTTTCAGCCGATGAGCGCACGGCGCGATCGCCGCCGCTAAACAATGCCGTAGGTCACACCGGTTATTTGTCCAGATAGGCGGCAATGGGTTCTATCCAGTCCCAATTGCCGCTCCGGCCACCCAAATGTTCAGCTAGAAAATCTTCGACCCGTCGGGCATGCCTGATTTTTGACTGCCACTTATCAATGCCGTGGCCTTCATTTTCAAAGATCAGACTGTCGATGTTTTTACCCAGATCTTTGGCTTTTGTGATGAATCTTTCTGTCTGCTCAAAGCCGACTACGGGGGCGCCCGTTCATGCAGCGATGCGTGCTGCCGCCTGCATCTGAGCGACCAATTTGATCGGCGATCTTTGGTGCATTTTTTCCATATCTCCGGGGGAGTTTATATCGCCAAAGTATCTTTCCCATTGCCCAAGATACAGACCCCATGAATGCGGCGGGTATTGAGACTGATAGGCCACGTCAAGCATGGCGTGCTCAATGATGCCCGCTTTGAATAAATCGGGGTCACGCACCAGCCCCATTGCCGACGCATAGCCGCCATAACTACGGCCATTGATTGCAATCGCTTTCGGGTCGGCGATCCCTTGGTCGATGGCCCAGAGTGTGGCATCGACCAAATCGTCCTGCATTTTGCGCCCATATTCGCCATAGCCGGCGGCTTGATAGATTTTGCCAAGGCCGCTTGATCCGCGGAAATTTACCGCCAAAACCGCATAGCCGCGATTGACCAAAAATTGGCGGAAATGGTGGTATTCCCATTTGACTTGTCCTGCGGGTCCACCATGCACCTCAAGCACCATGGGAGCAGCGCCATCCACGCCTTTGGGTCTTAGCAACAAAGCGTTCAGTTTCATCCCATCCCGGGCCGTGATCTGGACGGTTTCGGTGGGCACCAATGCGTCGGTATGTTTTGTCTTGAAATAAAAGTCGCTGATTTTCGTGTCTGTCCCAAGATTTAGGTCGAAGATATGATAGCTATAACTTTGGGCATCAACCGAAAGAGTTGCCGTAACAAAATCACCATTCCCAGCCCACAAAAGGCGGTCGATGGACACGTTCTGCCCCTGTTTGGCAATCAATTTGGCAAGCGTTTTTCCCGCCTTGGTAAACCCCAGAGGGGTTACATCCCCAACCTGTGGTATCACCATATCAATCTTGCCGTCATAAAGGTCAAAATTGACTATCTCGGCAAGATCTTCATCGGCTTGTTCATGCAGAACCTGTTCGGACCCATCGGTAAGATCGAGACGCACCAATGCAGCTGTGTTGCGTCCGCGGGCAGAAATTGCCAAAGCAAACTCTGCACTTGGGCTGACTTCCAACACATAAAATGTATCGCTGGGGGCGATATCTATCAACGGCTGCCACCCGCTGTCTCGGTTGACCAAAAGCTGGGTCTTATTTTCTTTTATACGGTCAAAACGTAACATTGGGGTCAAGTTCTTTGCCAAGACCCAGCCTAGAGTTTGGCCTTGGTTTTTGATCAACAGGGTTTTGTTGCCGCCTTGCTGATCTGTGGTGTATAAATCTGCGAACGCCGGGTTGCGATCCTGCGAGGCGATCACGACCAGATCATCTGCGTCACTGGGCTGGTTTTGAATTGACCAACTAGAAAACCCCCTTGGTGTGACATCGCGCCAATTGTCTTCGTCCGGTTTGGCGGGGTCAATCTGCCACAACCGGCCCTTGCGCCCGATCAGCAAAGCTGCGGTGTGCGGGTTCCAAAAGTAATAATCAACGTCCCTGAGACGCATCACCTCGCGGTCGGTGGTACGGTCCTTAACCAGAACCACCTGTTTGGTTTTGCGCGTTGCCCGCCACGCGAGGTACCGGCCGTCATGGCTTGAATGATAGGCCCATTCGGCCCGCATATCGGCATAGAAATCCCGCACTGGTATCAATGGTGGTAGTTCGGATGAGGCCAGTGACGGATGTGTGGCAGCCGTGTCATGCGACCACCACGCAGTTGTCGCAAAGGCCATAACCACCAAGCTGAGGAATGTTGCGAATATTATTTTAAGGTAAAACAATTTGAAATCCTTGTTTGAAGGGGCTGTATTGCAATCGGGGTTGTGGGCTGGCTCTTGATGAAATACCGGCAGCTGTGAATATTTGAGCCGGTGTTCGGCCCGATACTGGCGGCCATTGTGAAGGGACAGTGCGAGAGGTCCAAATCTACCAGTAATAATTCCTCTGGTTGTTTATTTATTTATAATCACATCCATAAGTAAATACCGCAACCAGATCAACCCAGCCTTATCAACCCAGCCTTATAAAAATCGAATCTTACCCCATGTTGATCTTTAGCCTTTTTGTTTCACATCTCAT
>ERZ802821.1807-NODE-1807-length-10960-cov-10.7038_pt1 | contig 10960 bp, 11 predicted proteins | sample MGYA00345648_ERZ802821 | MGnify/ENA primary metagenome ERZ802821 (study PRJEB30503, sample SAMEA104212357) | marine metagenome | biome: Westerlies Biome; feature: [SRF] surface water layer (ENVO:00010504) within the epipelagic zone...; material: water... | reverse complement strand
CTGATAAACACTTTAGAAGTGCTTTAAGTGATTTTAATAAAGAAATTTCTCTTTTAAAAAGTTTTTTTCCAAATGAATTATTTAAGATTGAAAAACTGACTGAAGAAATTAAAAGAAATTTTAATAACTATATTGATCAAAAGGTATTTAACCAACAAACTATTGCTAATCTTAAATTAAGTTTAAATGAGCAATTAAAAAAAATACAAAAAATTTAATCTTAATTAAGTTACTTTCAATTTATATAAAATGTACAATTATCAATAATGAACACTGATATTATTATTATTTTATTTTTAATTTTAGTACTTTGCTTATTGATTTATTTATTGATTAAAACTAATAACAAAGTAGATAATTCTTCAAATAATTTTGAAATTCAAAAAATAAGTCAAAATTTAGAAAATCTTTTAAATAAGACATTAGAGCAAACAGGATATGTGAATTCTAAAATTGGTGAAATTGGAGATCTTACCAAAAAAATGACTAATGCTATGACTTCAAATATCTCTGATATGGGAGATATGGGTGAAGTTATACTTGAAAATATTCTTGAAGATTGTGGGATGACTAAAAATAGAGATTATAAAACTCAATTCACTGGAAAAAATGAGGAGGGTAGTCAATTTAGACCCGATGTTGTTGTTTTTTTACCAGAGAATAGAAATATAATTATTGATGCTAAAGTTCCAATGAAAGACTGGTATGAGTTTCAAAATACTGATGAGGAGTCAATAAGAGAAGAAGCAATTAAAAATTTCATCAACTCAATCAAAAGTCATATTAATTCTATTCATAAAAAGGATTATAAAAATTTACTTAATGTAAACTCTCCTGACTATGTTTTTATTTTTATGCCTCATGAATTTGCATTTGTTACTGCTCAGAAGTTTGACACTACTCTTGCAAATTATGCTCAGCAAAAACAGATAATAATCGTTGGACCATCTACGTTAATTATGTGTATGAAATTAATTGAAAGTATTTGGAAACTTGAGAAACAAAATAAAAATTCTTCAGAAATTGCCAACTTAGCTGGTCAAATGTATGATCAAATAATTAAATCTATAAATATTCTCGATGACTCAGAAAAAAATTTAATGAAAGCTGTTGATAATGTATCTAGTGCTAAAAAGTTCATTAAAGATGGCCGAGGCTCATTGTACAGTAAAGCAGAGGAAATGAAAAAACTTGGGGCTAATAGTAAAAAGGAACTAAATTAATTAGTAAATCTTAAGTTTTTTTCAATAATATTTTTATCTAAGGTTTCTATCTTATGAGTGACATTTAAATCAGATCTATCTTGATCAAGTCCAGCAAGGTGAATTACTGCTATATTATGATTTGGAATATAAGGCTCGACAAACATATTTTTATTATTACAAAACTTTGGCATGTGATGCTCACAAATCCAATTACAGTAAGAGGGTAATAACTCGAAGGGTACTTTATCTTCAAACATTGTTAAGGCTAATGCCACTTGGTCTGATCCAAAGATTCTTCCTTTCTTAGAGGATAGTGCTAAGTTTTTTTTTATAATATTTAACCCATCAAATTTATGATTATACGAAAAACACCCTGCGTTTAATGTAAAATAACCTGCATATTTTTTGCCCAGACTTTTAGAAATACTTTTAGAAATATTTTTATAATTAATGGAATTAATTTTTGAAGGATAGTTCCATAACCATTTTATATTAATTAATTTTGGGGAAGATCTATCAACTTGTGGACATATGGCAAAACCTTTTTCACTAGCACCTTGAATGTAATATTCAAAAGTGTTTTTACAATTTATCCATGTATCAGAATCCATCCATATATAATTCTCATAACCTGGAAAATAAGTATCTAAATAAAATCTTGAAAATTGTGCTTTTAAATAATCCCTTCCACGAATTTTATAGTTTGGAATTTCAAACTCCCAACTAGGTTTCTTTATTTGAATATTTTTCTCATTAAAATAATCACTTACATCTTTAGATATCCCACAATCTAAGACAGCGAAGTCGTAATCTTTTGCTTTTAAGACTGATTTGTATAACTCAACTAATAATGTGGAGTATTTATCATCAGAGGAACTTACAATTAAATTTTTATTCATATTTTTAAATATTTAAATATATCAGTATTTATTTGCATATTTTTTTATTTTTTAAATACGTATAACTTGATTGAATTTGGTATCTCAACTGAGAGCCTTTTAACTTAAAAATACCATTATTATTAAATTTTATATCTAATTCTTTAATATTATTTAATGGAATATTTGATAAATATTCTCTCATTACAGAAGTGTACATCCCGGGACCTGTAAAATTTAAAATTGCTAATTTGGGATTTTCAAAAATCTTATTTTTAAAATTTGGATATGTTACAATAATTTTATTTAAAAGAATTTCTAGGAATTTATTTTTTTTTTCAAAAGCCAATCCCCATTGTAATATATGGTTGAATGGTCTTTTTAAATTAAATAATTTTTTATTCAAAGGAGGTATATAACAATCTGTATCTTCATAAGTAAGAATAAACTTTGTCTCCTTGTTATGGAGTTTAGTTAAAGGAATTGAGCACCCCCTGCTAATATCAAAATAATATCCGCCTTGATCATATAAAATGCAATATCTAAAAATATCTGTTTTTAATGGGCCAATAAGTGAATTAATAAATATTTTATATATTTTGTGATTTGACCAATATTTACTCATATATTCTTTAATATCTTGGTCTGTGTATATTTTAAATGATAGGTTTTGGTTTAATTTTCTAAAATTCTTGATGGACTTAGCGTGAGTTCTTCCAAATTTTTTATCTATCCAAGTTTGATGAACTATAGGTGATATTTTTTGTTTGGGGGGCCTGATAGCTAATTGATCTTCAATTTCTATTAAAGGATATTCAGTAATTTTTCTTATATTATTTTTTATAAATTTAAAATTATTATCTACGCCCATATTAAAAATAATTTATTGGCGGAGAGAGTGGGATTCGAACCCACGGTAAGGTTGCCCCTACACTACCTTTCCAAGGTAGCGCGATCGACCACTCTGCCATCTCTCCGTAAAACTCTACTCACTATCTCCTATTTTTAAAGCTTCAAAAAAAGCCGTCTGAGGTATTTCAACACTACCAAATTGTTTCATTCTTTTCTTTCCTTTTTTTTGCTTTTCTAAGAGTTTTTTCTTTCTAGTAACATCTCCACCATAAAGTTTAGCTGTCACATCTTTTCTAAATGCTTTTATGGTTTCTCTGGCAATAATTTTTCCATAAATAGCGGCTTGAATGGGAATTTGAAAATTTTGTCTAGGTATTAAGTCTTTTAATTTATTACAAATTCTTCTGCCTATAGTCTCAGCTCTCGTTTTGTGAACAATGTTAGAAAAAGCATCAACAGTTTCAGAGTTAACCAAAATGTTAAGTTTGACTAGATCCCCTTCAAAATAGTCGTAAAGTTGATAGTCAAAACTTGCATAACCCTTTGAGTGAGATTTAAGTTTGTCATAAAAATCTATAACAATTTCATTTAATGGAAGCTCCATCTCTAAAATTGCCCTGTTATTTTGTATGTTTAAATTTTTTTGTTTTCCTCTTTTTTCAATACAGAGATTGATAACAGTTCCCAGATAATCTTGTGGAACAATAATAGTAGATTTTACCCATGGTTCTAAAATTTGATCAATTTCAGCTGGGTCAGGTAATTCTGAAGGATTCCTTATGATTTTTTCATTTTTATTTCTATCTATAATTTTATAGACAACACCTGGTGCAGTTGTAATTAAATCTAAATCAAACTCTCTTCTTAATCTTTCAGTAATTACCTCTAAATGGAGTAGTCCCAAACACCCACATCTAAAACCATATCCAAGTGCAGCACTGGTTTCTTTTTCATATGTAAAGCTAGAATCATTAAGGGCTAGCTTTTCGAAACTCTCTTTTAAATGTTCGTAGTCAGATGTATCAACTGGATAAATTCCACAAAATACTACTGGGAGAGAAGGTTTAAAACCTGGAAGAGGTTTTACTGTCTTATTGTTTAATTCTGTAATTGTATCCCCTACTTTACAATCGGCTACCGATTTTATGCTTGCATTAATGAAACCAATTTCTCCTGCTCTCAACTCATCGCAATAGTTTATCTCTGGGGTAAAATAACCTATACGATCAATGTTGTACTGCTGGTTATTTGATAGGAACTTCACTTTCATACCTTTCTTCATGACTCCATCTAAGATACGAACTAAAACAGTTACTCCAAGATAGTTATCGTACCAACTGTCCACTAAAAGAGCTTTTAATTCATCTCCTTCTGTGGTTGGTGAAGGTAATTTTATAATAAGTTGGTCCACTAATTCCCTTACACCCTGGCCTGTTTTAGCTGATACCAACAGTGCATCGGATGTATCGATACCTATAGTTTGTTCAATATCCTCCTTCACTCTATCTGGTTCTGATGCAGGGAGGTCCGCCTTATTTAATACTGGTAGAATTTCATGGTTTGCATCTATAGCCTGATAAGCATTAGCTAAAGTTTGAGCCTCTACTCCTTGAGTACTATCAACAATCAGCAATGATCCTTCACAGGCTGATAAAGATCGAGAAACTTCATATGAAAAATCAACATGGCCAGGTGTATCTAAAATATTTAACTGATAAGTTTCACCTAAATTATTCTTATAATTTAGTCTTACAGTTTGTGCCTTAATAGTGATACCTCTTTCTCTTTCAATATCCATAGAGTCTAGCACTTGATCTTTTTTAGTTCTGTCATCCATACCACCACACATTTCAATGATACGGTCAGCTAGTGTAGATTTACCATGATCGATATGAGCTACAATTGAAAAATTTCTAATATAAGAAATTTTCATTAAGATCTTAACTTAGCATTAAATTTTTGTGATATTTTTTCAATAATATTTTGGTGAACGTTTTCTAAATCTTCTTCAGTAAGGGTTTTTTCATCAGACTGTATAGTAATTTTAAAAGTGACACTTTTAAAATCATCACCTATTTCGGAAGAGTTGTAATCATCAAAAAATTCAACATTTTGGATAAGTTTTTTATCAATACCAGTTAGCATTCTATGAACTTCAAATAAATTTTGATTTTTTTCAAAGATAAATGAAAAATCTTTTTCGCTAAATTGAAAACTTGAGTCATGAGTTTTATTTAATTTTTTTTTATACATAGTCTCGATAGGTAAATTTTCATAAAAGAATTCTAACCCAAATGTATTAGATAATTTTGGAAAATTTTCTAAAACTTCAGGATGAATTTTCCCATATCTTGCTATTAATTTTTTTCCCATACGAAGCTCTGCTGATTGACCTGGATGAAAAAGAATACTTTGAGAACGATCTATATTAAAATTTTTCATATCAAAATTTAGAGAGTTGATTATTTTTGAAATGAGTTCAGATAGAGAGAAAAAATCAAACTTATTTATAGGATAATGCTTATTATTGTATTTTTGTATTGATGTGAGTCCAAATAATATATTTTCCTGAGATTTTGAGTCATTATAAACAGGTCCTAATTCAAAAACACTTAAGTTTTTAATGCCTTTTTTCCTATTTGCTTCAATTATTTCAAGGTGGTTGAATAGTAAAGAACTTCTCATATAGGCATGTTCATCACTGATGGCATTAGATATTTTTAATGAAGAATCTCCTTTAAGTAAATTATGAGCCTGCTCTGATTGAAAAGAAAAACTAATAACTTCACTAAAATTATTTGAAATTAATGTTTTCTTAATTTTTTTGGTAACTGAAAATTTTTTATTATTTAATGAACTTGTTACTTTTTCTTTTTCCTCATGGGTGGCATAAGGTGATTTTATTTCAATATTTTCATAACCTTGGATACGAATGATTTCTTCAACCAAATCTATTGGTTGGATTACATCATTTCTCCATGAAGGGACCTCAACAATGCAAGATTTATCTGTAATTTTATTTATTTTAAATAATAAAGATTTTAATATTTTAATTTGAACTTCACTTGATAAGTGTAACCCAATAACTTTTTGAAAATAATTAAAATTGTAATCTATGACATGGGTATTTTTATCTAATTTACCTGCACTAGTGTTTTTACTTACAGAACCACCACAAATTTTATTTATTAAATACGAGGCATATTCTAAACCTTCTTCGATCATTTCTTTATCAAGTCCTCGTTCAAAACGATATCTTGCATCAGAGTTAATACCAAGTTTTCTTCCAGTCTTTGCTACTTGAGAAGGATCAAATAGCGCCACTTCTAAGAAAACATTTTTAGTATTATCTGTACATCCTGTTTCACTTCCTCCCATAATTCCTGCTATTGCAAGAGGGTTATTTTTATCAGCAATAACTGTAACAGTGCTATCTAATTGATATTCTTTTTTATCAAGCGCCTTAATTTTTTCACCATCATTAGCTTTTCTCATGTTTAAAAGAGAGTCAATTTTATCTGCATCAAAAACGTGAAGTGGTCTACCAATATCTATTGTAATAAAATTTGTTATATCTACTAAAGCATTGATGGGTCTTAGACCAATACTTATAAGTTTGTTTTGAATCCAGTCTGGTGATTTTGAATTAATAATATCCTTGAAATAACGACTGATAACATAGTTGCAACTATTACCGTCCTTTTCAATATTCCAACTTATTGGGCTTTCAAATTCTAAATTATCTATCTTTTTATAATCTAAGGGCTTGAGGACGCCAGCTCCTTTAGCAGCTAAATCTCTTGCTAAACCTCTTACTCCTAGACAATCCCCTCTATTAGGAGTCAATCCTATTTCAAAAACAGGATCATTGAGTTCAAGGGCTGTAACCGCGTCCGTGCCATTTGGAAAATCTTTTTTAAGTTCAATAATTCCCTCGTGATCGTCGCTTAATTTGAGTTCCCTTTCTGAAAGTAGCATACCTTCAGATACTTCTCCTCTAATTTTTCCTTTTTTTAGCGTAATTTCAGTTCCAGGAATATACATTCCGTCTTTAGCAAAAATTCCTTTCATGCCCTCTTTAACATTGGGGGCGCCACAAACTACCTGGTATAATTTATCTCCATCATCAACTTTACAAATATTTAATCTATCTGCATTGGGATGTTTTTTAAATTCTTTGATAGTAGCTACAACAAACTGAGAATATGAAGAATAATCGGAGAGTGCTTCGAGTTCTAAGCCAATATTAGTTAAGATCTCTCCTATCTGGTCAGGAGATTGGTTTGTTTCTAAGTGATCGCAAAGCCAGCTATATGAAAATTTCATTAATATTCACCTAAGCTAAATCCATGTTTAGCCAACCAATTTAAATTTCCATTAAAAAATGAACGAATATCTGTTAAGCCATGTTTGAGCATCGTTATTCTGTCTAATCCCATTCCAAATGCAAAACCTTGAAACTTTGAGGTATCTAGTTTGCAATTTTCTAAAACAACTGGGTTAACCATTCCGCATCCTAAGATTTCAAGCCACTTGTCTCCTTTACCAATTTGTAATTTGTTATCAATTATTTCATAAGCAATATCCATTTCAGCAGAGGGTTCTGTGAATGGAAAATAACTTGGTCTAAATCTTACTTTTAAATCTTGGACTTCAAAAAACTGTTTACAAAATTCAATTAAAGTACCTTTTAAATCTCCCATATTTGCATTTTCATTAATAAATAAACCTTCAACTTGATGAAACATCGGTGAATGAGTAGAGTCAGAGTCACACCTATACGTCCTACCAGGAGCTATGATTTTTATTGGTGGTTTTTGATTTAACATCGTCCTAATTTGGACCGGACTAGTGTGAGTTCTCAATACAAGAGGTTTACCTTTCTCATCTTTATCTGAAATATAAAAAGTATCTTGCATCTCTCTTGCAGGATGATCCTCCGGTATATTTAGAGCAGAAAAATTAAAAAAGTCTGTCTCTATATCGGGGCCTTCTGCAATGGTATAACCCATAGATCCAAAGATAGAGACAACATCATCAAAAGTTTTAGAAATAGGATGGACTTTAGCTGCTGAAACCTCTGGGGGAGGGAAAGTAATATCTAAAAATTCTGTATTTAATTTAGAGTTAATGTCTAATATTTTGAGATCTTTTAGCTTAACTTCAAAAAGTGCCTGAACTTTTTCCCTTAAAAGATTTATTTCAGCTCCTTTAGATTTCTTTTCATCTAAAGATAGGTCTTTTAGAGACTTAAGGAGTTCAGTAATTCTTCCTTTTTTTCCTAAATATGTAACTTTAACAATTTGTAACTCTTCTTGCGAACTAGCTAGTTCAATTTCTTTAGTTACATCTTGAAGGACTTTTTGATTGTCCATTTTTAATTCTAACTTGCTAAAGTAGCTTTGGCCTTTTCTACAATAGATTTAAAAGCAGCAGGCTCGTGAAAAGCAATTTCTGATAAAATCTTTCGATTGATTTCAATATTTGCTTTTTTTAATCCATCAATAAATTTTGCATATGTAATACCGTGTTCTCTTACACCTGCATTAATTCTTTGGATCCACAGACCTCTAAAATCTCTTTTCTTATTCCTTCTATCGCGGTAAGCATATTGGAGAGCTTTGTCCATACTCTGGGTAGCAACTCTATATACATTTTTTCTTCTACCTCGATGACCTTTAGTAAATTCAAAAACTTTTTTGTGTTTGGCTCTTGCCGTTACACCTCTTTTAACTCTTGGCATTGATTTTCTCTCTCCCTAAACTATTTTCCATATGGCATCATAGACTCTACAATTATTGATGCTGATTTTGATAAAACTCTTGTACCTTTAGAATTACGAATAAAAGAGTTAGTTCTTTTAGACATACCGTGTCTTTTACCAACACTGCCTACAACTAATTTTCCTGAAGAGGAAGTTTTAAAGCGTTTCTTCACGCTACTTTTTGTTTTTAGTTTGGGCATTTTATCTCCTTATTTATTGAGTTAAGTGTAATAATCTTGAGGCATACCCATAAACAAGCCTCTTTGATTAATGAGGTCAATTAAATAGCATATATTTTATTTAGGTGCAACAACGAGGAATGCTTGTCTTCCCTCAATTTTGGGTTCCATCTCGACACGGATAAGGTCTTCCAAGTCCATTTTAACTCTCTTTAACATATCAATTCCCAGGTTAGAGTGCTCCATTTCTCTTCCTTTAAAACGAAGACTGAATTTAACCCTGTTACCCTCTTTGATAAATTTTTGAGCATTTTTTATTTTTACTTGATAATCATGGACTCCCGTACCAGGTCTAAGCTTAAGCTCTTTGGTTTCAATAACTTTTTGTTTTTTCTTGGCTTCATTCTTTTTTTTCTGTTCTTGATACTTGAATTTTCCATAGTCAACTATTTTACATACAGGTGGTTTATTATTTGGAGCTATTTCTACAAGATCTAGTCCCCTACCTTGGGCTATATCAATTGCCTCATTTTTTTTCATAACACCGAGTTGTTCACCATCATCCATAATTACTCTAACCTCTTCCGATGATATAAAATTGTTTATTTTATGGAGATCTCTTTTACCACGAAAATTAAAGTTTCTATTAAAAGGTTTATTCAAGATATCAAAGGAAAAATAAAAAAAGAGAAATTAGCAAAAAAGAGTACCCAAAGGATTTGTTTTAAAAAACATTAAAGGATTATTAACAAACATAAGATAATTGTAAATATAAAATTTAAATTATTTGTTCAATTTTTTCTAATACTTGCTCTGTTTTTATACTTTTTACATCCTCAGCGAATATTTTATGAACATTATCTCCTAAGGGGTAACAAGATTTGGATATCTCGTTATCATTAGCCAACCATATCAAGTGTTTATTGCTTAATCCTGCTATATGGGCAGGGCCAGTATCATTGCTTATTATAAGATCTGAGCCTAAACAAAGATCCAAAAAAATATCAATTTTAGATTCATTTATTTTATTTTGAGCAAGAGGGCATAATTTAATTATTTCATTTATATCCTCAATATCTAATTGGGAGCCTGTTAAGTAGACATCTAATTTCTTGTCAATTAAGTGTTTTGCTATTTTAGCAAATTTTTGGGTTGGCCATTTTTTGTAACTTCCAGTTTTAGAAGCTCCTGGAATCATAATAACGTAATTATTTTTATTGGTTTTTTTTAAAGACATCCAACTCAAATCAGGAGAAAAATATTTATGAATATTTAATTTGCTTAATTGATCTTTATGATTTTGAGTAATATGTTGAACACCTAATGTCTTTTGCTGATATTTAATATTAGAAAATTTTCTAGCAGAAAGAATTTGGGTATTTGTAAAAACTCTCGTAAAAAAATGATAAATCTGAGTTCTATTTGAATTTTGTAAATCAACTACTAGATCGAACTTATTTTTTTTAATGATTTTTAAATAGTTAATAATTGATTGAATTATACTTAATCTGTTATCTATGAGAATTTCCTTAACATAGGGGAGTTTAATAAAAATATTTTTGTAGTTAGACTGAGTAAGTAGATATAATTCATCATTTGGATAATGATGATTTAATGTTTTTATAGCTCCAAATGATAGTACCAAATCTCCAAGTGAACCATGTTTGATAATTAAGATTTTCATTAATTAAAATTTCTTAAGTAAACTTCTAAAGTTTTTTTACACATTTTTTCCGAACTATAATTTTTATTAACAAAATTTCTACTTTTTTGGATTATGTTGGCATAATTATCAATTGCATATTTAAATGATTTAACAAAAGAACTATAGGAACTAACATCAAATAAAAGTTTCTTATCAAATTTAAGGAGCTGTTCCTTGGTTCCACCAATATTTGGAGCTAATACTGGTTTTTTCATAGATAATGACTCTGAAATTGTTCTCCCAAATCCCTCTGGTCTAGTAGAGCAATTAATAACAATAAAACTATCATCGTATAATTTTTTTATATTTAAGGTAGGTTTTTAAAATAAAACAAATTTAGTAAGATTTAAATTTTTTATAAGTATATCTATTCTTTT